>Ga0326512_10002364_pt1 | contig 13986 bp, 15 predicted proteins | sample 1_2617_0518_D_FD_203652 | JGI IMG/M metagenome (GOLD analysis project Ga0326512, IMG submission 203652) | Bovine rumen microbial communities from UC Davis, California, United States - 1_2617_0518 | ecosystem: Host-associated > Mammals > Digestive system > Stomach > Rumen | place: USA... | reverse complement strand
CGTATTGCTCGGTCGAGGAATACCAGATGCGCTACGGCGCGGTGGACGACCTCGCCCAGCTCGAGGAGTGCCTGATGGACGCCACGCGCCTGCTGGCCGCGGAGCTGGGCAGGCGCGGCATCGACGCCGCCGACGTGGACGACGGCCTGCTCATGCAGGCGTGCCGCCAGATGGCCAACCGCGTGGTGCCGAGCGACGCCGCGGCGGTGCCAGCGGGGGCCACCAACGTGAGCCGCACCGTCGGCCCGTACACCTACCAGCTGGGGTTCTCGCGCCCGTTCGGGTCGCCCAAGGTGACCGACGCGGAGCTTGACCTGCTGGGGCTGGGCGCCCGCATCGGCTGGGCGCGCATCGGCGGTGGTGCCGCGTGAGCCTGATACCGACCGAGGAGGCCGCCGTGCTGCTGCCCGTCGAGGTCGGCACCGACGCGCTCAACGGCGCGGTGGTCGAGTGGCGCGAGGAGGGAACGGCCACGGTGGTCGTGTCCCCCGTCGACGACGACGACCTCACCGCGTCCAACCGCCCGCACGGGACGGCCCCGGGTCTCACCGTACACTTCCCGTCCAGCTGGGGCGGCAGCCTGCGTGGTGCGCGGCTGTCGCTCCGCGGGGCGGTGTGGGAGGTCGAGGGAGACCCCGAGCCGTACTCGGGCGGGGGCCTGCTCGGGTACGACCGACCAGTTCGCGTCCGCAGAGTGGAGGGCTGACATGGGCACACGCTACAAGCCGTCCCGCGCGGGCGCCCGCGCGCTGCTCAACTCGCCCGCCATGATGGACGGCATCGGGCGCATCGTCGCGCAGGGCTGCGCTAATGCCAACGCCATGAACCGCCACGGGAGCGGCTACGAGGCCGACGTGCGCCCGGGCGTGAACCGCTGCCACGGGATGATCAAGACCACTGACTTCGGGTCCATCCTCGACAACTCCCGCCACAACACGCTGCTGAAAGCGCTAGGGGGTGTCCGCGCATGAACGTGGAGAAGTACGTGGTCTCCGCGCTCGGCGCCGCGCTCGCCGTCCCCGTCCATGGGGACGTTCCCGCGGAGCGCCCCGCGTCCTTCGTGACCGTGGAGCGCACGGGCGGCGGGCGCACCGAGCACGGCATCATCGACCGACCGCAGCTGGCCGTCCAGAGCTGGGCGCCGACCCGCGCCGAGGCGCTGGCGCTGTCCGAGGACGTGGACGCCGCCATGCACGAGCTGTGCGGCAGCGGCCCCGTCCGTCTGGTGCTGACGAACAGCATCTACAACTTCCCCGCCGAGGGGTCGGCGCGCTACCAGGGCGTGTACGACCTCGTGGCGCGGGTCTACGACTAAGGAGGGGCGCTTATGCCCAAGAATACCCACGACGTCATCGTCGGTCTCGCCGACTATGGCACCACGGGCGCCGTCCTTGTGGGCGACGTCATCACCACCATCCCCGCCACGCTCGACGACGCCATTACGGCCATCACGCAGTTCACGGGCACGGGCTACGTCTCGGAGGACGGCCTGACGCTGACCACCGAGTACGACACGACCACCGTGAAGGAGTGGAACAAGTCCAGCGTCCGCACCCTGCTCAACGACTTCACGGGCACCGTCGCGTTCACCCTCATCCAGGCGGACTACGACGGCTGGTGCATGCTGGTCGGTGCGGAGAACGTGACCAAGACCACCGCGAACGACGTGACCAACATCCACGTGAAGATTGGCTCGCACCTCCCGCCGCGCCGCGCCTTCGCCGTCAAGATGAAGGACAGCGACGACCGCGCCATGCTGCTGCTCGTGCCCAACGGGCAGGTGACCAGCGGCCTGGACGTGACCTTCTCCGCGGGCGACGTCGTGCGCCTGCCCATCGAGGTCGACTGCCTTGACGACGGCACGGGCGAGTCCATCCACTTCTACGACAAGGACGAGGCGTAGCCATGGCGGTCACCATCGGGGGCGAGCGTCCGACGCTCGAGGTAATCCACGCCAACGGCGAGACCTACCACGTCCCGCTGCTCTACTCGCTCACGCCGCAGCGCGTGCGCGAGCTGGGCCGCTCGCTGGACGACCCGGAGGAGGGCGAGCGCGTGCTCACCGACTTCTTCTCCGAGTACATTCCCGCGGAGGTCATGGCCGAGCTGACGCTCGGGGAGCGCAACGCGCTCGTTGCCGAGTGGCAGCGTGAGAGCCAGGAGCACGCGGGGGTCGACCTGGGGGAATAGTCGGCCTCGCTGAGCTCGTGTGCGAGCATGGCGGGGCGCTGGAGTACGACCTCCTAACCAAGACACGGTACACACTGGATGACATCGGCGGGGCGCTCAGCTATCGGGCGCTCCGCCATTTCGTGCAATACATGGGCGCCGACTGCGCGCTGTGGCTGGAGCTGCACCCAGACGAAGCCGAGATGGCCGCGTGGGAGCAAGGGCGCATGGACGCCGTCCTGCTTGCGGACGTGTTCGACGCCGTCAACGCCATGGGCAGCAGGATAGCGGGCATCATGACGGGCAGGCACCGCAGGCCCAAGCCGCACCCGCGCCCATGGGACAAGAGAAAAAGCACCACGCACGTCGGTGGCACGCCTATGCGCATAGGTGACTTCGACGCGTGGTGGGAAGAGAGCATCACCGGGAGGTGATTCCATGCCAATCGAGCTGGGCGAGGCCTACGTCACCGTCATACCCGAGATGGACGGCGTGCAGAAGCAGATCGGCGCGGCCCTCGGTGACGAGTCGGCCAGCAAGGACGCGGGCAAGGCCAGCGGCGAGTCGTTCGCGGCTGGACTCAAGACCACGCTTGGCAAGGTGGCCAAGATGGTCGGCGGCGCCCTCGCCGTGAAGAAGGTGGCCGACTTCGGCAGGGCCGCGTTCGACGCGTATGCGAGCTTCGAGCAGCTCGAGGGCGGCGTGGCCAAGCTCTACGGCAACTCCGGCATGGAGATAGAGGCGTACGCCGCGAGCGTGCACAGCTCCGTGGAGCAGATACAGGCCGACTACGAGCGCAACGAGCGCGCGCAGACCCTCGTGATGAAGAACGCTCAGAACGCGTGGCGCACCGCGGGCATGGACGCCAACACCTACATGGAGCAGGCCACCAGCTTCTCGGCGTCGCTCATCAACAGCCTGAAGGGCGACACCGAGGCCGCCGCCGCGCAGACCGACGTGGCCATGCGCGCAATCTCGGACAACATCAACACGTTCGGCACGGACGCCCAGAGCGTCACGAACGCGTTCCAGGGGTTCGCCAAGGGCAACTACACGATGCTGGACAACTTGAAGCTCGGCTACGGCGGCACCCAGAAGGAGATGCAGCGGCTCATCGACGACGCCAACGCGTGGGGTGCCGCGAACGGGGCGGCCAGCGACCTCAGCATCGAGTCGTTCTCGGACGTGGTGACGGCAATCCAGCAGATTCAGCAGGCGCAGGGCATCGCGGGCACCACGGCCAAGGAGGCCATGGGGACCATCGAGGGCAGCATCGCCGCGACCAAGGCCGCGTGGCAGAACCTCGTGCTGGAGTTCGGCAAGCCTGACGCCAACATCGGCGCGCGCGTCCACGACCTGATGGACGGCGTGTTCGGCGTGGTGGACGAGGAGACGGGGCGCCGCGAGGGCGGCCTGCTGCGCAACGTGACCGAGGAGGTCGCAACCGTCGCGCAGAACATGGTCGGCGCCGCGGGCGAGGCCATGCGGCTCGGGCTGGAGTACGTCACGACCAACGGCCCCGCGCTGGTGTCGCAGGCCATGGGCGCCATCGGCAACGCGCTGCAGGCGGCCACAGCGTCCCTCGCGTCGCTGGGCGACATCGACCTCGTGGGCATGCTGTTCGGTGACGATGGCTCGGGCGGCGCCATGGGCGCGGTCGGCGGCTTCGTGAGCAGCATCGTGTCCGCCGTCCAGCAGGCGTGGCCGCAGGTGCAGGCGCAGCTGTCCTCGCTGCTCTCCACCGCGGGCACGACCATCACCACGCTCGGGCCACAGGTCGAGCAGGTGGTCGGCACCCTCGCGCAGGGCGCCGTGAACGCCCTCGTGACCTACGCGCCCATGGTGGCCGAGGGCGCCGTGCAGATGTTCTCGGGCCTCATGAACGCAGTCACGTCCATCCTGCCCGAGATACCCGACCACGTGGCCGCGCTGGTGTCCTCCGTCACGGAGTTCATAGCGGCCAACGCCCCCGCCGTCCTCGCGGCGGGCCGCCAGATGCTCTCCGGCATGGTCGGCGCGATAGCGGCCAACGGCCCCACGTGGCTGTCCCGCATCGGCGAGACCATCGGCAAGGTCATCGGCTACGTGGCCAACGCCGCGGGCCAGATGCTCTCCGCCGCCAAGGACTTCATGGGCGGCCTTATCACTGGCTCCTCCGAGGAGGGCCAGCAGCTCCGCCAGTGGTTCGCGGACTTCTTCCCCGACGGGCTGCTCTCCACGCTGGGTGACATCGGCACCATGCTGCTCGACACGGGCAAGGCCCTCATCGACGGCCTGCTCGCGGGCATCGAGTCGGTGGCCCCCGACGTGGCCGCCGCCATCCAGACGGCGTTCCAGGGCGTGCTTGACTTCTTCCATGGCGTCGGGGACTTCATTGCCGACCCCATCGGCAGCATCGAGGAGGGGCTGTCCAACCTGGGCGGCTTCTTTGCGGGCGCCGAGGACACCGCGTCCAAGAGCATGGACGGCGTGGCCAAGAGCACGGGCAAGGCAGCCGACAGCGCGGTGTCGAGCTTCCAGCGGTACAACGGCGCGCAGCTCAACGACAAGAGGGCCGACGTGACCGTGAGGGGCAACGGCGTGGACGGCACGGGCAGGGACGCCGTGGGCAAGACCAAGGACGCCATCAGCAGCCTGTCCTCCAAGAGCGTGGACGTGTCGGTCACGGGCAACGCCATCGGCAGCGCCAAGGACAAGATCTGGGAGACCATCAACGCCGTCAAGAACATGACGAGCAAGACCATCAGCGTCACGACCAACTACAAGACCACTGGCAAGCCGTCCACGGGCGGCGCGTGGGGCGGCATCCGCAGGCACGCCGATGGCGGCGTGCGCGTGGCCAGCAAGTACGGCAGCGGCGTCCCCCTCGACGTGGTGGGGGAGCGCGGCCCCGAGGCCATCGTGCCGCTCACGAGCCACTACGGGCGCGACTTCGCGCAGATGGTCGGCGAGTGGGCGGGCGAGACGATGCGCGAGAAGTCGCCCATCAGCATCACCGTGAACGGCGTGAGCGGCCCCGACGAGGTGGCCGACGCCATAGCGCGCCGCCTGCAGCTCATCGGCTACTAAGGAGGTACCAATGCCAGATGTGGCAATCACCGCCAAGCCGACGGCGCGGCCCACCTACGTGAGCTGCCCAATACGCCAGACGGGCGGCAGCCGCCAGATGCGCGTGACGTGGAAGAACCCCGCCGCCGCGACGGCCGGCAGCAACAAGGCCCGCGCCGAGGGCATCGGCGTGGTCTGGGACGTGGAGCTGGTCAACGCCAGCAACACCAAGCAGAAGCTGCGGCGAAACTTCTACCAGCGGAGGGCGGACACGTCCCTCACGCAGTTCACGCTCGACCTCAACAGCTGGACGCCCGCCCAGTTCCCCGATGAGGTATGGACGCGAGACAAGATGTATCCGGGCGGCTCTACCACCAAGGAGGTCGCGTCCGTCTGGCTGCTGAAGCTCGTGCGCGTGGGCGTGTACTACTACAACCGCAAGGGCGACGGTCCCAAGGTCATCACCCAAAATACTTTCGCCAAGCCCGCCAAGCCGACCATCTCCGCCCTCGTGCAGGACGAGGCGGGCGGAAACGTCTCGTGCAAGGTCACGTGCCCCAAGGGCGAGAACATGCAGGAGGCGCACAGCGCGTGGTGGACGCGCACCGTCTACGACAGCTCGACCAAGCAGAGTGCCGTCAGCCATGGGCGCATCTCGCGCGGCGGCTCCGCGTCCGTCGGCTGGGACGTCTCCGACCGCATGCGGCTCAAGTACGGCCAGTACGTCCGCGTGACCGTGAGCGCAGTCACGCGCGGCTTCTGGGGCAAGAGCGACCCCGAGTCGCGCACGCACTACGTGAGCTACCCACGCGAGCCCGAGATTCGGCGCGTGGAGACCCCGAGCAAGGCAGCCACGGGCAAGGTCACCGTGCACGTGAACACCAAGAACGACAGGGAGAAGTACCCGCAGTTCCCCGTCCATGGCGTGCGGCTCGAGAAGCTCGTCAGCTGCGACTACAAGACCGCCGCGGCCATCCCCGCCGACGCCGACTGGCAGGACATGAACGTGGTGGACGACGGCGAATGCACCGCGCTGGCGTGCACGGTGTCGGACGTGAAGCCGCTGCTGAACAAGTACTCGTACATCCGCATAAAGACGTGGAACGAGCACGAAGCGCTCTTCTATCGCTACTCCAAGCCCGTCAAGCTCACCGCGCTGGAGACCCACAGCCCAAGCGCGAGCAACGACGACATGAAGGTGCTCAGCGTCAAGGCCAGCAAGGACGGCACGGCACTCAAGGTCACCCTGCAGTATGACGAGAACAACCACAACACGGGCACCATCATCACATGGTCGGAGTACTACGACGCGTGGCGCTCCACGCAGCAGCCCGACGAGTTCTCCTTCACCTGGCACGGCGAGGAGACCGAGTACACGCGCGACGGCCAGAAGCGGTGGCGCGCGCAGCAGGTCGTCTACATCCGAGGCCTGAAGCCGTCCACCACCTACTGGGTCAATGCCCGCCGCTACCTCGAGACCGACGACCGCACCACGTACTCAGCCTGGTCGGGCCGCACCGAAGCCACCACCGCCGCCGAGCCTGCCACGCCCGGTGACGAGGAGGAGGAGGTCACAAAGGTGCCCCCCGCGCCCGACTCCGTGACGCTCAGGGCGCCCGCGTCGGTGACCCGCGGCTCCGCGCTTCCGCTCACGTGGACGTACCAGCCCGCCACGGGCGAGGACGTGGACGAGGAGGCGGCCGCCACGCAGACGTGGTGGCAGCTGGTGTGCGGCAGGCCCGTGACGAGCGGGAAGCGCACCACCGTCGGCGCGCCCAAGGTGATCACCACGGGCTACGACGCCCGCGGCGCGTACGACGTGCGCGCGGCCACCGTGCTGGCGAAGGTCGGCACCGCGACCACGCTCACCCTCGCGGTGCGCGTCAAGACGGGCGGCACCGACTGGACGGAATCCGACGCGGTGACCGTCCGCGTGGCAGACGCGCCGAGGCTGGCGTGCTACGCGGACCCCGTGACCGCCCAGCCCGCCACGGTGACGCTGCGGTGCTCGGCGCCGTCCAGCGTGGCCATGGTGCTGCGCGCGGCGGGCGCGGCGGGGGACTTCCCCGACCATTTACGCGACCAGCCCGAGGGGGAGACCGTCTGGGCCGACGTGGTGACGCCGACGTGGGCGGCTGGCGCGGCGAGTGCCAACCTCTGCACCAACCTCCCCGCCAACTGGGAGCGCGGCGCGTTCTGCGAGGAGGACGTCACCGACTCCGACACGGGCGTGGTGCTCGCCCACATGGGCGACGAGTCCGCCGTGGGCGGCGCCGTGCGGCTCACCGCGGGGCAGGCCGTGGAGGTCACGCCCGGCACGACCTACCGCGTGGCGCTCACCGCCGCCGACGCGTGGCGCGTGGCGCTCTACGCCTACGACGCGGACGGCGCGTGCGTGTCGACCGACTGCGTGGCGTGGGCGGCTGGCCCGCTCACGTGGACGCCGACCACGGCCACGACGCTCCGTCTTGCGCTCAGGCGCGAGCCGGAGGGCGAGGCATGGCCCGACGAGCTGACCGACGCCGTGCGCGTCATGGTCACCGAGGGCACCACGGCGCAGGACTGGGCGCCGCGCGACGGGGACGTGCCGTCCCTCACCGCGGAGGTCACCCTGCCCGAGTCGCTCGACCTGTGGGACGGTGCGTCCTACGAGCTGACGGCCACCGCGACCGACGCGACCACGGGGCTGGTCTCCGACGCCGCAGAGTGCGGGCTGTCCGTGGCGTGGGCGCATCAGGCCGTCCCCGCCGACGGCTGCACGCTGGAGGTCTCCGACGTGACCGACGCCGACGGCATCCGCTCCATATCTGCGTCGCTGACAATCGCCGCGCCCGACGGCGCCGTGGGCACCGACCGCTACGACGTGTACCGCGTGACGCCCGACGGCGCCCAGCTGGTGGCGTCCGACGCGGTGGACGGCTCCGTGGTGGTCGACCCCTACGCGCCCTACGGCGGCGAGGGGCTGGCCTACCGCGTGGCCACGCGCACCGCCGACGGGGACGTGGCGTGGGCAGACTACCCGTACACGCTGGCCGTGAACGTGGCACGCATCGACTACATGGGCGACCACGGCATGGCCTACGTGGAGCTGCCGTACAACCTCGAGCTGTCCGACGGCTACGCCAAGGACTTCGAGGCGCGCGAGAAGCTGGACGGCAGCACGGATGGCTACTGGAACCCCGCCGTGCGGCGCAGCGGCTCCGTGCGCTCCGACCTGATACTGGTCGAGGACGCGGCCAGCGCCGCCGCCCTGCGGGAGCTGGGGCGCCGCCCCGCCGCGTGCCTGGTGCGCACGCCCGTCGGCTGCTGCTACGCGGCCAACGTGGACGTGACCGACCTCGGCGCGTCCCACAGCAACGCCGCCCAGTCGGTGGCGCTCTCCACGCGCGAGGTGGGCATGCCCGCCGACTTCCTGGCCACCATCACCGAGGGGGTGTAGCCCATGGACTGGACCCGCGGCTACTCCGCGCGGTGGCGCGTGCGCCGCGTCGACCCGCGCACGTGGGCCGACGCCGAGGAGCTGGGCGGCGTGACCGCCGTGGGCGTGGAGCGCGACTGGACGTCCCCCACGCTGGAGCGCGGCCGCATGACCGTGGACGGCGCGGGGGACTTCGCGCCCGGCTACTACCGCGTGGCGCTGTGGGCCACCCAGGACGGCGCCACCGAGCGCATGGACGTGGCGACGCTCCTCTGCGAGGCCACCCGCACCACCAGCGACCGCGGCGGCGAGCTGCGCGAGGTGGTCGGGCACAGCGTCCTGCGTCCCGCCGAGACCGAGCGGCTGGCGGGCGGCTCCTACGCGCCGTCGGGCGCAGACGGGGCCGCCTACGCCGCGGGCATGCTGCGCGCCGTGCTGGCCGCGCCCGTGACCGTGGAGGGCAGGTTCGTGCTGGGCCAGAACGTGGTCTGGGACGCGGGCACGCCCGTGCTGGACGCGGTGCGCGCCGTGCTGGACGCGGGCGGCTTCTGCCTGCGTTTGTCTGGTGACGGCTCCGTGGCGGTGCGCCGCAGGCCGACCACGCCCGCGCTGGCGCTGGACGACGCGGGCGCGCGGCTCATGCACCCGGGCGTCACGCACGACCTGGACTTGTCGGGCGTGCCCAACCGCTACTTCGCGGCGCAGGGCGCGCTCTTGGAGGTGGCCGTCAACGACGACCCCGACAGCCCCACGTCCACCGCGGCGCGGGGCTACAACGTGGACGCCTACGACGGGCGCCCCGTGCGCGTGGACGGCGAGACCCTCTACGGCTACTGCGTGCGGCGCCTGCGCGAGGAGTCCACGGTGGGCGTGGCCCACGGGTACTCCCGCGAGTGGTGGCCCGACGTGACCGTTGGTGACGTGGTGCACGGCTCGCTGGCGTCCGTCGGCATGGTCGGCGACCTGCGCATCACGCGCCAGTCGCTCGCGTGCGGCCACGGCATCAGCGTGACCGAGCAGGCAGAGGAGGAGGTGTCCCTATGGCAGAGCTAGAGGGGCGCGTGGCGTGGCGGCTCGCGGACGCGCTCAGGGGCGCGCTCGGTGGGCGCGCGCAGGACGTGCCGCAGACGGGCACCGCGACCTTCGTGCGCCGCGACGTTGGCGGCACCGCATGGGTCAGGCTCCCCGGCAACGACTTCGACACGCCCGTGGACGGCAGCGTGCTCGCCGACGCGCAGGAGGGCGACACCGTGCCCTACGCCATCGGCGGCGGGCAGGTGAGCGTCACGGGCAACGCAAGCAGCCCAGCGGTGGGCATGCGCGCCGTGGCGTCGGCCATAGCCCCCGTACAGGCGGCTGTGCGGCGCGCGGCTGCGGACGTTGCGGCGGCGAGCGGCATTGCCGCTGCGGCCCAGCGCGTGGCGAGCGCGGTCAACCAACACTTCTGGACGGACACGGGCGGCGCACACGTAACGGAGGTCACGCAGGAGGAGTTCACGGCGGCTGCGGCTGGGCGGAACATCCTGCTGAACAGCTACGGCATCCTCCTGCGCGACGCCGAGACGTGGCTGGCCAGCTTCACCGACGGCGCGGTGGCCTTCTTCGACGGCGCGGGAAACGCTGCGGCGAACGTCGTGGCGAGGTTCGGCACGGACGGCGCGCAGATAGGGCGCAGCGGCGAGAGCCATATGACCGTCACGGAGGACGGAATCGCAGGCATTAACGTCTCTGGTATGAGCGTGTTCGAGATGCTCACGAACGGTGCTGACGCAAGCGACAATGAGTTTAAGCGGGTTGACACATATCTTGACCCTGACGCCAGCGTGACCGAATCCTTTTCACTGGACCTCTCTGGCATAGACCAAACAAACCCCGTGATAGACATAATGTTCTGGACTGGAGAGTCACAGGGCATCCGCTTTACCTACGGCACAGCAGAGACGAAAACCGATGTCGGCCAAGTCACTGGGACACCAGTAACGGTAGCCTACGATGGGGAATCGGCTATTACATTCACGGAACGTCCCAGTTTCATCAGGTTCGAGGGGTATAGGTACATCCGCGCCTACAAGGCCCCGACCTTTGCCGTCGGCACGCACTACGGCACCCTCGGGTCGTTCGTTTCCGCTCTTGGCCGTGGCCTGCGTGCGGCATACGAGAACCAGACTGTCATAGGCAAGTACAACGAGAACGACAGCGCAAACGCATTCGAGATTGGCAACGGAAGCACCGAAAACTATACGTCCAACGCCTTTGCCGTAGGCTGGGACGGCAACATGGACTCCTACATCTATGCTGACAGCAACAATGGGCACCGAATCCACGTGTATGACCTGCCCTCGTCTGGCACATCGTCATCATCCAACACATACGCCAACCTGCTAAGCGCCTATGACAAGGACGGCGTAAACCGCGTCCACATGCGGGCGGTGTGTTTTAGCAATGGCAGGCAGGGCCTACAGCTTGAGACGCGAAGCAATACTGGCGTGAATTACGCTGCGGTATACAACGCACTCGGCCTCTATGTTGACGGCAGCGGTAACCGCATCGTGTCGTTCACAGAGCGCGCGCCGTGGCTTGACGCGCTTGGAATCACACCCAGCGACACGACCATGACCATCAACACGACCAACACCACGAGCATCGGCAACAACCACGTGCGCAGGAGCGGCAAGGTAGTTACGGTGCAGTTCACAGAGCTGAAGATTACTGCGGCCATTGCCAACAACGCCACAAGCCCAGTGCTTGCCACCATACCGAGCGGCTACAGACCATCGTGGAACGTCTACTTCCCGCTGATTCGCACGACCGACGTGGGAGGCTCCTACTACCGCATCGACAGCGGCGGCAACCTGATTTTCCGCAACGTCAGCGGCGCACAGATAGCGGCTGGTGCGACCTTCGCTGGCACCGTCACCTACGTCATCGAGTAAGGAGGGGCCATGCCCCCATATCACTATTTCATCCAGCCCGTCATGAATCCGCAGGCGCAGGTCGCAATCATGGCGCTGTGCGTGCTCGCGCTCATGGATGTGCTCTTTGGCACGCTCAACGCTTGGTTCGTGCAAAACGACTTCTCCACGCACGAGTTCAGGCAGGGGCTCATCCGCAAGTTGTCCAACTTCGGCATCGTGTGCGCCGCCGACGTGGTGGACGCCATGCTGCTGGGCGGCTTGGAGCTTGGGTTCCAGCCGGTGCTCATGGCCGTCTGCGTGAGCCTCATCCTCATGGAGCTGGGGTCGCTGATGGAAATCTTCGCCGAGATGCACCCAGAAATCAGCGAGTCCACGTGGTGGCAGATGCTCGCGCACAGCAAGGACGGACTCCACAAGGAGCAGTCGTGACCGTCGCGGAGCGGATCGCGCAGGCCGCGGAGCAGATAGCCGCAGACGATCAGCATGGCTACAGCCAACCGAACCGCGACGGCTGGGGGACGCACACGCTGCGCTTCTCGGACGGCACCACCTACGCCATCCGCGGCGGCGACCTCGACTGCTCGGAGATGGTGCGCCGCTGCGTCAACGCTGCCCTGGGGCGCGAGGCCATCGACTTCTTGTGGACAGGTTCGCAGGACGAGGAGCTGCGCGCCCTGGGATTTGTGCGCCTGCCGTTCAGCGGCACGACCGTGCGCCGCGGGGACGTGCTCTGGGTTAGGGGTCATACGGGAATCGCCCTCGGCGGCGGCATGCAGGCGGACGCCCACGGTGACGAGGTGGGCGGTCTCAGCGGCCCGACGGGCGGGGACAACACGGGCCACGAGGTGGAGGTGCGGAGCCTGCGCCCGTGGACGTACATCTACAGATGGGAGGAGCCAGAGTTGACCGAGGCAGACGTGGAGCGCATCGTGCGCAAGGTGGTGCGCGAGGAGCTGGACAACATCCCGTTCCGCGTGTGGGCGTACCGCAACAAGCGCGTGGAGGGCGTGGACGTGTACCAGATTCTGCGCGACATCCGCACCAAGCTCGGAATTCGGGACGGCCAGAAGTGAGCGGGCGCGGGCGTCACCACAACTACGACCACCACCGCTACGAGCCGCCGCGGCAGGCGCACGACTGGGGCCGCGAGGCGTGGGGGCTGGCCACGCTGCTGGCCATGTTCTTCGCCCTCGGCTACATCGCCGTGGGCACCGTGACCGCGCTGGTCGCGCTGGCGGACTGGCTCGCGCGGCTGCTGTGGGGGGCGTAGGCGCCATGCGCGTGCGTCCCGTGCCGTGCCCGAAGTGCGGCGCGCCCATGCCCGTGGTGCGGCACAGCGTGCGAACCGTGCGCGGCGGGTGGTGGTTCGAGCGGCAGTGCGGCGCGTGCCTGTACCGCGTGGACTGCTTCAAGCCGCGCAGGAGCAAGTAGGGTTTTGTTAGCGCCCCCACGGGGGCAGAGAGAAAGGGGTGGCCTATGGCTACCATTCAGCAGGAAATCATGTCCATCGCCGAGGCTCAGGGCTACGAGGGCAAGAGCAGCGGCACCATCGCCGAGGCGGTCAACGCGCTCGGCAGCGTCATGGGCGGGGGCGGTTCGGGCGGCGGTGGCGCTTCCCTAGCTGCAATCGCTCCGTTCAGCATCGCTGGCACGGACGAAGAGCTTACCGCGATGGAGTGGGAGACGTTCTTTGTCGATACGTTCGGACTCTACTATGCTAGGGTTCCGTTCCTGAAGCCTGACGGCTCGGGCGATGTCATGCTGGTGGGTAATCTGACAACGCTGGGCCTGCTCCAATCGCATGGCGTGCTCAAGTCCAACAACAGCGACTACTACGGTGTGAAGAAGTTCGAGTCCGGTGCAATCTTCGGGGGCAATCGCACGAACGCATCCTCATTCTCGTCGGCTGACTTCAAGGTGTATACCGAGTTTAATAGCACCTATGGCGGCAGTGTGCTCTATCTGGTCTATATGGGCGGCAAGAGCAGCGCGGAGGAGGCCATCGCATCCGTCAAGGCAGAGGTCGAGCGTTTCGACTTCCTCGGATTCAGCGTCATCGACGGCGACCTCATCAACGCCATCAAGAGTTTCAGCGCCTAGCCCACAGCGCCACGTACCACACAACAGCGCCCCCTTCCCCAGCGCGGGGGAGGGGGCGTTTCGCGCGTTCTGGGGCCTGTCGCGCCCGCCTACGCCCTCGGCACGGGGTTGTCGGCGCCGTCCACCCAGCGCACGCGGTAGCCGAGCCAGCGCAGCAGCGCGGCCACGCGGCGGGCGGTGGCGCCGCAGAATCCTGAGGTGGCATGCGTCCCAGCTGCGTCCCAAATATGGACACAAGGACGCACGCCACGCACCTACCGCATGAATAACCGCAGGTAAAGGCACGTGGCGCACGTCCGCGCAAGCCAAGTACGAAGTGGGCCTATAAGCCTTATT
>Ga0326512_10002362_pt1 | contig 13991 bp, 10 predicted proteins | sample 1_2617_0518_D_FD_203652 | JGI IMG/M metagenome (GOLD analysis project Ga0326512, IMG submission 203652) | Bovine rumen microbial communities from UC Davis, California, United States - 1_2617_0518 | ecosystem: Host-associated > Mammals > Digestive system > Stomach > Rumen | place: USA... | reverse complement strand
CCTATCAGGCGCACATTGTAGAATCGACAACTATCTCAAGTTTAGATGGTTGTCGATTTTTTGTTTAGAATATGAAAATACAAAGTGAGATTTTATGGAATCAGAGCGCATGAAGCGTGAAGATGATAATTCTTTTTTCCCTTTTAAAAATACGAACATTTTTTCTTTGTATTTATCGTATTTGCAATAGATTTATTTTATTATCAATTTTTTAGAGCATTGGTCTATTTCGCAAAGTATTAGCTATTCTGTTTAATTATCAATAGCTATGCTTTTGTTAAGAGCAAAACTAAATATCAACAATTTAAAACGATAATATAGTCTCTAAAGTGAATTTTCTTAGCTTAATGCCAAATAGGCAAGCTAAAAGTAAAAGTAGAGCCGTGCCCTTCTACACTCGTTACGCTGATAGTGCCACCGTGTTGATTAATGTATCTCTTTGCCGTATAAAGCCCTATTCCGATACCACCAACGATTTCCTTATCGTGACTTTCTGCTTGATAATACGGAGTAAATAGGTGGGGTATAGCTTCTTCCTTAATACCATATCCGGTATCTTGTACAGAAGTAATTAGTTGATCCACCTCTCGATGTACACTAACCGTTATTGTACCTTTAGGAGTATACTTGATAGCATTGCTTAACAAATTGTCCATTACAGATGTGATAGCACTACGATTCAGGTTTACATTTGGTAAATTATCTTCATATTTCGAAATAATGCGTAATTCAGGGTTGTTATTTTTCAGTCGATATTTGTTGGTAATAATCTCGGTAATGGCAATAAGACTTTGTGGACTCATATTCATGGGTTCATCGCTACGCATATATTGTCGTATCTGTTTAATGAGATTCATTAAACGCTCCACGTTATCAGAAATCATCTTGAGTTGCTTTTGTTCCTTTACAGACATATTCCTTGCAGATTTAAGTTCTTCCAGAGGCGCATTGATTAGTGTTAATGGAGTATAGAGTTCATGTGTAATGCCTGTAAAGAATCTCACACGATCTTTGTTGGTGTTGATTTCTGCCAATTGAGCGATTTTATTCTTGTTATATTTATTATATTCCCTGACTGCATATGCCAAGAGCCCGAAGGCTAAGAGCATATATATTGTTTTTGACCACCAACTCCAATACCAGTGGGCTTTCATGTGTACATTTACAGATGTTACTACGGCCATGTCCCATGACTGACTCTTGGCCTTGGCTCTTACCTTGATAACATAGTCGCCTGGGGGTAAGTTCTCTATTGTAATATCCGCATGTCCAGGTGTATCTTCCCATTTGTCGGTCATACCTTCTATATAATATTGGTATACCACATTGTTAATTTGCGCGATATTTTCGAGCATGAATCGTACGGTAATCGTATTATGGCCAGCATCGATAGTATATTTACCGTTTTCGTCAGGCACAAATTCATCAATGGACATGATATGTAGAGGAGAAAGTTTTTGTGGGGTAAGGGCTTCGCTGGCATTAAAATATACAGCGCCTTTTGATGATCCGAAGTAAACCAAACCATTGGCTGTAGCTTCAGCTACACCCGTGTGGAAAACCCCAAAAGAAGAACCATTACGGTAGTCGTACTCTTCTAATTTTCCCCCATATCGATTCATGAAGAGGATAGAGCTTGGTGTCGTAAGCCAAATGTGCCCCGTCTTGTCCATGGTCACAGATTTATAATTGAGTTCTCTTTCTTTATCTTCTGAAATATAGTGCTTCATCTTCTTCAAATTGCGTATGTTATCGAAGCAGAAGAGGCCGTTTGAGGTTGCTATCCACAGGTATCCATCTCGGTCATAGTAGAACTGGTTGACATCACTGGCCAAACCTGTAGCCAAGTCTTTCTTGAATATGAGTTTGTGCTGTTTGTCGAATACAAGCAGTCCATATCCCCATGTTCCTACCCATAGCTTATCATCTTTGTCTATGAAGACTGTTTTCATGGCTATAGGTGGACAATGTTTATAGATAAAATTGAGATTTTTACTTTTGTTATCTTTCACGTAATAAAGTCCTGTTGAGGTAGAAACATACATACCTCCGTATTTATCAGGTTGAAAGTCGCGTATCTGCCCTTGTTCTAATCCCTCTGGCTGTGATAACCATGTTTTATTGTTGGTATTATATCTTAATACACCATTCTGAAGAGTACCTAGCCACATGATTCCATCTTTACTGCGTTTTATGGCAATAATACGTTCTTGTGGCGATTTTACATGTGGTAATATGCTGATGGTTTCTACTAGATGGTTATCTTGGTCGATTCGGCCGAATAAATCTTGCATACCTGCCCAGACATCATATTTACCAGCCCACAGGCTGTAGACTCCAGCTAGATTTATGTTGGCGAATGGTTGTAGTAAATGGAATGGTGTACTGTTGTACATGATAATATCGATACCATATTCACGTCCTGCCATCCAGAGGTTTCCGTATTTATCTTGTAATGCCAATTTCGGTATAGGAAGTTGGCCACCAAACAGGCTGCTTATCTTATAAAAATACAGGTCATCTTTTGTTGGAATACTATTCCTCTTGAGGTCTACATAGCCAAGTCCATCATTTGTACAAGCTACAAGAGATTTGTCGGTAGTTTCTGATATATAGCGTATGTAGTTATCTTCTGAATTTTGATGATTTGCATTAACCGTATACGTTTTGGCATCGCCGGTTTTTAAATTGAGCAGAGTTAGTCCTTTAGAAGTAACCAACCAACATCGACCTTTGTGATCGAAGAATATTTGAGAAATACTGATATTGTCCAGATAATGTCTTTTCTTTTTAGTCCTAGGATTGTAGACATTAAGTCCTGTTTGGTGATGACCGATGTAGATACATCCGCGAGAATCTACGTTTATACATGAAACTAGATTAATCGGGTGCTGGGGCTTGTTTTTGTTAAGAATACCAAATTTTTTTGTGGAATAGTCGAACCAACTGATCAGACCGTTTTTGCTTAAGATCCATGTTTTGCCATTTCTGTCGCATTTTACATCCATAATATGCTTATCTGGCAAACCGTCCTTTTCTGTATATGATTCGAAATCTCTTGTCTTAAAATTGTAATATGTTAAACCATTGGCTTGTGTACCCATCATCATGAGATTATACTTTTTGTTATAGCATAATTTCATAATCTGATTGTTGGCGATATTACTATTTTGTTTTCTATAATTTATGATGTGTCCACCTGCAATACGGTTTACGCCCGTATAGGTGGCAACCCATGCAAGGCCTTCTCCATCGAATGCAATATCCATAACAATATCGCTTGTCAATCCATTCTCTGAGCCTATATGGAAATTAAATCTTTCGGTGTCATCATCTGCGAAAATGGTAAGTGAGGATAATAAAACGAAAAGTGTAGTTATTATTCTATTCATTGTGTTGTATAAAATTCAAAGTTAACTAAGCAAAGATATATTTTTTTTATTGATCTTGGGCAGTCTTTTCTTTTTTTTATTCTTACGACGTTATTTTGACGGATAATCGTCTTATATATGACAGAAATTTGTTTTTGTTGTTAGGAATATAGCTGTCGTAAGTATGTTGTCAGATGTATAAAGGACAAATTGAGAATATGAGAATAAATGTAACAATCGTGTGTAGCATTAAGAATAAAACGCTTTTGAGAGGTATGTGTTCATTAGTCGGCCCATGTTTTAATTTTTTTACTCTGATGACGGAAAAATATTCTCTTGTGACAATTTTCTGAGCCTATTTTTATATATTTGTGCCTAAAAGAACGAATTTTATGAATATTATAGTTAGTGAAGAAATCAAATCGGTATGTCCGAACTTTGTGGGAGCGTGTGTAGAAGCTCAAGTAGTGAATAGTCCGTTTTGTCAAGATTTGTGGAGTGATATTCGTCAGCAGGCTAATATTTTTAAGGCATCTCTAACTACGGAGAGTCTTAAAGAAATTCCAAGCATTGCAGCTACACGAAAGGTATACAAAGCTTGTGGTAAAGATCCCTCGCGTTATCGTCCGGCAGCAGAAGCGCTTGTTCGAAGAATGATTCAAGGAAAAGACTTATATCAGATCGATACTTTGGTAGATATGTTAAATCTGGCAAGTATTGTTTTTGGTAATAGTATAGGTGGTTTTGATGCTGATTATTTTGTGGGCGATACACTTACGCTTGGTATAGGCAGGGCTGGTGAACCTTATGAAGGTATCGGACGAGGTATGATTAATATCGAGGGTTTGCCAGTGTATCGTGATGCTGAGGGAGGCGTAGGTACGCCAACTTCTGATCATGAGCGTACACGTATCAGACTTTCTACCACACATCTTGTCGTTCTAGTCAATGGCTATGATGGGGATACGGAGCATGTACGACAGAATGCTGAGTATATTCTTCAACTCATCAATATGTATGCGTATGGTAAGGGAGGAAAATATTTTCTTTATAAATAATGTAGATACTTTAAAGAATAAATCCTCACGAATCAGGAAGATTGTGAGGATTTATTCTTTAAAGTATCTACGATTTTATTGTTCGTCATCTTCAGGGAAAAGACTAAGCTGACCGGTTATCTCGTCTATTACCTGTTGCTGGCTTTTTCCTGCATCCGGATCAAGGTTTTCCACTACCTCTTCTTTCTCGTTATCAGTGTCTTCTTCTGTTTCTGGTTCCGGGAATCGGGTAGGCTCCAATTCTTCAATCTTGTCGATTTTATAAATAGAGATACGTTTACCTTTAGCTTTGAAGCTCTTTTGGCCTATATACTGCTCTGCGTCTATTATCTCAGCAGGACGAATAGCATCTACACCACCATAGGTAATCTGGATTCTCGGAAATGCAACATCAGTAAGAAGGACAAGTTTACTATTGATGTTATCACCCATCAAGTTTTGATGTTTTTTGCTGGCATCCATGGTGAATCGTTTCACATAAGGATAGCCCTCATTGTCGGCATCATAAAGAACTGCTGTCCATATCTTGTGTTCATCCCATTTCTCGAGCTTCAAGATATTATCCTCGTAATGGTTATTGACATCAAAGTTGGTAACGTAGAATTCACCATTATCAAGAACTACTAAGATTTGGTCCTTATCATTAAACTCACCCAGGAATCGTCCATGCTCATCATAGTTAAGGCGTTTCACGTCTGGGTCGAACCAAACTTTTCGTCCTCCTAATGTGCTGTGTCCGTGACTCTTTAGGCCTATACGATGAATAGAGCCCTTAGTAAGAAGGTTACCTTTGGCAGCACGTCCCTTGATAATTATCTCTGCAAAATCTTTTTCGATAAAGATATTTTGTTTTTTCTTCTTAGGATCCGGGTCGAGGGTAATCTTAATCACTTCAGCTTCACCATTAGGATTAGCAGTAAAGTAATTTACTCTACTGCCAGGTTTTCCTTGAGTTATATCATATAATTTGTCGCGGGTCATGCTAGTTACATTGAAGCGTTTGATATAGTACCAACCTAGCTTGCCATCGCGATATACACAGTTGTAAATGGTGCGCTTGTCGTTCTTCTTGAATACCTGCACATGCAGAATGTTCTTGCCTACAAATATTTTGTCGGCTACTTTAATCACTTTAAATTTACCGTCCTTGTAGAAAATAATGATATCATCAAGATCAGAACAGTTACAAACGAATTCGTCTTTCTTGAGTCCTGTACCGACAAATCCCTCTTGGCGATTGATATACAACTTTTGGTTAGCCTCTACCACTTTGGTAACCTCGATATTCTCGAAGTTTCGTATTTCGGTAAGACGTTCGTGGCCCTCTCCATATTTGTTTCTGAGATATTCAAACCAGTTGATAGTAACCCCAACCATATTGGCGAGGTCTTTCTCTATTTCAGCGATTTCGGCCTTAATCTTAGCAATCAGCTCGTCTGCTTTATCCTTATTATATTTTAGGATACGTTGCATCTTAATTTCGAGGAGACGTACGATATCCTCACGAGTAACCTCGCGGATGAAAGAAGGTTTGAAAGGCTCCAATTTGCTATCGATGAAAGCAACAACTTCGTCTTGATTTTTTGCCTGCTCAAATTTACGCTCTTTGTAAATACGTTCCTCGATGAAAATACGTTCTAGGCTATTGAAGAACAACTGTTCTTCGAGTTCATGCTTACGGATAAGTAATTCCTGACGCAGAAGTCCCATTGTGCGGTCGGCAGAATGGCGAAGAACATCGCTTACAGTCAAAAAGCAAGGTTTCTGGTCTTCGATGACACAACAGTTAGGAGAAATATTAATTTCGCAGTCTGTAAATGCATAGAGAGCATCCATGGTCTTGTCAGAAGAAACTCCAGGAGCAAGATGAATCAGAATTTCTGCTTGTGCAGAGGTATTGTCCTCAATTTTGCGCGCTTTGATTTTTCCCTTTTCTACAGCCTTGGTAATCGATTCGATCAATGTCGATGTGTTCTTACTGAATGGTATTTCGCGAATAGCAAGTGTTTTATTGTCCACTTTCTCAATCTTGGCACGTACCTTAAGTACGCCACCACGCTGTCCGTCATTATATTTGCTGACATCAATAGAACCACCAGTAGGGAAATCAGGGTAGAGATGGAAGTCTTCACCTTTGAGATAAGCGATAGCTGCATTACAGATTTCTATGAAATTGTGAGGTAGAACCTTGGAAGATAGACCTACAGCAATGCCCTCTGCACCTTGAGCCAAGAGCAATGGGAATTTTACAGGGAGCGTGATAGGCTCCTTGTTACGTCCATCGTATGAGAACTGCCATTCGGTAGTTTTCGGATTAAAAACGGTTTCAAGTGCAAATTTAGACAGTCTGGCTTCGATATATCGTGGAGCGGCAGCACGGTCGCCCGTTAAGATGTTACCCCAGTTACCTTGAGTATCAATCAATAGATTTTTTTGTCCTAACTGTACGAGTGCATCGCCAATACTAGCATCACCATGAGGGTGAAACTGCATGGTATGTCCGACAACATTAGCTACTTTGTTATAGCGTCCGTCGTCCATACGTTTCATAGAGTGTAATATTCGTCGTTGTACTGGCTTGAGACCATCTTCAATATGGGGAACGGCACGTTCCAAAATAACATACGAAGCATAGTCGAGGAACCAGTTCTTGTACATACCTGACAAGTGGTGTACAGCGGATGCGTCAAAACGATCAGCTGGTTTATAATCAGAATGGCTGTCTTCTGACCATGTTTCATCCTGATCGCCTTCTTCTATGACATCGTCGTCTTTTACCTCGTCGTCGTTGTTTATAATGTTATCGTCGTCCATAGGATTTTTAATTACGTAATTTTCATGCAAAGATAAAAAAAAAAAACGAAATGTGCAAAAAACGGTTTGTTCTGATTCTTATGGTTTTACTAGATATTCGTTAATGTTAGCTAAAGAACGTGTTTCTTGCCGTTTTTATAAAAAAAGTTGTATCTTTGCAGCTAAATTTAGAAAAAATAGGAAACAATCAAAATTTAAGATAAAAATGGCAGAAGATGTTTTCAAGAAGATTGTAAGTCATTGTAAGGAATATGGCTTTGTCTTTCCAAGTTCAGAAATTTATGATGGCCTTGCAGCCGTTTATGATTACGGTCAGAATGGTGTAGAGCTCAAAAATAATATTAAACAGTACTGGTGGCAGAGTATGGTGTTGCTCCACGAGAATATCGTTGGTCTTGACGCTAGTATCTTTATGCACCCTACAACATGGAAGGCATCTGGTCATGTTGATGCATTTAACGATCCATTGATTGATAACCGTGATTCAAAAAAACGTTATCGTGCAGATAATCTGATAGAGGACCAGATTGGCAAGTATGAAGAGAAAATTGCTAAAGAGGTAGCTAAGGCTGCTAAGCGTTTCGGCGATAAGTTTGATGAGGCTCAGTTCCGTGCTACTAATCCTCGTGTACTTGAGAATCAAAAGAAGCGTGACGAGTTGCATGCTCGTTATACTGAGGCTATGCAAGGACCAGATCTCGCTGCTTTAAAGCAGATTATCCTCGACGAGGGTATTGTTGATCCAATTTCTGGTACCAAGAACTGGACCGATGTCCGTCAGTTCAATTTGATGTTCTCTACAGAGATGGGTTCTTTAAGCGATGCAACAAACAAGATTTACTTGCGTCCTGAAACAGCACAGGGTATCTTTGTTAACTACCTGAACGTACAGAAAACAGGTCGTATGAAGTTGCCATTTGGTATCTGTCAGATAGGTAAAGCTTTCCGTAATGAGATTGTTGCTCGTCAATTTGTATTCCGTATGCGTGAATTCGAGCAGATGGAAATGCAGTTCTTCTGTCAGCCAGGAACTGAGATGAAATGGTTTGAATACTGGAAGAAGGCTCGTTTGGCATGGCATAAGGCTCTAGGTATGGGTGATGAGAATTATCGTTATCACGATCATGAAAAATTGGCCCACTACGCAAATGCTGCTACCGATATCGAATTCCACTTGCCATTCGGTTTCAAGGAGGTTGAGGGTATTCACTCTCGTACAGACTTCGATTTGAGTCAGCATGAGAAATTCTCAGGTCGTGGTATCAAGTATTTCGATCCAGAACGTAACGAAAGCTATGTACCTTATGATGTAGAAACATCTATTGGTGTAGACCGTATGTTCTTGAGCGTAATGTGTCATTCATATACAGAAGAAACTCTTGAAAATGGTGAGACTCGTGTTGTTTTGAAGTTGCCAGAGGCATTAGCACCAGTGAAGTGTGCTGTCTTCCCATTGGATAAGAAAGATGGTCTGCCAGAGTTGGCTCATGAAATCGTAGACAATTTGAAGTTCCACTTTAATACACATTATGGTGATCCTAAAGATTCTATCGGTAAGCGTTACCGTCGTCAGGATGCAGTTGGTACACCATTCTGTGTAACTGTAGACCACGAAACTCCAAAGGATCATAAGGTTACATTGCGCTTCCGTGATACTATGGAGCAGGAGCGTGTAGATATTGACCAGCTTCGTTCTATCATAGAGGATCGCGTAAGTATCACCTCTTTACTTAAGAAGGTTGCCAATGAAATTAAGAACTATTAAATTATTCGTCATGCTGATGGTGTCGGTACTTGTACTGGCATCATGTAGCGAGGCTGATGGTACTGTAGAGGAGTTCCAGAACTGGAAGGCCACTAACGATAGCTATTTTGCTAGCAAATATGCTGCAGTAAAAGATAGCATCGATAAAGGTGATACAAGTTGGAAGATTATCCATACATATGCATTTGCTGAATCTGTGCGAAATGATGTAACGGATAATATTCTTGTTAAGGTGCTTCAAGAAGGTACAGGTAGTGGATGTCCTATGTCTACAGATTCTGTATTGGTAGACTATAGAGGTTATCTGTTGAAATCAACCAGTTATACTTCGCCATACGATGCTGAGTTAGGTTACATTTTTGATCAGAGTTGGTCTGGTGCTTATGATAAAAGTACTATGCGACCTTCTTCTTTTACGGTCAATGGTGTTATAGAAGGCTTTTCTACAGCTTTGCAATATATGCATATCGGTGATCGATGGAAAGTATATATACCTTACAATTTAGGCTACGGTAGTACTGCATCAGACGAAATTCCAGCTTATTCGGTTTTGGTATTTGATATTACCTTGGATGGCTATTCCCGTCCAGGTACAGCTCTTCCTGTAGTTTATGTCAAGCAAAACCGATTGCTAAACGAATGATTTTTGGAATAAACTATTGTTACTGAGGGGATTCTCTATAAGGGGAATCCTCTTTTTATTTTATGATTTCTGTAAAATGGGTACATAAAACTTCAATTGATATTTTGTTATCCTGCATATTTGCTGTAACTTTGCAGCACTTTTTAGGGTATGAGCAAAATCAGTAATACAGAGCACTTAATGGCAGCTATCCGTAATGGTCTGCCTATGACGAATGGTGAGAAACTTAATTTGATAGTAGGATTAAGTATCCCTTCTATGTTGGCACAGGTAACTACGGTTATGATGTTTTTTATCGACGCTTCAATGGTAGGTCATTTGGGTGCCGAAGCTTCAGCTAGTATCGGTTTGATAGAATCTACAACTTGGCTGATGGGAGGTATTTTAGGAGCGGTTTCATCTGGATTTTCTGTGCAGGTGGCCCATTTTATTGGAGCCAATGACTTTGTTCGTGCTCGTCAAGTATTTCGTCATGCTCTGATTTGTGGCTTGTCTTTTAGTCTACTCATGAGTTTGGTGGGTATAGCCGTTCACAATCCTCTTCCGTATTGGCTAGGAGGTGGTGCAGACATAGCTACATTATCATCGAGTTATTTTTTGATTTATGCGTTTACACTTCCTTTTGTACTCTTGTTTCATTTAACCAGTGCAATATTGAAAGCTTCGGGCAACATGAAAACACCAAGTTTTCTGAGTGGCCTGATGTGTGTTTTTGATGTTTGCTTTAATTACCTCTTTATTTACATGCTTAATATGGGCGTTATAGGGGCTGCATTAGGTACGATGTCGGCATATATCGTTACGTCGCTTCCTATGTTATACATGGCAGCATGGAAAAATAAGATGTTAGCCTTGCATCAAGATCATGAACCTTTCCGATGGATAACTAGTTATTTACAGATAGCTGCCAAGATTAGTGTACCAATGGCAGCCCAGAATATACTGATGAGTGGTGCTCAGATTATAAGTACACTCATTGTAGCTCCTTTGGGTAATGTTGCTATAGCTGCCAATTCTTTTGCTATTACGGCAGAAAGTCTTTGTTATATGCCGGGGTATGGTATCGGTGAAGCAGCCTCTACACTGGTTGGGCAGACACGCGGTGCTAATAGAATGGATTTGTGCAAGAATTTTGCCCATATGACCGTAGGTTTGGGTATGATAGTAATGGCTTTTATGGGAGTTGTGATGTATATCTTTGCGCCCGAAATGATGGCACTCCTTACGCCAGTTGAGCAGATTCAAAATTTGGGCGTTTCTGTTTTACGAATAGAGGCTTTTGCTGAACCATTCTTTGCTGCTAGCATAGTGGTATATAGTATTAGCGTAGGAGCAGGAGATGCTATCAAGCCTGCTTTGATTAATCTTTGCAGTATGTGGATGGTAAGACTTACGTTGGCCTATACCCTTGCACAGAGCATGGGGTTAAAGGGGGTATGGATTGCTATGGCAATAGAATTAACTTGCCGCGGATTGGCCTTTTTAGCATTGCTTTATCGGGGAAGTTGGCTCAAAAGTTTTAAAGTACCTGCCACTGCTTAAACAGACTTGTTACTATATTGTTGAGGGCACGATATGTTTTCATTACTGATATGAATGCATGTCGTGCCCTCATTATTTTTAGGTGAATCGTATTCGTTTTCATAAGTTGTTATGGTAGATGATAGTGTACTACTGTAATAGTACAAAACAGTTAATTTATAGTTAATTTTATTTTGGTTTATGCCATGAAAGGTTTTTAAATGTTAAAATATAACGAAAAATTATCGTTTTTTGCTCTAAACTATTGCAGCTTATTGAAATCTATTCTATATTTGCAGTGTTCTACAATAGTAGTACACTACTACTGGAGAGCAAAAGAGTTAGTAATCAATAATAAAAATTTAATTCAAACTAATAACACCCCTGACTCATAAAACGGTCAGCCACTTAAAAATCAAAAGTTATGGAAGCAATTATTACAGCAGCAACAGTAGCAACAATGTTTTTCAATTTGGTAAACAGTTCAGAGCCTAATGGCTTTTGTTATAATGTAGCAATGGATCAAGACCATGTTACCATGGTAAATGTTTTTGATGTATCAGAAAATATCCTTGAGCATAAGTTGCAGTATGAATATGCTTATGATGATCAAGATAGATTAGTTAAAAAGACAGCTAAGATTTACAAGGCAGGTAAGTGGGAAACTTCTTATGTACTTGATTTTAGCTACGATATAGCAGGTTACAGTGTAACTCGTCGCCGTTGGGATGCTAAGCACAATAGCTTGGCGCAGGCTGATGAATTAATGACCTACGAAACACTTGCTAACGGTATGATGGCAGTGGATACCTATAAATGGGACGAAAAAAATAATGATTTTGCGAGAGTAGATGGTTTCCTCATGATGAATCCAGGTAGCGATGTACTCTATGCTTTGTTAAAATAGACATGATAATAAAATAAAAATATGATTTTCAACAATGGCAAACCTATATATGTTCAGATGGCAGAAAGGCTTTGTGATGAGATAGTATCGGGAATCTATGGACCTAATTCGCGTATTCCCAGTGTAAGGGAATACGCTGTGACATTAGAGGTGAATACCAATACGGCGGTCAAAGCATACGATTTGCTGGCACGAGAAAATATTATATATAACAAGCGTGGACTCGGCTATTTTGTTAGTGAGCAAGCCAAGGAAGCTATTATTACCGCTCGTAAAAAGAATTTCCTTGAAGGAACACTGCCTGAACTTTTTAGACAGATGAAACTTCTGAACATCGATATTCGAGATATCGAAGATGAGTGGATCAAAAGAAAAAATGATTTCTAAAAAAAATTAATTCGGAATAAAACTATGATTGAAGTTAAAAATATCAATTTCACTTACCCAGGATCTCGTCATCAGGTATATGGTAATTTAAGTGTAAATTTTGACGAAAATAAGATTTATGGCCTTCTAGGTAAGAATGGTATGGGAAAAAGTACTTTGCTTTACTTGATAGCCGGTTTGCTTCGTCCGAAGTCTGGAGAAGTGCTTGTTGATGGAATTAAATCATCAGATCGCAATCCCGTTACTCTTCAGGACATATTTATTGTACCAGAAGAATATGATATGCCTAAAATCAGTTTGAAGCAGTTTATCAAGATGAATGAAGCTTTCTATCCTAACTTTAGTCGGGAGCTCTTGAAGAAATGTCTCATTGATTTTGAGTTGCCTGAAGAGCCTAATTTGAAAGAACTATCTATGGGTCAGAAGAAAAAAGTATATATGAGTTTTGCCCTTGCGGCAGGAACACGTTATTTGCTTATGGATGAGCCTACCAACGGGTTGGATATACCATCAAAGAGTCTTTTCCGCAAAGTAGTTGCCCAAAATATGACGGAAGACAGCACTCTTATTATCTCAACTCATCAGGTACATGATATCGAGAGTTTGCTTGATCATATTGTTATACTTGATAATTCCCAGATTCTGGTAGACTCATCCGTAGCAGATATAACAGACAAGTACTGTTTTCGTTATCGCAACCCACAGGATATGGAGGGAGTGCTCTATGCCGAACCTTCATTACAAGGCAATGCTGCTATTACTTTGCGAGAAGCTGATGAAGATGAAACTACGATTAATCTGGAACTCTTCTTCAATGCGGCAACGAAAGGTATGTTGAAATAGTCAATAAAAAAGAAGACCATGCAATCATTTAATTTCAAACCTTTGGTTTGTCCTATCGTATTTTCACCCGTTTGCAAATCGTCAACAATCGCTGGGTGAACTGGTAATAACTAAAATGTTTAATTTACGCTATACTTATTATGAAAACATTTGATTTCAATCGATTTGTTAAACTCCTGAAATGGACGTTCTATTATAATTTACCCGTTTTGACTAAGATAGCTTCTTTCTTTTTTGTTATCTTTCTTGTAGACTTCTTTTTAGAAGTTATACCTTTTCTACCATTTCAATCTGATAGTCTTCAAAACGAGTTGAGCAATAAAGCAGATTTTGTAATCGGTTGCTTTTTTACTTTTATGATATTTATGCAATCATCAATTTTGAATAATGTGCGCAACAAGCAGCAGACTATTGATTTTTTGACCTTGCCAGCTAGTAATTTCGAGAAGTTTATCTCTCGAATTATGTTTGTGACGCTCTATTATACGGGAGCTTTTGTCGTAGGTCTAATTGCGGCTGACGTGTTACAATGGCTCTTTTCACTTCTGTTTTTCCCATTCGATCAAACAGGTTTTGTGATAACACATATACAGTTCTTTTCGAATCCTACGATAGGAAATAGTTTTATTGAGAGTACAGATCTGTTATCATGGTTATTAGGCTTCACGTTGTTCTTGGGCGT
>Ga0326512_10002361_pt1 | contig 13992 bp, 24 predicted proteins | sample 1_2617_0518_D_FD_203652 | JGI IMG/M metagenome (GOLD analysis project Ga0326512, IMG submission 203652) | Bovine rumen microbial communities from UC Davis, California, United States - 1_2617_0518 | ecosystem: Host-associated > Mammals > Digestive system > Stomach > Rumen | place: USA... | reverse complement strand
TTGGATATAGACGTTTAACACCTACATCATTACCATTATTGGTGACATTGACAAGGATAAACTCTGGATTCTTGGTGCCAGGTCTTGCATTACGAATTGGTTCATCTAGAACTTTAAAGTCTGTTGGGACTGTAAATTCATCTCCAGGAGCAAACAAATTTATTTCTCCTCTGATTTTACCAGTGAAACCGTTCTTAGCATGACCACCATTGTCTAAAACTCTCTGCTCTTCAACATTAATATCCATAATAGTTATGTAACCGACCTTTTAAGTGAATACTATATTATGTAGTAGTTTGAGTAGGTATACAGAGGTCCGTTACCGAATAACTTTACCTACCCAAACTATTTACATTACTCCTTTGGTGATACTCTTAATACAGTCTTTGATGCTTCTCCTACACCATCTGATTTAGAAGTCGTCTTGTTTCTAATATATTGTTTTACTTTAAGACGGCATTCTGCTTCTGAAGTTGACGTAGTTAACCATCTATCAAGATTAAAACAAGTATCATTAAGCTGTTTTGTCTCCCATTGTTCTGTATTCTGATTAAAAGTATATAAGGTGCGTTTAGCTGCAACCATATTTTTAATTAAAGAATAAGATACAAATTCATATTGTTCATAAGAATTACAATAGTAATCAAAACGTGGAGCATCATCAATCTCAGGCTTAATACCTTTATAAGCCAAAGCAACAGCAATAGCCATCATATCATCGCCGCCTAAATCTTCAACAATAGGAGATAAATCAACTCCATTTGTCTGAGAATATAGAACTTGCTTGAGACAATTCAACATTGCTGTACTGATTCTAACTGTACTCTGATCCATAATCGTGGATAGCTCTTAACCTTATAGAGACTGAGGTCTAATTAATTAAATGAGGTATTAAAACACTGAATCGACTTATACATACCTCTCATACAAGCCTAAAGAAATAACGACGCTTATACACAGACTATGTTCTTAGTTTATAAGTAGACTATGTTCTGTTGCCTTTATGTAGACTAGGTTCGGGGTTCGATATTAGCAAGTTTGGTAGCTAGGATATAAGCAGCTTAATGGTGATTAAGATAGCAGGATATAAGCAGCTTAATGGTGATGTTTTAAGCAGCTTAAGGGCAACCACTCCCACGAAAGGAATGATTGCCCAAATATTATTCTTCAGTATCTTTTAGAAGTTTGCACTCATCAAGTAGAATGATAAAACTATCTATTCCGATGGAGGTGGAATGATAGTCGTTATGATTGTCTCTATATGAAAGTGTAATTTCGTAAGATGAAGTAATCAAAGAACCCTTGTTGAAATAAAACTTAAAAGAATGTGTCCCTTCGTAGAAGTGATTATTTCTCTTTATCTGCTTTTCAACTTTTTCAATATTATCATTTGCGAGTTTTAGGTAGTCTTGCGTTCTCTGATAAATCTCAGAGTTTTGTAACACTTGGTCTACTGCATTCTTGCATTGATGAAACAAATCGCACATTGCGTGGTATTCTCTATTGTGTAGCATATTTTTAAATTGTTAAATGCCCACTGCTTTAGTTAGAGTGAGTGGGCACAACTCTTAGAGATATTATTGCCACCAGTCTTTGTAATTGGCAATTAGTTCGTTCTTGTAGGCTTCTGTAATCTCTCTATCGGGCCAGTTATTCCAGCCAAATTTCTCTATCATCTTCTTAGCGATTTGAGAGTCACGCTGATTCTGATAGAACTCCTTGTATTGTTCTTCAGTTCCGAGAACACCATAGAACTCAAAACTATGGCAAGGAGCAGACGGATCAAACCACACACATTCAAAGCCAGGCTCTTGGAGTTTGACTTTCTCAAGTATCTCCTGTGGTCTGTCTGTTGAGGTTATTAACTGCATTCCATTAGAGTAATTATTCTCTCCGAAATTGTTAAATGTGTAGCCATTGATTACTAATTTTTCCATATAGTTTACTGAATTAAAAAGTTAAATGTCCACCGCTTTTTGTAGAGTGGGTGGACTTGACTCTATATAGATTAGAAATCTACTTCTTGACCAAGTTCATAGATTTCAACATAGAATTCAAGAGAATCGTAGTTGCGTGCTACTTTCTGAGCACGTTCTTTCGATTCGCATTTAATGTAGAACTTGTCATCCATTGGATGGCGACGGTTTGCAATCAAGATAATGTGTGTGTACATTGTTTTAAAATTAAAAGTAAGATGTCCGCTGCTTTGGGTAGAGTGAGCGGACTTAACTCTTAGAGAGATTTATTTATCAACCGATATTAAGTGAAACAATTTTGTAACCTTTATCGTAGAACATTCTGATGATGGGTTCTATGTATTTCTTGGTATATTCCTGTGCAACTGCCACACTCTGCCAAAAATCCTTATCCTTATCAGGGTAGATAGAATTCTTGAAGAAATGTAACACCGCTTTGTCAGCTGTATCGAATCCATCATAAGCGTAGTCACTTTCGAAATCATATTGGTGCTTGACTGTGTACCAGTCGAAGTACCAAAATGAATCGAACCAACTATTGTAGTACCACTTAGGGTCAGGTTCAACACCGAAAAGGTCACACACGAGTTTATCAGCCTCGTTCATAGTCAGCCAACCTTCACGTCCTTTGGTAGGGTCAGCCTCTATCGGAATTATTGCTATTGCCATAATAATTAAGTTTTTAAATTGTTAAATGATGATTAAGATAGCAAATCCTAGGCAGAGTTTATTCTGCCTAGGAAATGTAAGATTAGTCAATGAGGTCGAATCTAACCCAGGTCTTTACCTTGTGGAATGCATCAACGTAAAGGCAATCCTCTACAATGCGAAGACGTTTACCAGGTAGCACTTTGTTAAGTGCTTCTCTAACTTGGTCGTTGGTAGCACCAGGACCAAGTGCAGCGATTTCCTTCTTTACGAGGTTTACCAAGCTGCCAGCTGGAACAGCAACAGTAGGTGCCTCTTGCTCAGCATTGTTGACAATGCGTGTTATTGTCTTTGCTTGGTATAAGCGTCTAAGTCCGAGACTTACCCCATCAATTGGGGTTTTACCATCTGTGGTGAACTTAATCGCCAAGTAGTGATGTGTTTGGAAAACGTCCTCGAAAACTCCGAGGATTGTCCACTCTGTGCCTGGACCTAAACCACCTGCACCATTTGCACTGAAACGACTTGAACCAAAATCTGCCATAATAATTTAAATGTTGTGCGGAGGGACGCGTTGATAGCGAGCATCGCGGGTGTTGTGTAAAATTGGGATGCTAAGCGTAAACTCTCTTCGTTTACTCCTATTCCTAAATTAATGGCGACGTTTTTATGTAGAGACTATGTTCGATATTTCCAATTTGGTTTCCCACGACGGACCCCCAGGGGGCGGAACGGAGTGGTCTACTCTCCCCCGCATCACTTTCCAAAAAAATTTATTTCAGAATACTTCACTAAAATCCAATTTCATTTCCCAAATCATACCCCTAGGGGGTAAAATTAACATTACTAAAAAATTGTTAACGACTTGGGCTGCCTTTAAAATTAAATTATATTTGCTATATGAAATTGAAAGAAATTTTTGAATTAGCGAAATCTGGTAACTCTGAATTTAGTATTGAAGAAGACGGAGTTACTTATAATCTCAATATATGTAATAATACAATCACTATAGTAGTTAGAGATGAAAAGAAAGATTTCGAGAAATGGTTAGACACTTTAGATGATGATATTTTTGCGGATGCATCTGTTATTTTCTCAGAAAGAACTGGAAAATCTTTAAAAGATTGGGATAAGATTTTTACAAATTCTGATGCTAAAGAAATGATGGTTGAATTTGTAAAAATAGTTAAAGAAGTGACAAAGATTAAGGCAGAAAAAATTATTAGCGATGCTATTACAAAAGCTAATAACTTAATGAAAAGTTTTAATAAATAAGTTTCCTTTTTAAAAACTATTGAAAAGTTTCTTCTTGGTGGTGGAAGAAACTTTTATATTGTCCTATGGTGTAACGGTAAGCACAGGAGACTCTAAATCTCTTAGTCTAGGTTCGAATCCTAGTGGGATAACGATGGTAAGGTTTAAATATAATGGTAAGGAATACGAAACTCCTAACTTAGAAAAGAAGTTAAGGAGAATGAAAATAAGTAAAGAAGACATAGAACTTCTTTTACCTAATAAAAAAGAAAAAGAGAAAGAAAAAGAAAAAGACGAGGTAATTAAATATCATTTTAGAAATACAAAAACAGGATATATCATTACTACGATATACCCTGACTTAAAAAATTATAATGTCAATGAATCAGAATGGATTAAAGAATAAAGAAGAAATATTTAATCAAATACAAATACAATTCTATAGAGCTTCTATAGAATTAGCTAATTTAAAACAAATGATTAATATACTAAAAGAAAATGTTTAATGTTTTATGTAAAAAGTATTCCCAATTCTTATTAAATAGATTATGGGGATTTAGGAAAATAATTATAAGACACAAGCTGTATGATGAAGCTTGGTTTTTAAATTATCAAGATACATTAAATCTACTTAGTGTAGATCCAGATAGAAAGTAATTTTTTTCATAATTTTAACTTATTCGTTCATAACAATATTTATTATCGTTGTGAAACGCTAATAATAGAAAAGGTAGCTTATCTGTGAAGATAGGCTACCTTTTTTTTGTTTTAACTATTAAAGTATCGCTATACTTTTTCATCATCAAAAGAATTATCATAATAGTTAAGTCAATTAGTTTATTTAATATTTCTTCATTATCATTCATAACATTATCGTTTATAATTAATTTAGTTTTAGTTTATATTCGTTCATCTTATTAAAATTTTAGTATGTTTGTTATAACAATACTAATATAAAGTTAAAGAATGTTTAATCCAAATCTTTTATGCGTGTAGTTCTACACTTATATAAAAATAGGGAACTTAGATAAAACTAAGTTCCCTTAAATGAGGTTTGAATTAAATAAATTTTTTGTAAGCATTATACTTTTGTTCTTCTGAATTTACTTAAATATTTTGATACTGTTGTTCCAAAAGCATCAGCTCCAGCATTACGTCCTGTTTCAATATAAGTTTTAGCCCAAGTAGGATTTAACCAATTTATTGCTACAAATTCGGAAGTAGATAATCCTTTAGCTCTAGCCTTTTTTAATAATGATTGATTATTTTTTATAATATTATCATATAATTTTGAAGCCGCTATAACCTATAATTTAGGACTCTATAAAAACTATTGACGATTTATATTAGACCACTAAGGATTACCTGTTTCTTTAGCTATCTAATTAAAGATAGTTTTACGAGTTGAATTAATAAATCCAAACCATCCACAAGCAGAACCAACATCAGATTTAACACTAGCAGATAATCTATAACCAGATTCATTATATGCTGATTTAAGCATAAACTCTCTTTTCTCACCAGTGATATGTAAAGCATCTAATGTCTGAATAAGTAAATTTTTCTAAGGTCCTTTAGCAATTATTGCAGGTCCTCCCATTACTTGTAAAGTATCATCTTTTAGCTTTTCTAAATTATCATATGCGTTTTGAATGATATTAGCAACCTTCTTTTTTAAATTGCCTCTAGTTGTATACCCATCAAATATTCCCTATTTCTATTTAAATACTTGGTCTTGTTGTTCAACACTAATATCAGATTCTTCAGCATCAGATAAAAATACACCATCACTATTTATCTTAGGAGGATGTATTCCCATAAAATCATAATCTATCATAATAATGAATTTTAGCATGACAGTTTTTGCATACACAAATACACTTACTTAACTCATTTTTAAATTGTTCTGTAGTTAAGTATCTAACTGCCTAAGAAATATTATACTTCTTATCTTGTGTATGATGAAACTCCAAGCAACACTTGGAGTCTTCACCACATATTGCGCACTTAGTCTTCAGTGCATTCTCTATCTTCTTGTTTTCTTTGTAGTATTTCGACTTTTTCATTTTTACCTTTCCATATATCAGTTACACTGTCTAATCCTAATAGAGCAGTGCTAGTTACAATTACTGTATCTATCATAATAGGAGCTTGTACTACTGCAATAGAACAGTATACAAGAACACTTAAGCATACTATCCATCCCAAAACACCACATACTCTTTTACTACTAATGTGATGTGATTCATCACTTAAAGTTTCCTTAATAAATTCTGTAAATTTCATAATTACTCGAAATTATAGTCTGGTACATAATCTTCTGGTAAATATCCTTCTTGAATAGCTATTTGCTATAAGCGTTTCCAATTAAGATATTCAGGAGAATCAAATTTAGGAGTACCATATTTATCTCTAGGTATTTTAGCTTTTGCCTAATCTATCTATTTCTTTAATTGTAGGTAACGATCTTTTAAAGCTTTATACTGTTCCCTATACCAGTCAGCAATAGAATCCTTAGCTTCTTCAGTTTGAGTCTTATCATACATTTTATTAAAATAAGAAGACATAGCTTTATATTTAGGAGAATGATGTACATTGTATCTATCCTATTCATTTAAATCCTAATTTGTTGTTATTAATGAAGTTATTCCAATCGGAAGAGAACTAGCTACTAAACCATATTTAATATTCTTTTTTATATTATTTTTCTTATAAGCTATTTCACTTAGTTTACCTTTAGCCATTTTAATTCTTTTGTCTAATACATTTTGAGCATTAAAATAATTCTGAGGTTCAATCTATCGATTGTAATAAATTCGTCTCTGTAGTTCATTATATTTTTTATATCGGTTTATATCTCTAAAGATATTCCTTGGCATAGATATATGTAATGGTTCAGTTTTATGATTACGAAGTACATCAAATGGGTTAGGTTGTGTACTATCAATATCAAATTTCCGCATTCTTAAATCCCAATCAGGTAAGCCATGAAAGCGATAAAATAAACTATAAGAATCTTTAGGATTATTCATAGGAGCTATTACACCACTATAATAATTATTACATCCATTTCCCTATATAGCATTTACTTTAAATTTCTAATTAAACAATTTGCCAAAATTATTTACTTCTTCTCCTGATGAAGGTAACTTAGATAATAATTCTTGAAAAGTTAAATTAGGTGTATTTAAAATATTCTATTGAATATAAGTATCCTTAAAAGCTTTCTGTAGTATTTCTGATAATTGTGCTTTATCTTTTATTAATACGTCCCGAAAACCATTTGCGTAACGTACTTTATTAATAATATCATTAGCTTTAGCACCCTAAGGCAAATCAATATGTGGAATTAAAATGCTACTATATTTAAAATCACTTAAAGGCATACTACCTCTTATAGTATTTAAAAAAGCACCTGCTGCATGTCCTCCAGATCCTATATTCGTATAATTCCATTCTATTGCATTACGATTTAATTGTTTAGCTGTGCCAACTTTTTCATTTATATTGCCAGGACCAAAAGCTCTATTAAATGTTTTTCCTTTAGTCAATGCCCAATAGTCTAATACATTTTGCATTTTCTCAGGGTCTTTAGCAATAGTTGCTAAGTCACCTTTATAGCCTATTTGATTTAATACTTTTATATTTTCATCTAAATTATCAAATTGCATAGTAGGTAATAAAGCATTCATTTCACCATTCTAACTTAATTCTTTTGCTGTTTGTTCTAAAGCTTTTCTTACTGCTTTAGGATTATCTCCTGCTAAATATTCTAAAGCTCTACCCGCATGTTTAGCTTTATTATATCCCTCAAAATTAATTTCAAAAGAATCCATTATAGTTTTTGTTAATGGGTCAAATTTATCAATTAATTGCTAATTAGTTAAAGGCACATTATTTAAGTCAGTAATATAAATTTCATGATTTGGGTCTGATGCAGACCTTTCTACAGCATGTCTATATTCTTTAGGGAAAAATTGTCTATACAATTCTATAGCACGAGCATTACCATCACCAGTTTTTGGATTAATATCAATTACATTTAAATCAATATGTCCAGCATCACCATACTATCCATTATTTAACTCATACCAAAAAGTATCATTACTATATCCTCTATTAATATTATGAGTTTTTGCAAATTCATCTAAATTCTCTTTAGATATGTAACCATCAATATCATGAGTAATATGATTTAAGGCGCCTTCTTTTACACCTACAGAAGAACCAAATCCTTTAAAACCAGGTATATGTTGCACAACAAAATTATAATTATCATTTAATACCTAACGTAATGGAGCTGCACCTTCAACAGTACGATTACCTAAACTTGTTGTTATTGTTTTACCATCAACAGTTGTTATTATATCGTTATTATTAGTATGTAAATTTAAATTTCCTTCAACATACTCTCCTGTATTAAAATTAGGTATTTTATATTTACCAGTATTAACTATTGTATTTGGGTTATATGCTCGATTTGACACATAAGCTGTTGGTTTTCCCTCTATATTAGCTACTTGTATTTCTTCTCCTGAGAAAGAAGAAGGATGAATCTTTTTCCAAGCTTGTTTAAGTTTATTTGGATTAATATTTAGATTAACTGGATTCTCTCTACTATTTATATTAACTAATGGTATTTCTTCTTTTGTTATTTTATCTGCAATTTCATCGTAATACCTATGTACCTAATCAATATTAGCTTTCTACTATTCTACTTTATTAATTAAATTATTTAAGCGTTTCTTAGCTGTTAATTGTTTAATTCCTTTTCTGTATAAATTACGATATAAAGTTGGCTTACTACCTATATGCTATATAACACCTTCAATTCCACCACCACTTGCCATATCTAAAGCCATATTAGCTAAAGGATTTTCAAATATGCCTTCGTTACCCTATACCCAAGAATCAACTTTCTAAGTTGCCGTTAACTTAGGGTTAAATAAATCTTTAATAAATCGTAAATCCTAAGATAATGATAAACGATTTGGTGCTCCTAGAGTCATAGTATTAAATACCTACCAGCCATATTCAGGACTCCAATACTTTTCTGCATCCTTACTATGTTTACCCATCTAAGCCCAAATAGATTCTGGCTCAGGCTATTGATAGGGTACATGACTCATTTTTTCTTTCATATTATCTCCATAAACTGTAAGTTCAGGTAAAGCTAATGAATAACCTTCGCCTGCATTGTTTTCAGCATCTCCTGTTTCTGGATTAAATCTTACCACATGTAAGTTAACTACAGGATTACGTTGATTATCAACAAAAGGCTTAGGAATATGCTTAAACTATGGTTGTATATTTGGATTATAATTTAATTTAGTATTATAAAATTTTAATCCATCATTAGCTTTAAGAATACCTCCTTTTTTAGCGTAATAATTCTACTAAGTACTCTAAATTTTATTATTTTGAGCAATATTATTCATCATCCAGATAATATCTTTATCAGAAAAATTATCAAATAATCTTATTTTATCTTTATTCTATTTTTTAAACTTATCTAAATGTTTTTGTTTAAATAAATTATTAGCTTTTCTAGAATCATATATTCCAGAGTCTAAAAGTTTTTTTCTCAATAAAAATAAATCAGCATAAGATTCTGATGGAGATGCATCATGTAAATCATCAGTTCCCAAATTATAATTATAATTAAAACTCCAAGATTTTGTTACGGGCTTTCGATTATATTCAGACACATCATTTTTATCATCAGATATAAAGTTTAGTACATTTTTATATGAATTGGATTTTCTAAAAACTGGATATATTTCAGAATAAAAATTCAATGGAGAGTTAATTGGATATGAATCTTTGTAAATTAATGTAGGATTATTAAGGCTCTCTTCTAAATAATGTCCAGCTTCGTGAGTTAACACATCTTTCCAATTACTAAAAGCCTTTCCTGGAGTTTTACTAGTTCCAATATAAAAATCTCCATTACCATATTTATACATAGAATTCTTAGGATCCTTTTTCCATGGAATATATTTTCCTTTTTTAAACTACCCTTTTTTCCATAATAATTTATGCTCATACTGAGACAAAGGATTATATACTGAATTTTTAGTTCTATAAGTTCCAGGAATTTTCCCAATGCGATTCCAACGTTCATTAAATCCTGGAGAATTTCTATAATCTTCAGCAAACTAAATAGCTTCATTTAAATATTTAGTTTTTAATCCAAACTATCCTTTATTTATTTTAATTTTCATAGTTATTAACAATCATTTTACAAATTATATTTCTTCTATAAGCACATTGCATCATGAGCTACTTTACCTCCACCTGCTTATTTATGACCATAAATTATAACATCTGGAGCTACATATCCCCAATGACCGTTATCTGTTTTTTTCAAATAATGTTTCTTTGCATAAGGCAGCATATAGTTTTTCTCAACCTTATTAATATTCTCAGGAAGTACTTCTTGAATACCTGAAGTCAAAACAACAGGATTTCCAATAGTGTCTAAGAACTTTCCAAATATATCAGCTGTGCTTCCTCCATTTCCTCCATAATCATTTAAGTCCCACGCTTTTTGATAATATTTTCCATTGTCAGGATTATAATAAATTGTACTTCTAGTAGCGCCTGCTTCATTTAATGCTTTATTTGGTGCAGCATACCAATTAGTAGGAACTTCCATTAACTTACCTTTATAGGTTGTTTCTACTTCAAATGGATCACTATCAGCATTGCCTATAGGAACAAGATTTTCTCTACTGGCATCATCTGAATTTTTTTGATAGATTGGGTATCCTTTACTTTCCGCTGCCCTTTTTACAGTACCATAATCATTATATACTCTCTTATAACCATAATCTTCAAATAGTTTTTGTTGTTTGTCTCTTGGAAGAAGATAAGATACTTGAGCTACAGAAGATGTTCTATCATTAACATTACCTGTTACATTATCAAATGGTGCATTAAAGGTTGTAGGGTCAGGGATAAGTGGTATTTTATTCATCATGGACATTTTTAGTTTATCCATAAATGAATATTTATTCTTTTTTCCATTAAGGTCCATCTTACCACCACCTGCATATTTATGACCAGTTACTATAACTTCTGGTAATATATTGGCAGGTCTCCTTCCTGTGGTAATGTAATCATATAGTTGATTCAGATAGAAAGGAGCATTATTTTCACTATCCCATTGAGGGTTATACTTAACATAGTTAAGTCCTTTATATATAGGGTCATTAGGGTTAGGATGTTCCTTTGAAATAATATAATCTCTAACTAAACCATCAATAGCATTTTGATACCTGTGAGGTACATCATCCCATGCTTCTAAAACTTGTGGAATCCATTTATTCTTAGGAGGTCTTTTACTACTAGGCATCTTCATAAGATTTTTACCTGTCATCTTCTCATACAGAGGGAGCATTTCACTCGTTGCTGCATCAGGATATTCATTACCTATAGTAGCATCAAGAGCATCATAAGTAGGGTCATTGCGCCCTAAATGAGATATAGCATCAAGATTAATAGCATCTTGAGTATATCTTTCAGGTATTCTGTCTGGATTATACAGAACATTATCCTGATTTATATTAGGATTAGGGTAACTATATTCTGGAGTATAGTCTATCTTCTGTTCTCCTTTATGAAATACTTCTATATCACCATAATCATCATAGTCATCATAGTCAGAGGCTCTGTAGTTAGGATCACTATAAACTGAAAAATCAAGATTGGCAAGCATAGGATACTTATTCTTTGCAGACTCAACAGCTTTTCTATTTTCAGTAACAGTGCCTTCAGGTTCATCCATATTACCACTAGCTTTAGCTCTATCTATACACCCTTGTGTAACTTTACCTCCACAGTAAGAAGTAAATTTTCCTTCATTTTTCTTTTTAATATATATTTTCATTTTTTAATAATTATAATATTTTACCACCTTGTTTTTTAGCATAAATATAAGGATGAGGATGAATAGGAATTTTATGGTCATTAAAATCTTTCCACTATAATTTACGTCCTCCTATATTTAAACTCCAATTATTAAATATTTCTTCATATTGTTCTGGAGTAATTTCTCCTTTCTGTAATTTCTAAAAAGCCTCATTAATAAATCTATTTTCTACTGCAGAATTATTCCACTTATTAAATCCTTCTCCCCATCTTAAAGACCCATCTCTATTACCTTGTCTTATTATTGAACTATAAGAATCAGGAGATAAACCTGTTCTTGTAACAAACTATTGATTTAAAGGACGTTCTTTAATATCAACTTTATATAATTGTCTTTTTTTAAAAGCTTCTATTAATTCAGAACCTTTTGGAGCATGTCCATTATCTCCAGATAAATAAGTTCCTGGGCGCTAAACTTTTCTAGAATTAATCCAGAAATCTTTCATGATATTTTTATCAATAGTATTTGGCAAAGAGTTCCCTATCTGCTGTATATCAGATTCTATCCCAAACCCATCAAAAAAATCAGTTCTTGGAGCAGTTAATATTAACTTCTATTCATTAGCACCTTCTATCATCATATTAGCTTCTCCTGGTGCCCAATTTATTCCTTTAGGAACTGGAAAAGATCTTGAAGCATATCCTGCCATATTTCTTTCAGGATTTACTGATAAAACTCCTTTACCTGTAGGAGTTTGTAATGTTACTCTAGCCCAAGGACCTCTCATGCGCTTTCCTTCTTTAGCAAACTACTATATAAAAGTAGGATTGTTTTTATCTAGATTCCATCCAAAATTTTCCCAATCTGGAGTTACTCTAAATACTTGTCTATATTGTCCACTATTTTTATACTAAGCTAAATCCTACAAAGCCTATTGTTCATTTTCAGATAATGCTTTTCTATCATGCTTATTTAAACCAAATCTTTCAGCTTCACTTATTTTAGAAGGTTTTCTTTCAAAAAATTTTAAAGAAGTTGGAGAATCTGAAGTTCTAATTGGATGTAAATTTTTAGGATTCATATTTAATATTTCTATTCCTTTTGATGGAGTAAATTCTCCTGTTACAGCATCATGTCCTATAATAGCTGTAGCATTAGGATTACGTCTAGTATTATTGTATATAAACATATCCATAGTTACTGGATCAGAAGATCCCATCATAGGTTCTTTAGCTTTAGCTACAGACTTAGATTCAAATAAGTATGGAGTTACTTTTCCATAATTAGCTGCATACTAAGAATCTGTAGTAACAAAATTAGAATAAGGGTCAGTTATTTCTCCTCCTTTATATACTTGTGTTCTAAATAAATTTTTAGAAGGAACCTCAGCTGTTATTTGTGGATTAGACATAAACCTTCTAAATCCTGCAACATCAGCATCACTTCCTAATATTAAAGCATCATCAGGGTTAAAGAAGGCAATTTCACCTCTTTTGGGAGCTATAACAGCGTCATTATTTGCCAGTAATGTACTTCTTATTTCAGGTGATATTCTTGCTACATTTACACCATTTTTAGATATACCTCCAAAAATTTGATTCGTAATAAAAGGATTTTCTGTATTTAATAGTACTGGATAAACACCTCCTTTTTTTCCATAGGTAGTAGCAATAGTCCTTTTAGGAGTTAAATACATTCCTACAGACTTTTTAATTGGCATATTAGAACCAATGTATTCTGGAGAGAAGGATTGTAAATTCTTACTAATGCTTCCGTGCCAAAAAACATCTTTTACTTTTGAATTTGGAAATACCTTATCTAAATACTATTGATAATCCCATAGACTACCAACATCTTTGGTAGCAGGATTTCTATTGTAAGCAGTTATAACTGCATTTTCTTTTACTCCTTTGTTGATAGCATTTGAGATCTTGTATGGAATATACATATCATTATATAAAGCTGTACCTGTATTAGCAGCAGCATTCCACATAGGTCTAGCTAATCTTCCTAATGGAGCTATTTCAAGAGCTGTTGTAGGAGATACACCACCTTCATCAACAGCAGTTTGAATACCATGTGCTCCAAATATTGAAGATAGAACAGCATCAGCCCATGTGTATAATGGAGCTCCTGCAACATTTGTAGAAGCTGCTGTTACCAATGGAGTAAGTCCTGTTGTTATTGCTTGACCAGCTGAAGTAGCAGCTGCTGCATCACCCAAAGCTGAAATACCTGATA
>Ga0326512_10002360_pt1 | contig 13997 bp, 21 predicted proteins | sample 1_2617_0518_D_FD_203652 | JGI IMG/M metagenome (GOLD analysis project Ga0326512, IMG submission 203652) | Bovine rumen microbial communities from UC Davis, California, United States - 1_2617_0518 | ecosystem: Host-associated > Mammals > Digestive system > Stomach > Rumen | place: USA... | reverse complement strand
ATGAGCTCTTTCCGAAGATTACTTCATATTATTTTCTGGAAGATGCCGGCATGACTAAAAGGGAATTCAAGGGCGACTTTTTCAAGCTATATCCATTTGTTGTTCTAGGCATGTACATTTTAGGGTGCATCGTCAGGAGTGACGTGTATCTGCCCTGGAACCTTGTTAAAAATGTACCGATGCTGATAGGTGCTATTATCGGCTTTGGTTTAGGCGGTTTACCCGCTGCTTATATAGTATATGTATATCTTCTGTTCATGAAGGCGATTGTGAAGACTATTGCGGCATTTGGCAAAATAGGTACGGCCGGCTCTAGAAGATTGTTCGAGAGCAGAATGAAAAAAGTAAGCCCTGAGTTTTCATTTGAATATTTTACAAGCAAAGCGCTGTCTCTGATTAAGACGGCGGTCTACTCGGAGAATGAAAGCGAGTTCATGTTCTACGATGGCGGGCCACTCGATTCGAAAATGAAGGACATTATTGATCTCAACTATGGCGGTGCGCTGGGTGTTAAAAGTTTTGTCGATGAAGGAAACTACGTGAAGGTTGTGACGAAGGCTTACTTCGATGTCCTCTACGCAAATGATAGTAAGGTTTTTTACAAGTCGCAGATTTTCAGCGCGACATTTAGACGCCGCACCGACATTCCCGTGAACCTCAACTTTTCAATGACCAGAATTGCATGCCCGTCCTGCGGCGCAAGCTTTGATGCGACGAAGATCAAGAATTGTCCTTACTGCGGCAACCAGTACGACGGCACCTCCGACGACTGGGTGCTGGTCGAGCTGAAATACAACTAGTTGATAAGACATGTAGTACAGCTGCTGATTTACACTTTGGGAGTACCAATAAATGAAATTAAGGAGAATGGTTTTATGGGGTATATGATGATTTTGGCAAGTGGACGTCAGATTTTTGGGATAATAATGATTATTTTAATGGTATTTATAGCATTCGGGTTGCCTATATTAGTTTCGAGACTTACTAATCCTAAGACTGTTAAGGAAAAATAAAACGAAATAAAAAGTGTACTGTAAAAACAAAGGCGAGAGTTACAGATATGTATGGTACTATGCCAGTTGAATTTCGCGGTGATTCGCGTGCACAGGAGGCGGATGCAACCGAGATCAACCGGTTCCTTCTGTCGATTGAGAGGGACTGGACGGATATAAGCGGTAAGGACAGGGAGTATATGGAGCGGGAAGGGTTCTTTGATTACTGCATCATAGATAATTCTTCAAAGGTTCTGATGTTTACAAGGGAGGATGTGGCAGCTCCTGAAATGGCTATGGCAGGCGGAAGCTCTGTAAGTTCTTCGGATCTGTCTTCGCTTGTGGGTGCTATCAAGGACGCTGTGAGCGGAATGCCTTCCGGTCAGACGGGTGATATCGTGATCCCTGTTTATCTGGGAGGAACTATGCTTGATGAGGTGATCGTCAATGCTCAGCAGAGAGCAAATCTAAGAAGCGGAGGTAGGTAAGATGGCATTTATTCAATATCTGAGATTTGAAGGCGTGAACCTGCCTCTGCCTGATTCTTATGAAGTAAGCTTAAATGATGTGGAGGCAGATTCCGGTGGAGAGACTGAGGCAGGTACCATCCAGAGGGATGTGGTGAGAATGGGCGTGGTCAAGATCTCGGTCAGCTTTTCGGTTACGCCAACCTGGCTGCAGAGACTGACAGAATATAAGCAGATGGACAGTATTGCGGTTCAGTATTTTGATCCGGAGACCTGCGAAGCTAAGACCACGGATATGTATATCGAGGGTTTTAAGAGCAAGCTGGAAAAGGATACAAGCTATAAGGGGTTGTGGACGGTGAGTTTTGTGCTAAAAGAATTCTAATTAAAAAATATTTGAAATAGTTCTTGACAGAGAGAATGATTCGGATTTATACTGACCATGTAATTTAAAAATATTTTTAAATAGTTTGTGAGAGTGAGTGTGTACTATGGGCGATACGAATATTTTTAAGGTGCTGTCTGACAAGCAGCGCAGAGACATACTCGTAATGCTGAAAAATGGTCGGATGAATGCTGGAGAGATTGCGGAACAGCTAGGGATAACACCAGCGGCATTATCTTATCACCTGAAACTGCTTAAAGGTGCTGACCTGATCATGGAGTACAAGCAGAAAAATTTTATCTACTATGAAATCAACACATCTGTTTTTGATGAACTGATTCTATGGATAGGACAATTTGGAGGTGGTAAGTGATGAAAAAGGCAATGTGGATCCTTTCGTTCATTCCATTAATAGGAACGGCTATAGTTCTTCAGTTTATGCCGGATCAGGTGCCTATGCATTATGACTTTGAGGGAAACATTGACAGATGGGGATCCAAGTATGAGGAACTTATCTTTCCGGTGATCATTCTGGCAATGTCGTTATTTTGGACTTTGTTTATCAGATATTATGAGAAGAAAGCCATTAGAGAGACTGATGAAAAGGAAAGTGCCGGCGCAAGTTCAAACGCAAAGGTGCTTGGTATCGTTGGTGTGTGCATGGCAGCGATGTTTGCAGTGGAGCATGGGTTTTCTCTATACGGTGCATATAATGAGGCGACTTCTGGAGCAAGTGCGTGGTCGGTAGATATTGGTAAGGTATCTGTTGTTTTGATGGGCATTATCTTTATCGTGATTGGAAACTTTATGACAAAGACGCGGATAAACAGTACAGTCGGGGTTAGAGTGAGCTGGAGTATGTATAACGATAACACCTGGAGAAAGAGCAATCGGTTTGGAGCTTATGCAATTATGATTGCCGGAGTAGTTACAATCATTATGGCTGTGATTCTTAAAAATTCATTCGGTGCGGCTATGGCTGCGGTAGGGACTGTGATATTGGCTGCTGTGGTGACTCTTGTTTATGCGCATAAGGTATACGTGCAGGAAATTGAATCCGAAAAGGGAGGAAAAGATTGATATGACAGAGTTTGCTAAGGTAGGCACACAACAGATAGGTCTTCTTGCACTTGGAGCTATTTTGATGATCGCCACCCCGATTGTGATAGCAATCATATGGACGAAAAAGAAAAAAGAGAGATTCACTACTGTCCTGGTCGGTGCGGCAACATTTTTTTTGTTTGCGGTTATTTTGGAGAAACCTCTCCAAGCTCTGCTGATTGCACCGACTCAGATAGGACTTGCTGATACAGGGATAAGTCAGTTCTTAAACACAAGACCGATTTTATGGGCATTCATTGTTGGCCTTTTTCCGGGTGTCTTTGAAGAAACAGGTCGGCTTGTGGCTTATAAGACCGTGCTTAAGAAAAGAAAAAATAGAGAAACTTCCATTTCGCATGGCATCGGACATGGTGGATTTGAAGTGATATTTGTGATGGGTGTTATGTATGCAACCTACATTGCATATGCAATGATGATCAATACAGGAACATTTGGAACTGTCGTGGATCAGGTGATGGCGCAGGCACCGGATCAGGCTGATTCATTGGTGGCTGTGGCAAGTGGAATTGCCTCATTCTCATTTTCAAATCTTGCTTTGAGCATTGTAGAAAGAATTTTTGCGGTGCTCTTCCATATTGGAGCATCAATAATCGTGTTTTATGCCTGCAGGGATAAGGGTAAATTCTGGCTGTATCCATTAGCGATCCTTTTACATACGGCGATGGATTTCATTGTCGGATTAACCTCGGTAGGAGTTTGGAATCTTCCGGTATGGGCGATTGAAGTAGTGCTTGCTATATTTGGTGTATTAACATTCTGCGGAGCCTTCTTCCTGCTTTATAAAAAGGATGTCAGGAAAGAAGCGATTTCTTAAAAGGACAAAAGAAAGCAGTTATTGTCGGGAAGCCTCCGGGTGAGAACGCTATACTGATATCACAATCAAGTTGGAGGTGACCAGATGAACTGGGTAAAGACAATCGAGGATGCCATTGAATACATTGAAAGGAACTTGAATGAAGATCTGACAGTAGGCAGGATAGCCGAGGAAGTAAATACATCCGCTTTTTACTTTCAGAAAGGTTTTTCCATGCTGTGCGGATATACCGTTGGAGAATATGTTCGTATGAGAAGATTATCCATTGCCGGTGAGGAACTTCTTTCATCGGATGTGAAGGTAATCGATCTTGCGATTAAATACGGTTATGATTCTCCGGACAGTTTCACAAAGGCATTTACAAGATTCCACGGAAGTACTCCAACTGATGTGAGGCGTGGTGGCGCAATGCTGAAATCATTCGCTCCGCTGCATATCAAGTTAACACTAGACGGAGGTAGTACGATGGAGTACAGAATTGAAAAGAAGCCGGCATTTAAGGTCATGGGTGTATCAAAGGATTTCTCTTATGAGAATGCTAACGCAGAGATACCTCAGTTTTGGAATGAAGTCTTTAAGCAGGCAGCAGAGAGGCTGGTGTTGGGAATGTATGGCGTGTGCTTTGATGAAGAGATGGCTGGCAATGAATTTCGCTATATGATTGCGGATGATCTGGATGAAGAGAAGGCGGCAGAGAAGCATCTGGATGTTCATGAGATTAAGGAACATACATGGGCTGTTTTCCCTTGCCGCGGTCCTATGCCCCTTCCATTACAGGAAGTGAACCGTAAGATATTCTCAGAATGGCTTCCTGCAAGTAACTACGAAATTGCAGAAGGTTACAATATTGAGTATTACAGTAATCCGGAAGATTTTACAAATGGAATGCAGGATGCTGAATATTATGCGGAAGTATGGATTCCGGTGAAAGAAAAATAAGAATGTGCTGTGAAATTAGGTTTCTGGGAGAGTCGTGTGACAGCGGCTCTCTTTTTATGTTCGGAGGGATGTGGTCATTTGTATCCGGTGAGCGAGGATTTCCTGCAGGCGGTGCAGGAGAACAATAGAAGATATTTCTGGACCGGCAGACCAGGTGCCGGTTGCGGATAAGGTTTCGGATCCTGAGAAATACATTTGGGATTTTCTTATAGGTAAGATCGGGAATGCCGCTGGTGGTGCTGAAAGGTGCCAATAAGGTAAGGCAGGCATCGGACGCAGTGCTTTTATGGTATGAAAGACCTGCGAATCAGAGTGAAGCAGTGCAGGCAAAACGTGCCGGGTATGGAGAGAAGTATTTGAAGAAGGATGGGGAAGGCTGAAGAGCGGGGCAGGGTGGATTGCGTTGAGTTATTGTAAAAGAGTGTAGGTGAATAACGATTCGTTACCCCGCCTGTGGGTATTGGGAGAGATCCTGATGCTTGCAGGCTATTTTTGTTTACGAAAAAAATTTTGACTGTTATAATAAACATGACATATAGTTGTCGTGCTGGGTTTGATATGATACATACGGAGCGTGAGCAGAATGAAGATAGATAGGCTGATTGGAATATTGTCAGTACTGCTGCAGGAAGAGAAAACTACGGCACCTGAGTTGGCAGAACGGTTTGAGGTTTCAAAAAGAACAATTAATCGTGACATTGAGGATCTTTGCAAGGCGGGCATTCCTATACGTACAACACAAGGCGCCGGCGGCGGTATAAGTATTATGGATGGATATCGGATGGACAGGACAATCCTGACATCAAAGGATATGCAGATGATCCTTGCAGGGCTGCGGAGTCTGGATAGTGTGAGCGGAAGCAGCTATTACGGTCAGCTTATGGAAAAAATCCAGGCAGGATCTTCTGAGTTTATTACTGGAAGGGATTCCATTTTGATTGATTTGTCATCATGGTATCGGGATTCGCTGGCTCCAAAGATAGAGACAATACAGGACGCAATTGGGGACAGGCATTTGATCAAGTTCCGGTATTATGCTCCATCAGGTGAGAGTGAACGGACGGTTGAGCCATATTATTTGGTGTTTAGGTGGTCGAGTTGGTATTTGTGGGGATGGTGCCTGAAAAGGAAGGACTATAGGCTGTTCAAGCTGAACCGCATGAATAAAGTCCGTGGAACAGACAAGGCATTTGAATGCAGAGAGGCTTCAATGCCAGATCTTTCTAATGAGAAAATCTTTCCGGGTGGTATCAAGGTGAAGGCACTGTTTGATGCGGATCAAAAGTGGCGGCTAGTAGAAGAGTTCGGGACGTCATGCTTTACAGAGAATGATGATGGCAGGCTTCTCTTTACAGCGGATTATACAGACATCGAGAATTTGGTTACGTGGATTATGACTTTCGGAGATAAAGCTGAGTTGCTTGAACCGCAAGAAGCAAGAGAAAAGATATCAAATATGGTGCAGAAAATGACAACCTTTTATAAGGAGGCAAAACACGGTGGTTTTTGATTTCAAAAAAGAATACAAAGAGTTTTATATGCTGAAGAATAATCCCGGTATAGTGACAGTGCCGCGCATGAATTATATTGTCGTGTGAGGAACCGGAGATCCGAATCAGGAGGACGGGGAATACAAGCATGCTATAGGGTTGCTGTACGGAATCGACTATGCACACAAGGAAGATTTCCATTGGATTTCCATGATACGCCTTCCGGATTTCGTGACAGAGGATGATTTCCTGTGGGCTGTAGATGAGGCTACGAAAAAGAAAAAGCAGGATTATTCAAAGGTGGAGCTTTTGACAGTTGAAGAAGGGTTGTGTGTACAGTGTATGCATATTGGTTCTTATGATGATGAGCCTATTACAGTTGCTATGATGCATGAGTTCATGGAAAAACAGGGTTATGAGCTTGATATTACGGATAATCGCTTTCATCATGAGATTTATCTGAGTGATGCCCGGAAGGTTGCTTCTGAGAAGCTGAAGACCGTGATCAGGCATTCAATAAAAACGAAGGGGAACTGATAAAATGCATTTTGTTGATGCAAAAGGGATTCTATCTGGCAATGGCAGGTATTATGGAATGAATATTTACAGGGGATGTACTCACGGCTGCATTTACTGTGACAGTAGGAGCAAGTGTTATCAGTTCACGCATCCCTTTGAAGATATTGAGGTAAAACAGAATGCACCGGAACTTCTGGAAAAGGCGCTGAAGTCGAAAAGAAAAAAGTGCATGATTGGAACGGGTGCGATGTCGGACCCGTATATGCATTGTGAAGAAGACTTAAGGCTGACAAGGCGATGTCTGGAGATTATTCAGGAAAATGGTTTTGGTGTCACGATTCAGACAAAATCAGACCGTATCCTTCGGGATATTGATCTACTTTCTGAGATCAATCGGTCTGCAAAATGCGTGGTGCAGATGACACTTACAACTTATGACGATGGCCTGTGTCGAATATTGGAACCGAATGTCTGCAATACAAAGCGACGGATTGAAGTATTGGAAGAAATGCGAAAGAAGGGCATTCCAATGATTGTCTGGCTTACGCCGATTTTGCCTTTTATCAATGATAATGAGGATAATATCAAGGCAATTCTGAATGAGTGTGTAAGAGTCGGGGTAAAGGGCATTATTGATTTCGGTATGGGTTTGACGCTTCGGGAAGGAGACAGGGAATACTACTATGCAGCGCTTGACAAGTACTTTCCGGGAATGAAAGAACGCTACATCAGGATGTATGGGAATTCGTATGAACTGCCAAGTCCTAATGCAAAAGAATTGAAAGGGTTATTTCAGAGAATTTGTAAGGACAATGGAATATTATCAACTCCGGATGAGTGTTTCAGGTTTATGCAGGAACTACCGGATAAGTATCAGCAGATGAGTATATTTGATTTGTAAAACGAAGGAGGCTGATTATATGGAGTACATCAGGGTAACAAGGGATAATTTGGAAAAGGAACACATTTGCTGTGCAATTTCTAATAATAAGGATGTACAGGTGTCTTCAAAGAAGGCCTGGCTGGCTGACAGGTTTGATGAAGGACTTGTTTTTTTGAAGAGTGTTGAGCGGGGCAAGTGCTTTATCGAATATATCCCGGCGGAAAGCGCATGGGTTCCAATCGATGCAGATGGGTATATGTATATTGACTGTCTGTGGGTGTCGGGGTCTTTCAAAGGACACGGATATTCCACGGATCTTCTTTCTGCTTGCATCGAGGATAGTAAAGTAAAAGGCAAGAAGGGGCTTTGTATTTTATGTGCAACTAAGAAAAAGCCGTTTCTGGCTGACCCGAAGTTTCTGAAATACAAGGGCTTTGTAGTCTCTGATGAAGCTGATAATGGTATTCAGCTTTGGTATCTGTCGTTTGAAGAGAAGGCAGATACACCACGCTTCAAAGATTGTGCTAAGCATCCGCATATAGAAGAGAAGGGCTATGTTTTGTATTATACGAGCCAGTGCCCATTCAATGCAAAGTATGTTCCGATTCTGGAACAGACGGCTAAAGAGAATGGTATCCCATTCCGGACAATTCATATAGAGAGCAGAGATGAAGCTCAAAATGCTCCGACTCCCATCACGAATTATGCTCTTTTTCATGATGGAGAGTATGTAACAAATGAGCAGATGAACGATAAGAAGTTCTTGAAGCTCGTAAAAGGATAGGAGGGGTAGCATGGCATCGACAAAAGAGTATCTGGACTTTGTCCTAGAGCAATTATCAGAATTAGATGAAGTCAGCAGTCGGGCGATGATGGGAGAATACATCCTTTATTATCGCGGAAGAGTGTTTGGCGGGATATACGATGACAGGCTTTTGGTAAAGCCGGTTCCAGCGTCGGTGAAGCTGATGCCGGATGCATCAATGGAACTTCCCTATGATGGGGCAAAAGAAATGATTCTGGTTGATGATGTTGATAATCGGGAATTCTTGTGTGGACTGGTTCAGAGGATGTGGGAAGAACTGCCAGAGAAGAAAAAGAAGAAGTAGAGTCAATAAGTGAATTGGCGGCGGTCAGTGGAGAGAAAACTCTGCTGGCCGTTATTTTTTTTTTGGCTTTTTTCGGTTTTTACCAGAAATATCTCATCCAAAGGCGCTTAGGAAGATAGAAGGGAGGTGCCTTGGATTAATCATCAGATAGCACATAATACAGTGTTTGTTTCTGTAGAAGATGGTCTCGAAGAATATGTTTTTTCGACATTAAGAGGTGAATACACTGGAAATTTGATGGTAAATCCAAACATAGATGATTTTTACAGGTACAGAGTTGAGGATATGATAGTAATAAATAAGCTTCCAACAGAAAGCCTTAAAGGTAAGACTTGTTTTTGGAATACCAGAATTGAAAAAATGCTTGTAGATATAGTGACTGATAAGCTTATGATATCAATGATACCAGAAAGCGAATATGCAAATATTTACGAAGATGCATTTGGAAAATATGTTATTGAATATAGTGCATTGAAGAGATATGCAAATAGACGTGGGGCATTGAATAAACTTAGAAATGTGATTGAAGAATATACGGATATAAAACCGGAGGATATAGGTGTATGATAAAAAGAGAAACGTTCGAAGAAACCCATATAAAAGAATTACAACAAATGAGTAGAAGAGATCCTCAGCTTATAGAGCGTTTGCTCTATGCATTAGGATTATTGGAGGCGTTATCAGTTGTACGGACTCCCGATTTACAACGGATTTTACAACAGATGCCGGCAAAAATATGCAATAATATGCCAATATTTGCAAAAATACGTGTTGTAAATCTGTTGTACAACCCTTTATAAATCAAGGAAAATCGAGGAAAAAAGCTAATGATAAAAGTATTATTCGTATGCCACGGCACTATACCCAGAGAAACCCGAGAATCCGCATAAAATAAGAGGATTCGGGATGTAGAAAGGGTGTTTGGCACCGCGTTGGCACCGATGAATTTGACCGGATATGAATGAGAATTTTACTACAATGTCAGGATTTATCGGTAAAGGAAAGTCACTAATTAATCTGGAATAGGAAATGTGTATATACTATGGCAATATCCTAAAACAATCTCGCAGAGCTGTATAAATATGAGGGATTTCAGGTGAGGACAGCGATAAGTGCTTTTCAAATCTCATAACGAATAAGTAACAGATTTTAATCATTTCTTACAGAGAAGAATCTGAATATCATATACAGTAAATAATGTCGAAATGAGGATGAACCAGAAAAATGGGTATAAAGATGCCCACTATGAGTTTTTTTATATATCCGGTACCGGATAAGAATGCCACATAGTGGACAAATATAATTACACCCAAGAGCTTTTTTGTGATATATCAGATGTATACACTTCTTCAAGCTCATAGATATAAAGAAGTTCGTTTGAATCCTTAGAAACAACATAAATTGTGTTTTCATCTATACTGGTATAATAAGCTTTGCTAAGGTTATCAATGAACTCACTAAGTAAAATATTAGGTTTTATCTCAGTGACATTGTCGCTGTGTATTTCAGTGAAGACATAGAGTTTGGTGCATAATTTTTTATCAAATGATTCAGTTATTTCAGCCTCTTTCCTCTGATATACTCTTAACCAGTGTCCGCCTATTTTGACCTGACATTCGTAAACCCTTTTGCATTCGAGGCAGTACCAATAGTCTACTTCCTCTTTACGCTTCATATACTGTTTTTTACAGCTGTGCTTCTCATCCCAATTTGATAAGAAATCCATAACAGTAAGATTGTTGTTATCAGAAATAGCCTGAGTTATCTCACTTTCATAATAGACATAAATACTATATGGAGATGGAGACTCTGTGCTTCCCATAATATGGCCGCATTTGCATCCTAATCTAGACATAATGTTACCTCCTAAAATTCAATTTTGGTTTTATCTGAAAACCATACTTCGATAGGGCCTTTAATATATCCCTTTCTTTTGGCTTCATCAACGCCGGCTTTTGCGAAATTTCTACCAGCTTCATCATTTATGTGATTTGGTAGAACTATTGCTACAGTCTCGTCGTCACTTATTTGTAAACCGGCTTTTTCAATATTTGAAGCTATCTTGCTCGGATTTGTACTCGTTACTCGTTTAACTTCAATGTTTTTAACGTAATCTGAATCATCAGAAGTCTTTATGGTAAGATCATAAGTTTTATCTGGTGCATGTGTCTGCCTAAAAACAGATTCATATCCCATATCAATATATCTTTCCGCCACAAATATAGCTCCAGGATCCTTCACTTTGTGATTACCAGAGTCTCGATATGATGTTTGTTTAGCGGTGTAACCGCCTCGTCCTCTTCCCATTTTAGTTACCCCATCTTTCTTGTGAAAACGTTTTAAGAGTAACAATAGGAACCGGGAACTTATCCATCCACGTTTCAGGAAAAATACCATAAACAACAATCAGTTCAGGATATTTCTGCAATACAAGTTCATGCATCCCATTAAGAAATGACTGTTTACATATGTAATCACTTTTCATGCATCCTTGAGAGGTCACTGCAAGTATACTGTGTTCTGGAAGTCCGTCAAATGCCCAACTCAAACTTTCGTAATCACTCCAGCTTACATTGGGTATTATTTTCAAACCATTTTTTTGCATGTAAAAAGCCATCACACGATTTCGCCAACAGTTCCACACCTGCTGACCTTTTGGCATATCAAGATAAACACTGAAATCTGTTGATATCCCACCATCATAGTTTTTTAACTTGGGTATATACTTATCCGGAGTCTTCCAGAATCTCTCAAACTGATAATCATCCTCATAAAAATGATACCAGCCTTCAGGCTTCCTTTGTCCGGAAACTGCAATATGAAATGGAACCAGTTTACTCGGGCTGCAATCATGTACTGGTTCTAAAACAGGCATGTCGTATCTTATACATTTTTATTCATCCTCCTCTAGTATCTTCATCAGCTGTTTTAGCTGTCGGTCATTGAAATCAGTAAATTTTCTTGCAAATGATACTGCAGCATATCGTTTCTTATCATCAGTATCTTTCAGATATAATTCAACTTTGTCTTCGCTGTCTGCAACAGCTTGTGTAAATTCTTTAATCTGATCAGCATCCAAATTATACATTTCGCATATTTTTTGGTTCCAGGCAGATGGCATCTTCTTTTTGCCGTTCTCTACAGATGATAGAAATGATACTGTCACATCCAGTTTACCTGCCATATCTTTTAGAAGTTCATTACGATCAATTCGTAATTTTCTTAAAAATTTTCCCAGCATTGTTAACATATTTGTCTCCTCCTCGTTTTGGCACTCTATTTGTTTACCCTCTGCATCAAACTGTTTTTACGTTTGTTTACCTTCATTTTTTTAATGGATGTAGATATATTTTTGATTTAGACAAATTGTATCACGTCAATGATAATTAGTCAACCAAAAGGTAAAATTAATTTACTAATACAGGAATGACAATATGAGCTTTTAAAGATTTGCTATATAGATTTTCAATGATTCAATTTCGGATATGTAAACAGTTCAAGTTAAAATGAGATTTGGCATAGATTAATTGTTGACAAAAATGCTGTTGCACTATGGCAGCTAAGATGGGATTCTGATATACTACATGTGATATTCAGAGAATCTTCTTTGGAATCTGGATGATGCGAAAGAAGAGGTCAGAAAGCTTCGGTCTGTATAAGCTGATTTTATACAAAAAATGCCGGAACCCCCCGAAAAATACTGGCGGTGCCAGAGCATCCCTTTGGCACCGTGTTTGGCACCGTTTGCCCGGACAGATATGGAAAAATATGGAACGTTTTGTACATGAGAGAGACAAATGAAAAATATCATAAATGACCGAAAAAATAAGGCTTTGATAGGGTATGAAAGGGATTGAAATATTATGATAAAAGTACTATTCGTCTGCCACGGCAGGATTCTAACTTGAGGTTTGAGATGCCTTGTTTAGACAGGTTCAGGGCATATTATCATAAGATTTGCACCTCATTTGCACCTTTTGCTGTAACATTTTTAACCGGCTCCAATATGGCATGAATATTGAAAAAATGATAATTGGGTGAAATATGAAAAGATTTTGATGTCAGAAAAGCTGACATCAAAATCTTTTTATGTTATCATAAAAAATGTAGTGTCAATCACAGTTTTGGAAAAAGGTTTGTCGAATGAACAATTTGGGAAAAAGGCTGAGAGATGCAAGAAACGATATACATATGCACCAAGCTGTTGCTGCAGAGAGTATGCAAATGTCAAGACCTACGCTCAGTGCTATTGAAACTGGTAAGAGACAAGTAACAGCGAATGAATTGGTACAATTTGCCGAGTTATACAAAGTTGATGTTAGCGAACTTTTGTATGAAAAAGATGATAGCAATAGAAAAAGGCTGATGGAGTATTATCAGAGATTTGCGGCTTTATCAGAGGAAAAGCAGATCGAAGTCATGCAGTTTATAGATGATGTAGAAGAGTAATTATTTTTGGAGGGGAGTTTTGAATATCAAGGAAGAGTTACTGGGGCATGGTAAGAAAACAATAACATTGGAAGAGATTAAAACTATTATGAAAATAAGCATAATGGATGAACAGAGTGCGTATGAACAGATTTCAGAAATGATAATGGAAGAGATTATTAAACCGGTCAAGTCGTCAGGCAAAAACGGCAATATATGCTATCCGTTATATAAAAAATACAGGATTTTGATAAAAGAAGAGGCTGATAAGGACGCCATCGATGAAATAAAGAGACTCCATCCTCTGTTACTGCAGAGCGGTTATCTGTCGGCTAACCCAATGGAATTTCAAAGAAACAGAGCTGTTATCGAAGGGCTTAGTGCCTTCTTGTTCGTGGATAAGGACGAGATTTTTGTATCCAGGAAAGAGCGTTCCTTTGAGATATTTGGACATGAAAAAACGCTTGATGACAGCATGGTCAAAGCTCTTTTACGAAAGCTGCAGATTACAGAGTCGGAGCTGAGATTCTATGATACCCCCGAGTACTGCTTTCATGATTATATTCCGGTCAGAAAGGAGCACATGATGCTTTTAATCTGCGAGAATAAGGATATCTGGTTTAATATCCGAAGGCGTATGTTTGAGGACGGCGTAAAAGGCCTGTTTGGGATACCAATTGATGGAGTTGTTTATGGCGAAGGTAACAAGGTTTCTGACAGAACAGGAGCACTTGAAGAGTATGTTAAATTCATGGGTGAGCCTGATGTGAAATTCCTGTACTGGGGAGACATTGACAGAGAGGGCTTTGACATATTCAGAAGGACTAAAGATGCCAATGACAGGCTTGA
>Ga0326512_10002359_pt1 | contig 13999 bp, 18 predicted proteins | sample 1_2617_0518_D_FD_203652 | JGI IMG/M metagenome (GOLD analysis project Ga0326512, IMG submission 203652) | Bovine rumen microbial communities from UC Davis, California, United States - 1_2617_0518 | ecosystem: Host-associated > Mammals > Digestive system > Stomach > Rumen | place: USA... | reverse complement strand
CCACAAGAAAGGGGGAGGCGTCCCTCCCCCCGGTTGTATACAGTATCCGTATTATGGTGTGATGGCCGTGTATCCAACCCATCCTCTCAGTCCTGCACCGGCTTGGATGTTGGTGACACCGGTTCCGATACTGGCCATGACGAATGACATGTTACCAGTGAGTGCAGCAGTGTATCCAGTAAGAGTCCGGGCGAGGTCGCCGATGAAAGCCGAACGAATGAGATTGATGGCAATGCCACTGCCCTCAAAGTTGGGGCCGGTTCTGGACATGATAACTGTTTCATTCACAGTTAGTTGGCCGGTAATAGTGGTTCCCGGATAGCCACCTGTCCGGTCGAATGTGATTGTCCCGGCTCGGTAGATGAATACTCCTGCAACGGTTCCATCATCGAAGAAGATCGTGAGAGGGGTGTCCAGATTGCGGAGGTAGAGTGTGGTGAATGATCCGTCTCTGATAAAAAGGACTGCCGGAATGGCTGCTCTTTTAATGAATGTAATGGCTGCGTTAATTGTCTTGAAAGGTTTCGTCAGACTTCCATCTGCAAAGTCATTACCGATTGCTTCCGATACATAGATATTAAAATCTTCTCCGGCAGAATTTGCAATGGTGCTGTGAATATCGGTGGTAAGGAACTGCGTCACTGGCGCAGTATCAGTGAGGAGTTCTGCGATGTAGACGCTTGTAACACCGACATCATTGACATTAAAGTTCAAGGCGATGTATTTCTGAGAATTGACTGTGATGATTTCAATGTCTTCAATCTCTCCCAGCACCCCTCTGGACATGTTGAAAGTTTTGATAATGTTTCCGGTCATGTCGAATACATAAACATATTCGGTGAACCGCTTGAGTTCATCCGGGGTGGTGTTCCCGCTTATGTATTGTCCGCTGATAGCAACGTACAGGAAAGTGCCATCGGTGGTGCATCCCTGCATACTGATATAATCCATGCTGTTTGCGAAGTCCGTTTCAAAGAGGCGAACAGGATTTGAAAACGCAGGGGAGAGCTTAAAGCAAGCCCAATTTTCATTTTCTACTTTCCATCCGTAAATGTCAGAATCCTGAACGCATAGTGCAACATACACTTCTGAGGTGGCAATGGAATCGTATGCAATCTGGAAGGTTTCGAGATTTACTATCAGTCTAACCACACCCATATTCTCTTCCAGAGTGGTGCAGTAGATATATCCGTTTGAATAGGTGAGGCTGTTGACATGACCTACCTGCGTGGCCGGAATGGTGGATTCGGCTACTTCGCTTTTATTGATAATGTCATACACCTTGAAAACCCTGTTGCTTCCCGAGTACCGGCATACTACCAGATAGCGATTATTAATAACGCACATTCCCTGCGAGGAAGTGATACCGGTATCGTTATTAGTGATGAACGCACCAGTGCGGATATGCAGATTGTCTACGAAGTGCTGACTGTTAAACTGTGCAAGCAGGGCTGCGGAAAGTTTGGCTGCGCTGATAGAACCGTCTTCTACAGTAGTAGTGGCTTCCGGGTGTTCATTCAGCCATTCATAAACAGCATTGGTAATGAGTTCCGGGTCAAGTTCCCTACTGGAAACCCACGTTACGGTTCCATCACCATTAGAGGTCAGGATGTCCCCGGCGAGGCCATTTCCATTCGTGGCGATAGACATTTTGTTATTAAGGTCTTCTATGATTTCGGGGTACTGGACAGAGAAGTCTTTGACGATCTTGATGATCCAGTCCATGTTAAGATCGTGGAAATTCGTATAGGGGAAGTTCTCTCCTCCGAACATGTTTGTGTCCTCCTTAATAAATTAGAATACAGAACCTCATTTTGAAGTCCTCAATGATTATATCATAAAGGTTAAAGAGGTCAATCTCCCTCTGTTCCCGGATAAGTTTCTGAGTGGTGGTAACACCGATATTACCATGTGCATGAAGTTCGTGTTCCCCATCATTGGTGGTAGCGACTTGTTCGCCATACGTTTTAGTTTCCTGTACGTTCTCCGTTTTACCGTAAGTAGTTTCATCTTTATTAGTTTCTGTTTTCCCAAAGGTGGTAGTTCTGCTGCCAGTGCTGTTCTCTGTCTTTCCATAATCGGTGGTGGTGAAGCTGTTTCCCTGATCTCTAGACTGTTGTACAAGTCCGTCATTTTCTGTGCCAGACGCAACAGAGTCATATCCGGCAATCCAGTGACCGGTTCCGGTGTTCACATCGACCGTATCCTGTCCGCCTTCTTCAGTGTTGGCAGTGGTTGCTTCTGTCTCTGTGCCTCCGTCTCTCCGGGTCATATCGAGGGTGTCTTTACCGCCATGTGTAATTGCTTCTGTGCGCCCGTCCGTACCGCTGTGGGTAGTGCGACCAGTACCGCTGTCGCTGCCTGTCTCGTACCGGTTATAGTTCTCGATGGGATTATAGTCATACTGGGTGGTGGCATAGAGGCGATTCCAGATGTCCAGATTCTTTACGCTCCATACACCCAGAAGGTTTTTGAAGACAACAGGGTTGGGGTAGAGAACCTCCAGTTCTGCGGTTTCAGCGAGGAGGTTCTTGATTAGGGTTTCCTTGTCGAGGGCTTCTGGTATTTTCATCAGGTCAAAGATGCTGCTGTCCCAGTTATACAGTCCGAGAGGGGACAGATTAACGGCTCTTCCCATAGTTGCTTTCACCCTCTTCCTTGTTGGTTACGATCATCTCATCCGGGTCATGTCGCCAGTCAACGGAAATAGATGTGTTAAACATGGCATTGGTGCGTTCTGCGGATTTCTTCAGTTCTTCCAACCACAGTTCACAGCGGGTAATAGTCTCAATATTATTGGCATTTACTTCATCTGTAATGAGCCGTTCCCGTTTGTCGGTGTTTGCATTGGGAATACCGATATCGGTGTCAAACATGGCCTCAATCTTACGCATGTCAGCGAGTACACGGTCTACAATGTAGTTCTGGCCAATGTTCTGTTGGAAAGGATTCCAGACCTGAGAACCATCCTCCTTGAACAGATTCTTATCCATGACCACACAGGGTTCGCCACCGGCCACCTTGTCAAATAATTTCTTATAGGTTTCCGCTGTAGGCTTATCCTTGGCCGGGAACACAAAGGACAGATGACTGTTAAGAAGGTTTACCCCGGCAGTCTCAGCGCACAAGGCCATCATGTCTGCATAGTAGTTAACCAGATCATTGATGCCTCCCCAGTCTGGCTGAAGTTTGAACACTGTACACTCCGTTCCGATCCGGGGCTGAAGCGCGCCTTTCAGCAGGGGGTTAGTGATAATCAGGTTTGTGGGCTGATAATAGATATCATAGCCATAGGGAACACCGGCCTGACAGATTACTCCATACTTGTTGGTTTCCACCACTCCGATATATCCCCATGCGTAGAGGACATAAAGGAAGTAGTCTCTGTTCCATGTCTCCGGCAGTTTCCACTTGAAGACTGAAATGGCTTTCTGAAAAAGATATCTGCGGAAGAAACGCTGCAGGGCAACATTCTTAACGTGGACAGTGGAGGGGCTGAAGGACGAATGATACATATTGATGTAGTCATAGCTTTCCGGGACACCATAGCCTATATCGTTCGGCATGGTTTCTTCATCTCCTTTCGGCGATTTTGTAGTGCCATGAACAGCAACCACGCTTTAGTGTTACTGAACATGTTGTAGTAGTACCGGGCTTTCTGCTGTCTCTTTTGAGTATCCGTACCACCTCTTTCATAGAGAGTTTGCCACACCTTGGCAAGCTGTTCCGGGGATTCAGTGGAGACAACATATGTTTGCCAATCCCATGATACACCATCCACAGTGCCGTGGTCAAACTGAATGTCTGTATCATATTCCCTTTCCAGACGGAAGCACTGTAGTTCTCCATCATACCAGTTCTTATTATACCGAATAGCAAAGGACGCGAGTTTCTGTCCGGCCGGGGCGGTAGGGGTGTCCCCTGTCCATTGGACAAGACCGACACCCAACGAGCTTGAGATGTTAAGGCATGTGGCATTGCTGATAAGAGAGTGGTATCCTCTGCCCTCGATTAGTGCAGGATTCATAGAGGATTCTACATCCATATTTCCGAGTATCCCTGCAATAGCGTTAAGTGTCCATCCGAGATTTGACAAGTATGCGTGTATGAGTTTCGCATTTTCTTTGCGATGCTGCTGTGATAGATAGGTATCTGTAGATATCCAATAACCATTATAAACTTCAGCATCCATGATATCACTCCCAGAAGAACCCTGTGGTCAAAAACTCCCGCACAGCAGCACGTTCGTTGTCGTAGGCATTAAGTTCCAGATCACCTTCAGCGCACAGGACATAGCCAGAGAGGGTGCTGATCTTTCTGATAGCGCATAGCGGTCTTCCCCGGTGGGTAACATCTTCATCGACTATTTCATAATGATGCACAATCAGTTCGGTAGAAAGGTTAGCAAGAGCAAAACTGCCATTTGCTCCACCAGTTCGCATCTGTGGCATGCCGGAAGAAATTGCGTTATAGATACCGCTTGCCCCTCCGGCAATTGCTCCCGCAATACTACCACCGGTCAACAGATATCCTCTGGCGGAATCCTTTGCAGCGTCTATGGTTGTTGCCACTTGACCAAGAAAGTCTACACCGACTTGTGCTAACTGGATAGGTGTTCCAAGCAGGAAAATAGTTCTGGCAATTAGTTTTCTCCCAGTACCGGCAGGATTATCGGCACAATAGACTTCATAAATCGTCTCACCGGTTATCAGGTCGACCGTATACAGGGGGATAATATAGTCTCCGATTTCTAACATTGAGGTGTCCAGAGGCAATGAACCGAATTTGCCATAGAGGGTCATGGTAGTGTAAGGAGCATAGTTCAGATATTTTCCTCTCCGGGCTGCTTGAGGATGAATAGGTACTTGCACATACTCTTGTTCTGATCCGTCTCTGAAAACAGCCACTTGCCCGGTAATTCGCTTACCACTCAGGCTTGGATAATCCCACCACCCTAACGAGATTGGGGCATTTGCCGTACCGGGGATACTTGACACAGGAATGGGGAACCACATGCAGGAAGCAATATACTGGTAGGGATTGTAAAGAGTTCTAAATAGTTCCTTTGACATATCATCTATTCTTAGATTGCCAAGGTTGTCGATTATCCCCATGATTTCCAGATTGTCATTGCTGAATAGGGCATCTTTCAACGCTCCAAACTGGGTGGAGTCCATTGCGTAATAAGTAATAGCACCTACGGCTGATACGTTCGACTTATTGATTAAACCAACAATATACGAACCTTGCGAGATGGATTCAACAAATGGATTCCTAAAGGCCAAGTGTTCAATATTGAAGTTTGTGGTGGCCGGATACATCATATCCGAGATAGCACCGTCAAAATCAGAGGTAGTGGAATCCGTCCGCAGGATATACTCTTCCGCATCTCCGATACTGCTGCGATAGGTGGCCAATACATCTACGGACAAGCTGACCACCCACAAGCCATCCTCCCATGTCCAGTCCTCCACCCAGTAATACCGGCCAAACTGGGGGATATAAGCATAACGATATGCTTCAGCGTGAGCCTCGTTGCTTGGAGATTTTGTCAGACCGATTACCGGTCGGAGTGTGCTGCAAGGCTCCCGCAGATATCCCTGCAATACAACGGCATCCACAGGGTTACCGGCTCCCCCAACGGTTGGTCTTTTTGTGCTATTCCTGCGCTTATAAAAGCTCGTATAAAATGTTATCTGCATTGTAACCTCCATAAAAGAATAGGGGACAGCCGTATCACTGTCCCCAAATGGACGCATCCAGATTAGTCGAGCAGGAACACAACACCTTTTTCAGTGTTGTCAGAGAAGCAGCGGAGGCGCATATGATACCACATGTTCCTGTACTCCCCACGCCCATTTACGGGAGTAGGAATCACATTCTGGTGAATCATACTCCATCCCATAGCGTCCTCATCGAACAGGAGGGCGAACACACCAGACTTGTCGACAGCTGTGCCAACGGTGGCAACGCCGGCAGCATTGGTGTAGGTGGGGGTGACCATCACTGTGTCGGGGTCAGCAATACTCTGCCAGAAATTGATGGTTTCAACATCAGCATACTTCAGATAGTTGTCATGGAAAGTGTCGGCCAGAACCCGGCTGTCAATCTGGTATCTGTCCTGTCCGAGCATGTACATCTTCTGCTTGTTGTAGGGGGTGTGCCGGGGTACAGGATTGCCCATGAGGGGGGTCTGATACCGGAGGGACATCTCCCGGAACATGGAGGCCACAGAGGCGATTCTGCCGTACACCCACTTCATGAAGGCCGGGTAGTTGTCAGGCTGGAATACGGTGGTAGCGGTCAGGCTCAGACCGGTCAGTGCATTGTATTCAGTCAGCAGATGAACATTCCGGCTTGCGTTGTTTTCAGCAATCAGGCCACCGATAAAATTCGCCACCAGTCCCCGGCTCATGTTTTCCTTCGCCAGTTCAATCTTGTTGGACATGTCGGTGGTAATCATGGAAAGGAATTGTCCAAACTCTTCAGAGTTACGGAATGCAGTTTCAAGCTGATCCTCAAACACGGTGTAGTGGTCACTGAAAACACTCTGACCGAGGAAATTGGTCTGCACAAAGTCGCGCTTGTTGATGATCCACTGATCCACACTCTGACCATTGCCAGAGGGTGCTTCCTGAGTTGCGTCAAACGCTACCGGGTATTTATAGGCATCGTCATCCTTCCAGTCGGAAGCCACAATATTGAATTTCCTCATGTACGCTCCCCACTGAGGAAGGGATTTTTCCAGTCCTTTCATGGAAGCTGAATAGGGACGGATTGCAAAAATCGTCTTCGCAAGGACGTTGGACAGTTCATTAAAGATGATGTCTTTGCCAAGGGCGAGGGCGGTCTGAGCCACCGATATAAAATCGGCCTCCGTATTAATTACGGGACTCAGGCCAGTAGCCTGTTGCACAAGGGAATTGAGTACCGCACTGCTCTGCTGAAAGGTCAAGGTGTTTACACTCATTTCTTAGTACCTCCTGTTTTAGTTTCTTCCTGTTTCTGGGACTTGATGAGTTCTTTCAAGTCCTTCTCAATCTGCATCATCACAGTGATGAGGTTACGGATTTCTCCTACAAGGTCAAACATGGTCAATCTCCCCTCTGGTGGAATGTCGGGCGAATGATTTCTGCAAGCATGTCCTCCGCTGTGGGCTGTCCCTGCTGCGCTCCACCGGGAATGACACTCTGTGCGATTGCGTTCGCCTGTACCGCACTTGTCAGCTTCGCAATAGATTCCATAAGCTGAGCCATAGTCGGCTGATCCTGTGCGGGTTGGGGTGCGGGTACGGCTGCGGGTGCGGGTACGGCTGCGGGTGCGGGTTCAATAGCCTGTGCTTCCGGCTTGGCGGGTTCTGCTGCCGGCACAGGATTCTCAGCCGGCTGCTGTACGGGTACTGGGTTAGCGTCTGCGGGTTTTGGTGTGACCATCTGTGCGATTTCATCCTTGGTGTATCCTGCCTTTGCGAGTGCGAGTATAGTATCGAGTTCCATTAGATAGTAACCTCCTTCAAGTAGTTTGTCAAGATTTTCAAGGCTTCCAGACATTCCTTATCACTGCTGCCGGTATTCCTGATGGTGGCAACGGCCTTGAGTGCTTCGCTGTCTTCCGGTTCGTCCGGGGGAGTGGGTTCTGTGTAGTAGTCGATCATGTCCATCAGGCCAACATGCGTGAAAATGTTAGTGCCTACATAGGCAACACCTCTGGATGGCTGCGAATCCATGCACGTTCCGTTTCCCAGATGCAGTCCGACATGTGAGGCGTTTCCCAGATCGTCACGGTATCCTTTCTCTTTCTCACCTCCATCATGCTTCACGATAAACATGAAAGCACCCTGCGGGATGCAGCCGAACTTCGCTTTACATTCGTCAATCGTTCCCCGCCACCGGATGAAGTTGCGGTACATGGAATTGCTTCCCTTCCAATTATATACGCTCCCATCCGGTTTTCTCACTCCAAGGTCTTTCAGCACTTCTTCGACAAAGCCCTGACAGTCAAGTTCAGAGTATGGTCTTCCCAGATAGTTCCCGGTAATGGCTTGGTCTGCTAAGTCTTCCCCGGTGGTTCTCAGAATCATTTTGCATCCTCCAATTTGTCAAGCAGCTTTTGAATCACCAGAGTATTGTTATTGATTGCCTCAGTTATGCTGCGCTCCTGATCGGTTATGGATGAGTTAAAGGTAATCTTGAGGTCTGTGATAGTCTCGTTCAGCTTTTCGGTTTCTTCCCTGTGAGCCTTCTGCTCATTTTGCAGCATCACAAACATGGCAATCGCTACGGCGATAGGAAAGCCCACAGACTGGATGATTGTCAGAATATCCTGCATGTTGTCCCCTCCTATCTCCCCGGAAATTCAAAGGGTGGGTATCCTTTGTGACTGTGCGGAGTCATGCCCGCCCTTCCGAGGCTTGCACTGGGCAGGATACCCACCAAAGTTATAATAGGAAGAAAAAACCTCTCTGTCAAGTACCCCAGTATTTAATAAACATCTTTTCGGACAAAACATCCTCAAAATCAATCTTGCCAGAGATGTACATGTCCCAATGGCTGCGGTACACCCTCTGATAATGAATCCGATCTGTGTCCGAAAGGGTATATTGTTTATTGAATACCCCGGACAAGTGAGTTGTGGCATACATGCGATTCTCAGCCTTGTGCCGGTATAGGCATAGCTCTCCGATAGTACACACCGGAATAAATTCCGACAACGGTCGAGGCCGGACATGCTGCCGGTCAACGTTGAAATCGTTATCGAGTGCCATCTGAGCAAAATCTGATCCGTCAGTTAGATTGTACAGAACCGTCCGGCTTTTCTTCCGGCTGATCGGTGAGCGATGCAGCATGATTAGCTGAATCCCCCGATTGTCATCCGTCCACCGGTCGGTGTTCCCCTTCTGCATCTTGTCAGCAATCCTGATTAGCTTCAGACTTTCAAAGACCGGGTTCGTGATGTCATTGGCATTGGCAAGGCATACCATCTGGATAGGGGCAATCCCCTTCAGTTCCCGGTTACGGTTCATTGTCTCATAAGCATTGAACAGTGCGTCCGCCTCATTCTTCAGCAGCCTCTCATGCTTTTCCGGGATGAACTCATCATAGATTAAAAGCTGAATGTCGGAAGCATCAAACCCTCTCATATTGGAAAGAGTAGACAGCGCACATGTAAAACCAATCTGCTTTTCTCCGTCCTCTCCCACCGGCTCATAAAACATTGAATTGTACTTGCTCACGGACTTTACCATGACATTCCATCCGAGGTCTTCATTCAACGGCTTGAACACGGAAAATTCTGGCTTACTGATTAGGTCGGCTTGACTCTGTGTTCTACGCATCAGCATGAACTTCCTGCCATCCTCCTTGGCAACCTTCAAGGTGGTGTAGGTTTTCCCAGTTCCCCGCCCTCCAACCAGAAAGTTAAAGGGATACCCTTCATCGAGTATCCCCCTAACATTTACATAGCCATTTGAGTCATAGATTTTCACGGAGCAATATCACAAGTCAGGTACTCGCGGTTGCTCTTGCTCTTTCCACTTCCTACGATGAAGCGGGTAGGAGCTTCCTCATTTCCGGCCTCGTAGATAGCCAGAATGTCGGAGAAGTTGCGGACAAATGTCTTGCTGTTGGTAGCGTACCTCGCACCGTCCACAGTCTCGACAGCCAGAACGCACATGGGGTTTCCATGAACATCCTCATCCTTGTACATAACGTACTTCAGTACATCCAGTACCTCCCCTTTAGCATCGGCCATCTTGCGGACATCGTTACCTTTGGTCAGGGCATACAGATCAGCAGAGGTCAGTCCTTCGGTCTTTTTGATAATTTCCATGTTTGAGTTCCTCCATTCGTTTTCGTTGTGCTTCTGGATTCCGTCCGGGTCATGGCACAGTCCGTTTCGAGAGAAGCATCGCTGATTGGTATTTGTGGGAGTTGGCACGCCCTATCCGTCCGCGCTCGCCTTTCGGAATCCTTATTAATCTTATCAAATAACGTAGGGATTGTCAAGATAATTTTTCCAGAATTTTATGATCCGAGAATATTCTCCGGTTATACCCAATGTGTATTCTGAAGGAAGGATAGCAACATTAGCAGTAATCGGCAGTATCCGGCCCTCAATTTCCACATGATCCATTTTAGGGTCATCATTATATACCGCCATCGTGCCACCGGCATCCCGGAACACAAAGTCTTCCTTAAATGCTGATAGGCCACCATGTTTGTCGAGTTCCGCACCACCCTTCTTTTTATTGACACCCGCAATAGTGCAATGGACTCCCTCGCCCTCTCTTTCAACATACGCATATTTCTTCGCTCCCAAAGTTTTGAAATAGCGATAGGCATACCCGGTATCCTTCAAATCCTCAGTCTCAAACACCCCCATATAGTGCGTCACACCAGAGGGGTCAGTAGCCATTGCACCGCTCTCCCGGCACTCCGCAATACGATCACGGTTATAATCAGACCAATCAACAGAGCCAATATACTTGACACTATCAGTGTCGCAGTAAATAAAATCTGCTCCCACCGTTTCATGAACAAGCCTTATCCCCCTTTCCAAAGCGTCCCGGCTATGTGCGGTTACCCAGACACCCCATTGATATGCCAGAAATGCTTTTTCGTTGCTCTTACCCAGAAGTTCCTGCTGCTTCTGCTCTATTTCGTTCTTTAGCTTTTCCCAGTCCCATCCTTCCTTTGTGGCCAGTTCCTTCAGAATACTCTCATCCGTATCAAAATCGCCAATCTGCTTGAATATCTGCCGGAACTTCACCGGGTCTTGAGCCATCATTCCGTATAGGCTGTTTAGAAGGGCTTTCGCCTTATCATAGAAGATTTCCATGCCCTTGACACCCTTCAGTTCGGTCTTATCCCGGTAATACTTAATCACTTCATTGATTAAAGGCTGCGGGAGTTTTTTATAGGAAGAATACCACCCCTGCAAGAAAGTGATCTCCCCGGAATACTCCTCTGTGATGATTTTAAGGTCAATATCCGTTATAGTGGTTTCCAGAGAATCGGCTGAAAGAATCCGGCCATTATCCTCAGTCTCAGCAGCTTTCCGAACATTCCGGCATTTATCCTTGGAAAGGTACGGACACCCCCAGTAGGGGTCTTTCAGCTCCAGATTTTCAATCCTGATACGGAGCAACAAAGCCTTATGCCTCACTTTAATACATCTGGCAATATAAGCAGCATTAAGGTCTTTAGGCAGGATCGGCACAAAAACGCTCATAGGAAACTCGCAATTACACATAACAGCCGGATAGCTGCTGCTCCGGTCGGCACTATGAACATTATCCACCACATCCCCGGCATAAAACCGACTAGCGTGAGTGTTCCCTCCCCGGAAAGCTTCCCGCAGGGCTTTATAGGTTTCAAAATCCGGCAGGATACTATAGACGAAATTGTGATGCACAGAACCGTCTTTCATTGCCTTTTTTGCGTTCCTGCGGACATACCCGGTACTTGTCATCGGAATGGTCTGCAAGGTGTCTCCGTCCCGCTCCATCAGGGCATTGACAGCCTCCACCAGTCCCAGAACATCATTCACGCAGTATTCGAGTTCCTGATCCGTCAACTCCGTCCAAGGGTATCTCTTTTCCGAATAATTGAACTCATCCCCGGACAGCTTTTGATGCTCTACCCGCATACGCTTGGTAAACTGACCAAGGCTCATATTCGTTAGCTTGTAGCTGCACCGGAACTCAAAACAGCCATGCATGTCACATTTTACGATTTTCCGGGAACCAACAGCAAAAACATCTTCCGGCTGGAACTGGTAAATTCCCTTCAGAAATTGAAACTCATAGCTTAGATTATGGACATACACCACTAACCAGCGGTCATCAGGAAGACAGGCTGCAATGCGCTGCTGCAAGTCCAGAAATTCGTCCCATGTCCGGCCAATGACCGTATAATCTGTTCCAAACTGCCATTGCCAGATATACATGACTGACTGCTGAATATCGTCCAAAAGGGTTGTCTCAATGTCAAATGCCGTTGTAATTCCGATATAGTGCCTTTTCTTTCCGCCGGGATTCCCCCGGCGATTCTTCAGCAGCGGGGGATTTGAAAAATACTGCTCAGGTTGAAAATCCGCACATTTTACAACCATAGTTAAAACTCCTTACGACCATCCAGCCTTTTTAATAAATTCGTCCATGTCCACCTTTAGCATCCCGGACTTAGGATCGGTCTGCTTGGCAATCTCATCAGCCAGTTCGTCTGAATGGGATAGCATTTCGGACAGATGATTCAGCATGTCATTAAACTGATCCTTATCGAGGGATAATGTTGCTTCGGCTGCTTCCACCATCTTTTCAGAATCGAAAACCTGTTTCTGCCTCCGGCTTTCCTCAATGATTTTGATAAACCTCCAGTAGTTCTCTTTTGTTAGCTTCGGAGATTCGACTTTCTCCTCGTCCTCTTCGGCCTCTTCACTCTTAGCGCCGATGCTTTTATTGATACTCTCTATAGTCTTGGCTTGCATCGCCCTCTGGCCTTTAATGGTGCTGCCTTTTGCACTTAAAAACTTAGAAAGCTCGGAATATGCCTTTGCAAAATCCTCGGGGGCGATGTTCTTAATCTCTTGAAATCCATGCAAGGGCATTTTCTGATATTTTCCGGTTTCTAGGTTCAGACGGTATGCCTTATAGGTGTGAGAAGTGTATGCCTTTGCCTCTGAAAATTCCCTTTCAAGTCGGTTAATTCGCTTCTGGGCAATATCCCTCATTTCGGTATACTGCCGTTTCATTGCTTGAAAGTCTCGCCTATACATGGCCTCGGCCTCTGTAACAGTTACCCCATCAAATGAACGAGCCATTATCTCTCACCTACTTTCACTCCAAGCTTCCGCAGATAGGCGGTTATGGCACTGGTGATCATAGCACTCCGGTTAAGGTCTTTCCTCTCGCAAAGCTCCTGCATTGCGTCATACAAGGCGATAGGAAGAGAGACAGAGATTATCTCCCTGTCTCCCTTGCGGGTCTTACTCATGCCATCCATTATTCCATTCCTCCTCTAAAAGTTGTTGGTGCGTGATCTCGCACTGCTTAATAATACTCATAAATTCGGAATGTGTCAACATGTCTCGCTGTGCGTCATAGTAGGCACAAGAGTGAACCATTGACAGAATTTGCTCACCGGATGAAAAACCGTAGTTGTGACAGGCAGCGAGTCTGTCCATGTAAAATTCGTAGATGCCGGGCATCAGTTAAACATCTCCTCTTCATAAATTTCAAAATTCCCCCATGCCAACTCAAACAGATCATCATAGTCGATGCTGTCGGGATCACTAGGCAGCGGAAGACCAAAGGCAAACTTGAGAGGATATCCCTTCATCTGGTAATACACATCAAAGCCATCCTCCTCAAGATTGATATAAACGCTACGCTTGCCCACCTTTGAACACCGCATAACCTTTTCGCCTCTAAACATTGTAGTCCCTCTCTTTCTTCAGTGCCAAGCACTGACTACAAGGAAGGGAATCCCTTCCCTGTGTGTCAATGTTTGATTCATTTCATCAGTGATTCATCAACCGGAAAAACCTGTTCCGCAGGTTTCTTTGCTGAATAATAATATTTGATATATGCGGTTTCGGTTTTCCATTCCTGCGTATCTTCATCATATCTGCATCTTGTCATCGGAACAACCACGGCAGCAGGGACAAACAATTCCGAAATATATTCCGTTTCCCGGGATATGACCTTGTCATCCGCATCGTCCGTCCATGTCTTTACGGTATAGTGATTACTTTCGTGTTTTTCTGCTTCAGTATAATCATCAAATACTAAACCGCACTTTTCACATTTGTAAACCGTCTTCATTGTCATCATTCCTTCCCGGTTTATTGGGTTTTCCTTCCCTGTTTCGCAAGCTCATTTTATCATATTTAATAACTCTATTCATCACAAAAGCCGTACAAATTTATTAATTAATTATAACAAATTTATTAACTAATTGTAACAATTGGGGAATTGCTGCGGTTCGTTTCCCCTTATTAT
>Ga0326512_10002358_pt1 | contig 14007 bp, 19 predicted proteins | sample 1_2617_0518_D_FD_203652 | JGI IMG/M metagenome (GOLD analysis project Ga0326512, IMG submission 203652) | Bovine rumen microbial communities from UC Davis, California, United States - 1_2617_0518 | ecosystem: Host-associated > Mammals > Digestive system > Stomach > Rumen | place: USA... | reverse complement strand
TGCAACCTGTTGAAAAACACAAAAGAATATTTTATGAATGTTTAAAATACTTAGTAGAAACACAATACCCTTTTATTATGTCCACTAAAGGTGCGCTATTAGGTGATGAAGAATATTTATCTTTATTAGAAAAAGCAAACGGAGTTGTACAGGTTTCTATGGTATGTTCAAGTTATGATAAACTTGAAAAAGGATGTCCAAGTTTTGAAGAAAGATTAGAGATAGTTCGAAAGGTAGCACCAAGAGTAAAAAGAGTTATTATAAGAATACAACCATATATGCATGAGGTATATAATGAGGTGTTTGATAACTTAAAGAAATTCAAAGATGCAGGTGCATATGGAGTAATTATTGAAGGTATGAAATTCCCTAAAAAAGTTGAAGGTATGGTTAGAATAGGTGGGGACTACGCATATCCTTATAAAGTTATTCTAAGCGACTTCATAAAACTTAAAGAAGAAGCACACAGGTTAGGTTTGAAAATATATGCGGGTGAAAATAGAATAAGAAAATACGGAGATAGTTTAACCTGTTGTGGAATAGATGGTTTAGAGGGATTTAAAGGAAATCATTATAATCTCAACCATATTCTTAATGGAGATAAGAAAATACCAGAAAAAGGCATGAAAATGCTTGAAAAGAACACGGCACAACCTTTTAGGACATTAAAACAAGATAGTAAATACGGAAGTAAATATAGAGAGCAGTCTTTTTATTATAGTATGATAGAATACTACAAAGAGAATAAAAAAAGTGTAGATGTAATAATGGGAGTTAGTAAAAAGTGAAATTTATTTTAACACCCGTTGAAAATGTGGACGGACTATGGTTCAAAAGAGAAGATAAATTTATTCCTTTTGGAAAAGATAGTGTTAATGGTGGGAAGTTAAGACAATGCTTTGCATTAGTGGACGCAATAAAAGACGGGTTTGATGGAGTTATTTCTTTTTGTAGCATTCATTCACCGCAAGCACCAATAACATCCGCGGTCGCAAACTTCTACGGACTTAAATGCAAGATATATTATGGTGGTACTACAAAAGAAACTTTAAGTAAATGTGATATGGCAACCATAGCAAAAGAGTATGGCGCAGAAATTAATATTGTTGCTAAAACAGGAAGGCACAATGTATTACTTAATAAAGCAAAAGAATATGCAGAAAAGAACAATTATTTTGTAGTAGAGTACGGGTTTAATATTGTCAAGTATCCTAAACTTTTATTGGATGCTATTGCTAACCAAGTTGAGAATATTCCAAATGAATTAGATAACTTAATAATAACCTGCGGTAGTGGAATAACAACAACAGGTATTCTAATTGGTTTAAAGAAATTCAATAAGAAAGTAAATAAGATTTATTTAGTTGATACTGCTCCAAATAGAAAAGAAAAGATTATGAAGAACTTGGAAAAGTATGACATAGATATAAATGATTTCAACATAGAGGTCATAGATATATTTAACCGAAGAAACTTCTCTTATGAAAAAGAAATAAAGGTTGTTTATAAAGGAATAGATATGCATCCTCAATATGAGGCAAAGGCATTTAGTTGGTTATATCATGAAAGTGGAATAGATATACATAATAATCGTAATCTATTTTGGATTATCGGTTCTAAACCGAAGTTAAGGAAAAGAAGGTGTTTAAAAGGTCAATAACTAAAAAACAAATATTATCAATAGAAATGGATTAGAGAAGATAAAAAAGGCAGAGATAAGCGCAAAAAAGGTCTATTTAAGTAAAATATTAGGAGGAATAAGCAATGATAGAGAAAGTAAATCCTAGTCATCCCGATAAGATGGCAGATAGAATAGCGGGTGCTATATTAGATTTAGCATATGCAAAGGAAGAAGACCCAAAGGTAGCAGTAGAAGTATTAATAGGACATCAAGAATGCAATATAATAGTTGAGTCAAGTGTAAGTTTCGAAGAAGAAGAAATAGAAGATATAGTTAATAGAATAACAGGTCATTTAGATTGGTATATTAATCTTAAGCAGGTTCCGCAAGATAAACATTTAGCAGATAATCAAAGTAAAGAGTTTAGGTGCGGTGATAATGGAATATTCAAAGGAGTTCCGCTAACTGAAAATGAAAATGAAATAAGTATGTTAGCAAGAAAAATATATGATAGATATAAATGTGATGGTAAGTACATTCTAGATAATGAAAAGTTTATAATATGTCAAAGTAATGCAGACAGTATCGAACTATATGATGAATACAAACATATTAGAGATAAAGTTATAGTTAACCCAATAGGCGATTGGACAGGTGGAACTGATGTAGATACTGGAGCAACTAATAGGAAACTTGGTAGTGATATGGCACAAAGTGTAACAGGCGGAGGACTACACGGAAAGGACTTATCAAAAGCAGATGTATGTGTAAATATATATGCGTTCTTAAAAGCACAAGAAACAGGACAAGTTGTAGAATTGGACTGCGCTATTGGTGATAATGAAATAGATGGTAAACCTTATAGTGAAATCGTAGAAACTGCAAGACAATATATTAAAGAGCAAGGTGGTTTCGAAAAGTTTGCAGAGTGGGGACTATACTAACAGGTGTTAAACCTGTTTTTGTTTATATAGTAAAAATATGATATTATTTATTAAGGAGGATTTGTATGGCAAGACCAAAAATTAAAATAGATTACGAAATAGTTGAGAAGTTAGCAAATATACAATGTACCCAAGAAGAGATAGCAAGTTTCTTAGGTGTTTCGGTTAGAACATTGCAAAGGGATGAAGAGTTTTGTCAGATATATAAAAAGGGACAGGACAATGGCAAAATGTCTTTAAGAAGATACCAATTTAAGCAAGCGGAAAAGAATACAAGTATGGCAATATTCTTAGGTAAACAATATCTAGGACAAAGAGATGTTATTGAAACGGATAACACACATGAAATAAGTAAGGTGGAAGAGTTGCTATCTAAAATTGAAAAGGAAGCAAAGAATGATAATAAGTGATAAACAAAAAGAATATATTCGAAATGCACACCATAGATATAATTTGAAAGTAGGAGCAAGACGTTGCGGTAAGACTTATTTAGATATACTTTATATGATACCTAAACGAATATTAGAGCGAAGAGGCAAAGATGGTTTATATTGTATCTTTGGAGTATCGCAAGCAACAATAGAAAGAAATGTATTGCAACCACTCAGAGAAATCTACGGGAAGAACTTAATAAGCGGGGTTAAGAATAATAATACTGCTACTTTATTTGGGGAACAGGTTTATTGTTTAGGTTGTGAAAAAGCAAATCAAGTTTCTAAAATACAAGGTACAAGTATTAAGTATGCTTATGGAGATGAGATAGCGAAATGGAATAAAGATGTATTCATAATGATACAGGCATCACTAGATAAAGAGTATTCCTGCTTTGATGGAGCATTAAATCCTGAAAATCAGAGTCATTGGTTAAAGAAAGACTTCTTGGACCAAGTAAAAGAAAAAGACTTGGATGTATATGTTCAACACTACACTATATTTGATAACCCATTCCTAAGCAAAGACTTTATAGATAACTTATGTAAGGAATATGCGGGAACAGTATTCTATGATAGATTAATATTAGGGCAATGGAAAAACGCAGAAGGAATTATTTATAAGTTGTTTGCAGATAACCCTAGTCTATACATAAAAGATAAACCAGTAGATGAGTATGGAAACAAATTAAACTTTATGATAATAAGTATTGGAATAGACTATGGAGCAACAGAGGGTGAAACTGAATTTAAAGCAACAGGTATTACGAATGGTTTTAAAGAAATATGGACAATAGATGAGGAAAAGTTAAGCGGGTTGCACACACCAGAGCAAATGTATGATAAGTTTATTGAATTTTATAAAAGAGTAGTAAATGAATACGGAAAAGTAACACATGTATTTGCGGACTACGGAGCATTAGGACAGGTTCTAACCTTTGGTATGAATAAATACTTGCAACAAAAAAGAATACCAATACAAGTTCAAGACTGCATTAAAGGAAGAATAATAGACAGAATAGAATTAGACTGCAACCTGTTCGGTCAAATGAGAAGATTTATATTAAGGAAATGTAAATATCTTATTGAAGCATATACACAAGCATTATGGGATGATAAACATCCTGATGAAAGATTAGATGATGGAACAACACCAATAGATGACCTGGATGCGTCAGAATATGCAATATTTCCTTTTTATGATAAGATTATGTCAGTAAGGAGTTGAGTGAATGAAATTAGACAAATTTTTACAAGAAAAATATCATTATAACCCAGAAGCAAAAGACAATTTAGAAACCTATATTACGCAATGGAAGAGTTGGTATCAAGGAAATGTAAAATCTTTTCATAATTACTTTATCTATAATGGTAATAGAAAAGTAAAACAAAAAAGATTTACTTTAAATATGGCAAAAGAAATTAGTGAAGATTGGTCAGATATTTTATGGAGTGAAAAATGCGAAATATCTTTAAAAGATGAAACATCACAAGCAGCATTCGAAGACCTTTCAAACAGTTTGGATTTGACATTAGTTATTAATCAAACAATAGAAAAGAGTGGAGCATTAGGAACAGAAGCAACAGTATTAAGTGTATATGATATTATCGAAAATGAACAAGGTATGGTATTAGATACAAGTAATGCTAAAATAAGAATAGATGTAGTAGATGTAGATAATATCTATCCTATTAGTTGGAATAATAAAGAGATAACAGAGTGCGCTTTCGGAAGTGTAGAATATATTGACGGAAAGAAATATGTTGTATTAAGTGTTCATACAATAGCGGACAATGGTAATTACATAATACATAATCACCTGTTCAAAGATAATAATGGAAACTTAACAGAGATACAAACAGAAGATACATTACAGGATTTTGATACACAGAGTAATATCAAATGGTTTAGTATATTCAGACCGCTACTAACAAATAACCTGTTCAATGATAGTCCTTTTGGAATTCCGCATTTTGCAAATGCTATTGATAATTTAAAGGCGGTTGATTATTCTTTCGACGCATTAAAAAATGAAATAGTAGATGGAAGAAAGAGAATATTTGCAAGAGCAGATATGTTTAATTATGATGAGGGACAACAAAGATTAACTTTCGACCCTAACGATACAACAATATATCAATTACCAGCAGGAGCAACAAAGGATGATTTAATACAAAGTGATAGCGATACATTAAGAACTGCTCAACAAATAGAAACATTAAATACTCAATTAAATATATTGGGAAGTAAAGTAGGGTTCGGTGAAAATCACTATCATTTTGATGGTACAAACCTATCAACTGCTACCGCAGTAGTAAGTAGCAATAGTAAACTATTCAGAAGAAAGAAAAAACTTGAAATAGGATACGAAAGCGCTATTTATGACTTGGTTAATGCTATTTGTTATATCTACAACAATATATTGAAAGAACCTATTAACTATGAAGAAATATCTATAAAATTTGATGATAGTATTATTGAAGATAAAGAGGCAGAAAGCAATAGAGCAATGAGAGAATTATCGGCGGGAGTATTAAGTAAAGAAGAATATAGAGAAAAGATATTTGGAGAAACACCTGAAATAGCAAAAAAAAATATTGAACTAATTAAACAAAGCAATCCAAGTGTTAAAGACTTATTAGGAACTAATGAATAGGTAGGTGATACCTATGTTATCAGAAGAAGTATTAGAAAGAGTTAGTGAGAGATTAGTCGATAGAATAGAAACAGTAAATACAAACATATTAAAGAAAATGGGTGCTAACATTAAGGAAATAAGAAAGTTAAATGCAACACAGGCGCACCAGTTAGCACAAATCTTGAAGTATGGTGGCAGTTATGAAGAAATCTTAAAAGAGTTAGCGAAAGTAACAAGTTTAAATGAGCGAGATATAAAAGAAATATTTGAAGAAACTGCTAAAAGTAATTATGAATTCTCAAAACAATTTTATGACTATAAAGGAATTGATTATATTCCGTATGAAGAAAACTACGCATTAAAAAGTCAGGTAGATGCAATATCTAACTTAACTGCTAATAACATAAAGCAGATGATGAACCCTAGTGTATTAGGTTATGGAAATATAAATAAAGAAACAGGAGAGGTAAGTTTCTCAGGTTTGCAACAAACTTATTATGATTTAATTGATGAAGCAGTATTGAGTGTAAGTCAAGGTAAAGAAACATTTCCTGAGGCATTAACAAGACAACTTAATGCAATAGGTAATGGCGGAATGAAAGTCATATACAATAGCACCTATATGAACAAAGAAGGAATAATAATAAATCGAAGTAGAAGACTAGATAGTGCATTGCGTATGACAATGAAAGACGCGTTAAGGTCTTTGCATAATGAAAACCAAGAATTATTTGGTAAGCAATTTGGAGCGGATGGAGTGGAAATAACAGTACATGAAAATCCTGCGCCAGACCACCAATATATGCAGGGAAGACAATTCAGTAAAGAAGAGTTTAATAAATTACAAGTTGATGGTATTGCTAAAGATTATGAAGGAAAAGAAATAGACATTAATACCACTTCTAAAAAAGGAGTAGTATTCCATAGACCTGTAAGTCAATATAACTGCTATCATAAAACGTATGAAATAGTATTGGGTGTTTCTAGTAGGGAATATACTGATGAACAATTGCAAGAAATTATAGATAGAAATGATGAAGGTTTCGAACTAGATGGACAACACTATACAACTTATGAAGGAACACAAATGCAAAGAAGACTAGAAACCGAAATAAGAAAAGCAAAAGACACTCAGATATTAGCAAGAGAAAGTGGAGATAATAATCTAGTAATCAAAAGTCAACAACGCATAACAAATCTAACAAGTAAATATAAAGAAGTTTCGGACAAAGCAAAACTTCCTACTAAACTAGAAAGAGCGAAAGTAAGTGGTTATAGGAGAACTAGAGTTGAAGAAAAAGAGACAAAAGAAATTAAGGTTAATAGTAAAGAAGATTTACTAAATAAATGGAATGATAGATATAAAGGAGAAAACATTGTTGTTAAGCATATACTAAAAGCAGAACCACAACTTATAGATGAACAAATAACACAGGTTGATAGTCTTTTAAATAAATACTCGTTTATTAAAAGAGATATAAATCAAGACAGTACATGGAATGCTTTAACAATGCAAGTCAACACAGGAGATATAATGGGTGAAGGAAATTATGCAAGATTTTTCGGAAACCATTACATAGAATTTAATGAAAAGTACTTTAAAGGAAAAAATTTATTAGTCAGTGAGATAAAAGATAAAATATCAAAAAAATGGTGGCAAGATATTGACATAGATAAATATAGTATATATCCAGTAACACACGAGTTCGGTCATTTATTAGAATATAAAATGATAGAGCATATTGAACATGCAAATGGATTTAAAGGAAGTCTAATGCGTGGAGATTATATGTTAGGAGATTTAAAGATATACAAAGAAATATCAAAAAAAGTTCCTAATATTGATGAATATTTAAGTGGTTATGGGAAATCAACTCCAAGATTTGAATGGTTTGCAGAAACATTTACTCAAATGGAATTGGGCAAGGAAACACCTGCAACAAAAGCACTAAAAGAATATATAGATGAATTTATAGGAGGAAATTATGAATATTTTAGATAGACCATATTTTATGGAAAAAGAAGATTGGTACTATTGGGATAAAACCGAGTGGAAATATAAACTAACTAATAAAGCACCAGAAAAAGCACGAATTAGTTATAAGGAATTTTATAAAGCAATTGAAGAAGAGAGCAGGTAAAATCCTGCTTTTTTTGTGATGGAGAAAAAATGTCCATTAAAAAAAAGTTTGCTTTTTTAAAAAAAGTATGTTATAATATACATTAGGTGGAGGTTATTCTCTACCCAATAGTTCTTTGAAAAGTTAGGAGTTGATTAAGATGAAAGAACAAAACACACTATGCGTAAGAAATGAAAGGTATGGTACATTGGATTTGTGGATAAACAATGAAGAACACTGGACCTTTGGAAAGGGTGATTTGAAGTTCCAAGTAATTGCAACCTATAATGGAGAAACACCAGAACATGGATATGCTTATATGGTTTCTTTTGATAAAGACCCTGTTAAAGCATTAGATACTTTAATGGGACATATCGGTAGAGATACTGAAAATTGGTATTTCAAAGATATAGTTATTCATTGGGGCATTCATACTTGGAATTTTATCAATTCAAAGAATGTAACAAAGGTAGAAAAAGATGAGTACACAAAAACATTAGAAGACATACAAATGAATTATGATGTAGAGTGGTAAACACCGCTCTACTCATAAATATAAAAATAATTAAGAGATTAAAGGAGTGATATAATGAAACCAAGTCCAATGGAAGTAAGTCCTATTGCATATGATTTGATTAAAGACTTTAATGAATGGATGGAACAAAGTTCTAAAAAGGCATATAGATTTTCAAAAGAAGAACAATATTATTTAGAACAAATGGTTAAAATGTTAAATAATCAAATTGATATGTTAGTTGACTATGAATTAAAAAAAGATAAGTAATACTAGATTTGCTAGAAAGACACCTAACTGCTATAATCTAAATAGAAAGAAGGTGTCTTTTATGCAATTACCATTAGCATTAAGTATTCTAGCATCCGTTATATCAGTAAGTAGTTTCGCGTTAAATAGAAAAGACAAATCGAACCAAGATACCGAAAAGGATAGTTATAAATGGGGAAGTATCGATGAGAAACTTTCTAACATTGAAAAGACACTAGCAAAGATTGAAGATAAGTTAGATACATATGATAAAGAAGTAGATGAGAAAATAGATGTTGCTTTTAAACATCATATAAATGAATATCATAAGGGGGGTTAATGTGGACATAAAGGAAGAAGTGGTTAATATGAAGAAAGAAGTAAAAGAAGTTAAAAACCAAAGTCTAGCAAGAGAAATGTTAGAAGATTATAAGAAACAAAATAAAAGATTGTTTATTATCATAATAGTAATATTGTGTATGTGGTTTGCAACAGGTTGCTACTTGGTTTATATTCTTAATGACATAGGAACAATAGAAGAAACAACTACGCAAGAAGTAACACAAGATAATAAAGATGGTAGTAATAACTTTATTGGAAATGATGATGATATAATCAATGGCAAGACAGAGAGTAAAACAGACAAAGACAACTAAAACTAAATACAGGAAATCTAAGACAAGCAAATCCAACGAAAAGAGAAGATGTAGCACCTGCGGGAGATTTCTATGAGTTTCGATTTCACCAAAGAAGAATATGTATGGTTAGTAAGTTAAGAGTGTGATTTTGCACTCTTTTATTTTTGATGATATAATAAATTAGGTGGTGTTATGAAAATTGCTATTGATAGAAATAGTATAGATATACCAAAGAAAAAAGATAATGAATACATTTATCTTTATGATAACGAAACACTTGAAAAATTATTAGAAACAAAATTGCATTGTGTAAATTATAAGTATTGTGATTTTGTAGATATTAATTTAACTGATTATGAAATTGACTGCTTGAAGAAAGCAAAAAAGACAGATGAAGATTTTGACACAATACCTGATAAGATAGATTATAAATATGCAATAATAGTTCCCAATTGTAATAATGACCACGGAAGTTATAAGGGTAAAACATTTTTAAGGAATTGTATAGAGAGTATATTAAACCAAACATATAAAGATTTTAAACTCATAATTGTAGATGATATGAGCAATGATACATCTATTGAAACAATAAAAAGTTATGATGATGATAGAATAATTTTAATACAAAATAAAAGAAAGAAATACAATGGTGGTTCAAGAAATGTAGGAATAGATTATGCGTTAGATAATTTAGAATTTGATTACTTTTGTTTTTTAGATAGTGATGATTGGTGGAGACATAATAAAGTATTAGAAAAAATAAATAACAGATTATATAATCACGATATGGCATTAATAGGAATGGAATTAATAGATAATAATGGTGTATTCATGACAAAGGTACACCAATACAATAATTATGAAGATTTCTTTTTATCGGATAATAAAGTATGGTGTACTGCTTGGGCAAGAGTGATAAAGAAAAGAAAGATAGTTTATTTTTGTGAAGATACATTGATGGAAGATAGAGTATGGAGTTATCGACAAGCAGATAACGTAGATTTTAATAAAGTAATAAATATAAAAGAAATCCTTTATGTATGGAATAGAACTAATTCAACAAATAGCGTATCAATGGTAAGGAATTATTATTGGGACGCGAGTGCTTGGTGTCATATAGGACATCAATTGCAACTAATAGGTCAATTAAAACATAAAGAGATGATACCTGTTTTAGAAGAAAGAATTAAAACGTGTATTCAAAAAGCAAATAGTGGAATTTACCAACAATATTAATAAAGGAGGTATATTATGGTAAAGGTAAAAGTAATAGAAAAATTTACATTAGAAAACTTTAAAGAATTACAAAATGTAAGTAAAGCGGCACAAAGAAAAGAAAACGAATTCAATATTGGTGATACTTTTGAATGTGATGAAAAAATGGTAGATTATCTAACAGGAAATAATCCGCTAAAAAAACAAGTTGTAGAAATTATAGAAGTTAAACCAAAAGAAGAAACAAAAGAAGTAGAAGAAGAAGTAGAAATTATTGAAGAAGAAGTAGAACCAAAAGCAACATTCAAGAAGAAAAAAAATAAGAAATAGCGCGAAATTGCGCTTTTTTTTTATTTGTGATATATTTATGGTGATAAGTTGCACACGACACACATTCTAGTGGAAAAGACAAACTTAATGTCTATAAAGTAAAGGAGAAAATGTTATGGAAGATAACAAAGACACAGTTAATGTGGAAGAAAAAGTAGAAGAACCTAAGAAGGAAGAAACTACTGAAAAAACATACACTAAGGAAGACTTAGATAATTCATTTAATGCAGGAGTAAAAAAAGCAAGTAGTGAATGGCAAAAAGATGAAAAGTATAAGGAATTCTTGGAGTGGAAAAAAACAAATCAAAACGATAGTGAAACAATTAAGGAATTACAAGCGCAAATAGTAAAGATAAATGAAGAAAAAGCAAACATTAGTAAAGATTATGAAACTTTAAAAAATACTCAAAAGGTAAGGGATGCAGATGCTAAACCTGATTTTATTAGATTTATTACAAGCGAAGTAATGACCAAAGTTAATGATACTATTGATTTTGAAACTGCGCTTAAAACATTTAAGAACGAAAACCCTCAATACTTTGGAGAGGTGGTCTTAAAGAAAGTGCAAACATCACCAAAGTTAAATAATAATAATGGTGGTACAAATACTAATAGCATTATGAACGATGTTATTAGACAAGCGGTAAGTAATAAATAAAAAGAAGGAGAGATGAAAATGGCAGTTATTGCAAAATCAGATGTAGAAGCACTAATTGAAACACAAGTAGCAGACGAGATATTTCAAGGTGTAACAAAAGAAAGTAAAGCATTATCAATGTTCAGAAGATTACCAAACATGAGCAGTGATAAAACAAAATTAAGAGTATTAGATAGTTTACCTGTTGCTTACTTTGTAGATGAAACTACTAACAATGGTAGAAAAAACACAAGTAAACAAGCATGGGCAAATAAGTATATTAACGCAGCAGAATTAGCAGTTATTATACCAATTAAGGAAAATCTATTAAACGATGCAGACGTAGATTTATGGAGTGAAATTAGACCAAGAGTTGTTGAAGCATTCGCAAAGAAAATCGACAACGCAATGTTCTTTGGTGTAGATAAACCAACAGACTGGAGAGCAGGTTTAGTTCCATCAGTAATTGCAGCAGGTGCAGAAGTAGATGAAACTAACAATGGTTTATATTCAGATATTAATGATGTTATGACTAAGGTTGAAGAAAGTGGTTATGATGTAACTGCTATACTAGGTGGTGTAGGTCTAAAAGGTAAATTCAGAATGATGACTGACAAAAATGGTCAACCTTTAAATACAACTGAAATCGGTTCTATCCGTAGAGAATTTATGGACAATGGTGTATGGGATAAAACTAAATCAACATTAATTGCAGGTGACTTCTCACAAGCAGTATATGCAATTAGACAAGATGTAACTTATAAAGTATTAACAGAAGCAGTTATCCAAGACCCAAGCGATGGAAGTATCTTATACAACTTAGCACAAGATGATATGGTTGCATTACGTGTAACAATGCGTTTAGGTTGGGAAATTCCAAATCCTGTAAATGCATTAAATGAAACATCAGCACGTTTCCCATTCGCAAGTTTAAAACCAGAAGGAACAGTAAGTCTATAGTAAGAAAAGAGGTGTTTTTATGAGTTTTGAAAACCAATACTTAACATTTAATGAGTATATTGAATTAGGTGGAACTTTAGAAGAAACACCTTTTAATCTATTAGAATATGAAGCAAGAAAACAGATAAATATCAGAACTCAAAACAGATTAGTTAATGAAGAAACTCAAACAGATGAAGTAAAACTATGTGTATTCCATTTAATTGAAAAGATAGAAAGTTATGCAAGTGCAAGTAGTAGTGTTAGTGGAAATATAGCAAGCGAAAGCACAGATGGTTATTCTATAAGTTATGTAACTGCTACTCAATTAAATGAAGTGGTTAAATCTAAAAATGTAGAATTAGATGACATCATAATGAATGACTTATATGGAGTTATTGTTAATGGTGAACATATAATCTATAATGGAGTAAAATAATGATTTGTAATAGCAAAGTAACTATCTATCATATGAGCGGTTATGATGTATCAACTAATTTAGAAAAATGGACAAGATATAATTATGATAACGCGTGGTTCTTTGGCGGAAAAGGAGCGGGTATAAACCAAGGTTATGAAAATGCTAATGACGTTCAAGTAAGACTTCCCTATAATATGAATGAATTAGATATAAATAACTTTGCAATAGGGGATATAATTGTCAAAGGAGAACTTAACGAAGATATAGAAACACAACAAGATTTAGAAGGATATGAAGTATATAATATAACAAGTATTAATAATAATAATTTTGGAAATAATCAACATATACATTTAGGTGGTAAGTAATGAGTGTCGTATTAAAACCACACAGTATAATAAAAGCAAGATTAAAGGTAACTAAAAAAGGACCTGTTCATGCTTTCTTGACTGCAACCTGCGCAAAGGCGATGGAAAAGTATGTACCTTATGATACAGGAACATTATCGGAAACAGTCATTATAAATGGCGAACCCACAGTTAATGTCACGGAAGACACAATTACTTATGCTCAAAAATATGCTAGTTATGTATATAAAGGAATAAGTAAAAGTGGTAAGAAATTACACTATCATACTGATATGCATCCAGGAGCGGGACCGCGATGGGATGAAAGAATGATTAGTGGAGAAGGAAAAAAAGTTGTCAAAGATGTTCAAAGATTTATTGAACGCGGAGGTTATTAATGGAATATAGTGATTTAAGAATTTCAAAATTAAGAGAATACTTGTTAACAATAGTAAGAACTTTAAGTCAAAAAACAAACCAAATTAATGCTAATATGTTAAGTAATAAGGTGGACAATTATTCTTTAGATAAGATACCTGTTGATACCGAAGTTGAGCAATGGATTATAGGAAATGTAATTCATAGAGACGTGTTTTCTTTTAGAAGTAGAATGTCATATAGTCCAGACGCAATAAATAACTTAAAGAATATAGGGTTTTTCGAGCAATTTGAAAGACTGATTAAATCAAATAACGAAAATGGAATACTACCTGATATAGAAGGTATAGAAAGCATAGAATGTTTGAATTGTGGAACAATGAACAACAATGAAACTAATACGGCAGAGTTCGATATACAAATACAAATAACTTATAGGGAGGTGTAGATAATGACAAAAGTAATAGCAAAAAAAGATTTTATTCTTAATGGTAAAAATTATATCATTGGAGATGAAATCGAAATAAAAGACATTGAAGTAATAAAAAAACTAAATGAAAAAGGATTTATTGAACCTCTTGACT
>Ga0326512_10002355_pt1 | contig 14010 bp, 15 predicted proteins | sample 1_2617_0518_D_FD_203652 | JGI IMG/M metagenome (GOLD analysis project Ga0326512, IMG submission 203652) | Bovine rumen microbial communities from UC Davis, California, United States - 1_2617_0518 | ecosystem: Host-associated > Mammals > Digestive system > Stomach > Rumen | place: USA... | reverse complement strand
CAGCTATCGGCGGCCTGATTTCTTCAATAGGCTTTCCGATTGTTATGTGCTTAATTTTGGTTTACTTCATGAATGTAACCAATACGAAGCTGACTGACGCGATCAATGGTCTGCAGAACGTCATTACTGAATTGATCGCTAAAGAAGAAGCTTTTCATAAAAAGGACGGTGATGAATAAATGAAATGTGCTTGGGCTTCTATTGACGAAAACAAAAAGACGCATGGCGGCAAGGCCGGCAACCAGGGCGCAGAATTAAAAACCGGTCCTTATTATGACTTTGGCCAGAAATATATCATACGCGCGAAGGATGCCAATATAGCGCATGATATCGCCGATGCTGCCTATTTAATGGTCATTAATAAATGCATCGGATACGACCAATATCAGCGCGAAACGCTTTACGTCGTAGCGCAGGACGCAAACTGGAATGCTGCAGACATTAAGACGTTATGTGAATGTGATTGTTCTGAATTGGCCGTTGTCGCGATCAACTGCGCGGTCAAAAAGGCGCTCATTAAAGCAGATACATATTCCGGCAATATCGTCGAACGCTGCGTAGATAGCGGCCTGTTTAAAAAGATGACTATAAAAAAGAATACGGCCATCAAACAGGGTGATATTATTGTTAATCCCGGGCATCATGTAATCATAGCGATCGGCACGCTGGAAGTCAAACCGGCTGCCAGCAAACCGGCAAACGTGCCTGCATACGCTGTCGGCAAAACTTATACATTAAGAGAAAATATGTATGTTAGAAAAGGACCCGGCAAAGACTTTGACGCGGTCCGGACCGGCGATCTGACAGCTGACGGAAAGAAACACGCGCTTTCTAATAATCCGCATGCTGCAGCGATCCTGAAAAAAGGCACGCGCGTAACTTGTAAAAAGGTCGTTAAGTCTAAAAATGGTTATGTATGGCTGCAGATCCCTTCCGGTTATGTATGCGCTTATAATGGGAGTAAGAAGTATGTCTATTAAAGCTAATTTCTATAAATTCAGTAAAACGATCGATTCAACGGCCCGGCCTTCCGGATCCGGTACGGAATTTGATATCGTATTAAAGGATGCGGTAACAATTACCGCGCCGGTCATTGAATTATCAAGCGCGGCGCGCGATTATAATTATTGTTATATTCCATCCTTCGGCCGTTATTATTTCGTGCAGTCCGCGACGATCTTAACAAATGACATCATTCAATATTCATTATCTGTTGACGTGCTGGCAACATGGCGGGCGGAAATATTGGCATCATCGTTGTATGTGCTGCGGTCTGCGTCTGATTATAATTTGAAGCTGGTAGATGATACCTGGACGCATACAACAGATTTTAGCGAAACGGTTAACACTACGCAGCTGCCGGGGTATAATGCAAATGGCTGCTATATTATCACGGTTGTCAATAACGAAGATAGTCAGACAGCTAATCCGGCAAGTACAATGTATGCCTGCACGCTGCCGAATATGGTCGCGATCATGTCGGCACTTTTCAATATTTCAAATTATCCTAATATTGACGATATCACGAAGACTTATTTTAATCCGCAGCAATATATCACTTCTTGTAAATGGTATCCATTCAGTAAAGACACGATAACAAGCGGCTCTTTTAAGGCGCTTAAATGGGGATGGTATGATACTTCAGGGGCAGCTATCAATCTTGCAGGCGGGTATCTTGTAACCGATTACGGTCACGATATGACGTTCTCGTTCACGCTTGGAAGTTATAACGATTGGACGGACCGCGTAAATGATTGGACCCGGTACGCGCTTTATATACCGGGATTTGGTACTAATGAAATAGATGCTGCATATTCCGGCCAGACATTAACCGGCAAGATTTCCGTCGATTGGAATACCGGCGCAGCTACTTGCGTACTTACAACCGGAACCAATGAAATTGTTGCCGTTCTATCCGGAACTTACGGCTGCGATGTTGCGATCAATCAGATCGCGACTAATAATGATATACCGGCATCAAAAGAAGGACTGATTACAAAAGGCATAGAAACCGGTGTCGCATTTGCAGCACGTGCCAGAAAGTCCGGCGCCGGTAAAGGCGTCGTATCATTTGCGAAAGCTGCACTGCTTAATAATCCGATAGGATGGGCGTCCGGCGCTTTTCAGCGTGAAGCGGGTAACACATTGGAATCGGGGCGCGATATCGCTGAAGCAGCAGCAGACGCGGCAACCGCTACGGTACTGCAGCCAACTGTAACAAGCAAGGGCGCAGACGGTGCGCGCTATACGATCATAGCGAATCATAATATTATTTTATATCGCAGAAAGTACGCACATTATAATCCGGCAGTTTCAAAACTTGGCGGCGTATGTAATCAGGTCAAGACACTTGGCAATCTGTCAGGATATACGCAAGTAGCAAACGGACTTATAGAAATGACCGGTACCGTAGAAGAACGAAACGCGATCACTTCATTATTAGAAGGGGGCTTTATCATTGCCTAGTTTACAATTAGCGTATCAGTATGTTATAGACGCTTGTAATTATCCATATGTCGGTTATAACTGGAATTGGCCGGAACGCGCTTCTATTGACTTAACAGTAACATATAGAACGTACTGCGATTGCAGCAGCTTAATGTCAAAAGCAATGACCGTAGGCGGGTATTTTTCAAATAATCCTTGGTTTTATACCGGTAATCAGATCCATTATATGGAAGAAGCCGGATGGGTGCAGCAGCCTTTATCCGGTGTATGGCTGCCGGGTGACATATTGCATCATTACGGCGATCCCGGCCATACGGAAATGGTTTACACCGGCGGCGATGCCGGCGGCGTTACTATGGGGGCGCACTCATCGCGTTATGATTTCCCGCTGCAGGTTTCTATCAATGATTATACGACACGCGCGGCGGGGTCCTCTTGGACTTCCCTATGGCGGGATCCAACAGGAACGGCCGCCGCTTATAAATGGCATCAATCGAATACTTCATTAGATGAATACGGCGACTATATGACCGCGAACGCTTTCATGGTATGGCAGTATTTTAGCGCGCTCGGTTTTACTCCGGAATCCATTGCCGGTCTGCTTGGAAATATGCAACAGGAATCGGGCATCAATCCCGGACGCTGGCAGGGAGGATCCGGACCGGGATACGGTCTAGTGCAATGGGATCCTGCCAGCGGGTATTTTAATTATGCTACGCGTAACGGAATTGATATAAACGACGCTGACAGCAATGGAAACGGTCAATGTCAATGTATTAATGACGGCGAATCAGAAGGACAATGGCTGCCAAATACACCGACAGCGATAGAACATAACACGCGTTACAGTTGGGCTGAATTTGCGCGGCTGACTGACGTTAATGAAGCAGTGCGGGCGTTTCTTTATGAATATGAGCGCGCCGGAACGCCTATGCTTGAAAATAGATATACATATGCCGCACATTGGTACGACATCATAAAATCTGGTATATGGGGCATCGGCGATGTCGGCACACCGTCAGCGCGTCCGGATGTACAGAGGCGGGGCGCCGTATCTGAATTAATGCGCCGTCTTGTAATTCCAGGCCGGCATTGATATAATAAAATTGTTCGGACGTACCCTAGTACCGAATCATATTAGATTCTTCTCGCCTCCTACGAGATATAGTCGGGCAGTAACCGCCAGGTAATTAGTTACTTGACGGTTACTGTCTTTTAGTATATAAATAAATTAGGCGGCGCGGCACAGCCAGCCCCGGAAGGGCGCCGCGGATCTTGGCAGGATCTTACCGCCTATTTGTTTATAATGAAAGGAAGGTGAAATATGACACTTGACCAGATTATGAAACTGCTTGACGCAGGATATACCAAAGAAGAAATCAATGAATTTAAGGACCTGCAGCAGTCCAAAGAACCGGAACCGGCGAAGGAACCGAAGCAGGATGACAAAACAGATCCGGAACCGAAACCGGGAGAAGATCCGGAACCGGAACCGCATTACGTCGATGACATTGCTAAATTGACCGAACAGGTAAAGGCATTGACGGAATCAATGCAGGAACATTTTAGAAATGCTGCAGAAGAAAAAAAAACAGGCGCTTTAGATGGGGACGATATTTTAAAAAACATTTTAGAAAAGGGGGAAATTTAAATGAGTGTTAACACAATGACTTTTGAACAGTCTGCTACACTGCTGACTTCTTTAGTTGAACAGGCGACCGGACAGAAGGTTCTCACGCCGACAAATGAAAGCGATTTCGTTTCATTGGCACAGACAACATTAAGAACAAATTATGATATTATGGCAACTGCGATCAGCCAGGTCCTTTCCAGAACGATCTTTTCTTCTAGACCGTATAACGCAGTTTTCCGCGGTCTGCAGGTAGATAGTGAAAAATTTGGCGGTCACGTTCGCAAGATCAATTATATTGATGTTTCAATCGAAGACGATGAACGTTATGCCCTTACAGATGGCTTACCGGTCGATATGTATAAGGTAAACAAACTGAAAGCAATTCAGACGAACTTTTACGGATCCAACACACACCAAATTCATATAACAATTTATAGAGACCAGCTCGACGCCTGCTTTGAGAATTCACAGGCTTTCGGTTCCTTTATGGCCGGCGCGCTGCAGAACATTGCAAACCAGATCGAGCAGATTAACGAAAATGAAAGAAGAATGTCGCTTCAGAACCTTATGGCAGGAACGATCGACGCAGGCGGCGCGCAGGTAATTCATCTTCTTACAGAGTATAAAAACGAAACCGGCAATACAACGATCAGCGCTACCAACTGGCAGTCTGAAGCAGAGTTCCCGTATTTCGTGAAATGGCTTTATGGTTTCCTTAATACAACGATCGACCTCATGCGCGAACGTACCGCACTTTATCATAAAAATATCACGACATATAACGGCGCAGCTGCTAAGCCGATCATGCGGCACACACCGCGTCAGAACATGAAGGCGTATATGCTTAACAGTCTTATGAGGCATATTGACGCTTCCGTAATGTCTTCCGTATTTCATAATGAACTGCTTGATACAGTAGACTTTGAAGCTGTCAACTTCTGGCAGTCAATTCAGACTCCGGCAGCGCTTTCGATCACACCGGTTACAATGCAGGCAGACGGAACCTATGCACAGGGAACCGCAGTAGCAGAAACGAACGTCGTCGGCGTCCTGTTTGATGAAGAAGCTGCCGGTACAACTATCATTTCAAACTGGACAGCTACTACACCATTCAACCCGGCCGGCGGTTATTGGAATACCTTCTATCATTGGAATGTAAGAACATGGAATGATATGACAGAAAATTGCATCGTCCTTCTTATGGATGAAGCGTAAATACTTTATTACAGGGCGGGCCTTGCGTCCGCCTATTTTTAAATGAGGTGTAATATGTTTTATTATCCTTTAAATTATGAAAGCATAAATACCGCGACCGGATGGCATACACCGAACACAATGAAGCAGCACAATAACTTTTCATATCATTATTGGTTCCGGACCTTATACCAGCGTTTAACATCAACATTAGATTTTACGCTGCCGGACTTCTGGAACATAGATCTGTTTTACTGGCTGCTTTTCGGTATCGGTTTCATGCCGGTTTTTAATGATAACAAATATGGCGTTATCTTTCAGCCCGGAACGCTTGCGGATTTCGGTCTATGGTATCAACCGACGCGCGTCAATGTGAAAACGCCTTTTGTCGATCGCGATAACATGAAGATCGGGGAAGACTGCGAGCTGATCCGTTTAACTCCGGATTTCTTAGGTGCGTTTGATATCATTGATAAATATGCCTGTGAATTGTCGGAACTGGATAATTCTATCAATCAGGCTATTGTTAACCAGCGTTTTGCTTATATGGCAATGGCGAAAAATAAAGCAGCTGCACAGACATTAAAAGCCGGCTTCGATCAGATCAATCAGGGCGAACCGCTGGCCGTATTTGATAAGTATTACGATCCGAAAAATGAGGATCAGGACGACCCTTTCACATTTATTAATTTGGAAGTAGGCCGGAACTATATCACTGATAAGCAATTCGCAGACGTGCAGTCATTACTTGCCATGTTTAATACAGAGATCGGGATCCCGAATATTAAGTATGAAAAGAAAGAGCGACTGACCGATGATGAAGCTGTGATGAATAACGCTGAAACGGATGCCCGGCTTGATTGCTGGCTTGAATGGTTAAATAATTCATTTGATAAAGTAAATGCGCTTTTTGATATCGGTCTGAAAGTAGAACGGCATAAATTTATAGAAGGGGGTGCTGCTTATGGCGACAGCGAAACTAACGCTAATTGGTCTGTATAATTATGACAGCACGATTTTTGACGGCCTGCAGCTGCCGGACTACTTTGATAAAGAAACGCTGGTAAACACGATCTTACTTGCCGGCGGTGAATTCGGTGCATTATATCCGGATGCTGATTTTATGAAGCAGGCCATTACTTTATGGTCCGGAAAGAATCAGCGCTATTTTGAACGCCTGGCAAAATTAATGCAAATTAATTATGAACCGCTTGAAAACTATAACCGGCAGGAAAAATGGACGGATAAAGGCGAAGGGTCCAGCAAGAGCAATTATAACAGCGCTAGTAATGGCAGCAATTCTAATACTACGGAAAATAAAGTCAGCGCGTTTAATTCATCCGCATATGAAAACCGCGACCGATCTACCAGCACCGGAACGGATGCGGAAACGGATAACGGTACTTCATCCGGATCCAGTGAGTACAGCAACGACCGTCAAGGTTACGCGCGGGGGAACATCGGGGTCATGTCCAGTCAGGACATGTACATACAGGAGATGTCAGTCGTAGGAATCAATCCTTATGATGTTATAGCAGGCGACTTTATAAATGAGTTTTGTATTAAATTATATGTATAGAAAGGGGAGATTTAAATGTATCACAGCTATCCTTATACAGATTTCCATGAAATGAATCTCGATTGGTTTTTAGGAAGATTTAAAGAATTATTAGTCGAGTTTGGAAACATCGAAGACGCATGGGATGCGTTTAGAGATGAATTCGGTGATAATCTGTATAATACCGTAAAGAATATCCTGGACATCTGGCTCGATGATGGCACTATTGCCAGCTATTTGAACAACTTAGTTATCGTAAATGATTACGGTGCGGCTGGTGATGGCGTAACAGATGATACTGAAGCTATCCAGAGATGTATTGACCAGAACCCGGGTGCCAGTATCTATTTTAAAAAGGGCACTTATTTAATCAGTGACACGCTTGAGCTTTGGGGTGCTTCCGGTGGTCAGGAAATTATATTAGGTGGTTGCACACTGAAATGGGTAGGAACCGAAAGCATCAATTCTATTATGATCAATATCGAAAAAGATTATGAACCGCTTATCAGCAGCATGTGTAGGATCTGCGGTGGTAATCTTGACGGCAATAGCAAATGCGGTGTTTTGATTCAGAATAAAGCATTTTACACAGATATCGGTGGGGTGAAATGTTTTGACTTTACTAATATTGGTATTTTAAATGGTACCTTAACATATGCAACAAATAAAAGCACACAGGCAAAGATTCATGATTGCCATATTTTCCAGTTAAACGGCAATTTTTCATTAGATCCGACTACCGCGTTATGCCTTAGTTATCAGGATAATCAGATCAGTAATGTTGTGACAAACCGGACCAGGATTGCTTATGATCTGCATTCCGGTGGTAACAATTTTGTTAATTGCCATTCGACAATTCAATGGGTAGATATGTCAGAAATAACAAGCGATCTATTTGATGGAATACATATCTATGTTAATCCCCCAAATTCCGGTGTTACACAGGCAAATAATTTTACAAACTGCTATTTTAATGTAGGTAAGTATGTTGTATATGCTTCTAAAGCATCATCAATATTGACAAACTTAACGAATTGCCAATACATTTTCTATTCGTCAAATACATTGCCGTCCGCTAACTATGAAGCATTTTTAAATGGTGGTTATTCAACATATGTCAGCTGCACGGCATTTGATATTATTACCGGTGCTAAATTAAGTTTTAAAGATTATTTCCCGGTTAATAATCCGACTCCTAATACCGTTACACCAATCATGCAGTTTAATAGGAACAGGATCCACCCGGAAGTTGATCTGATAAGTGCCAATAATTTAATGACGGAACAGAGCTTTCCTAGCAATATAATTAACTCGTCAAATGTTCCTACACTTAACACCATTTATGAAATTGGTGGTATATTAGTTACTTATACGGAAGCTACAGATGAACAGCAGACACAATATCACGATCCTGTCAAAATAGAGTATTCAACTAATAACACATATAATGAAGCGTATTTGACCTATAACGGCGCCGGTTTTGAACCTGCATATTCTATGAGTGCTACCAGCTTAGCACAAACACGACTTTTCATTGATAATACATATGAAATGAAAACGATAAACGAAAGACCGTATAAATTATATAAGTTATACATACAGTGCACCGGGGATCTTGGCGTTCGTAGAAGCATTAAAATGTATTCTAAAGGTTTCTGGAATAAGTGCTACATGAGATATTATATTAACTCATCCAACACCATTAACAGCATTCCGGCAAATAGATTAGATCTGTTTACCAATGGTGGTATTTACACAAGAAACATTACGATCAGACCTTATGAATACGCAACAAATAGCGATAACGTCGGTATTGGAGTATTAGAGGATAATTCTTTGTTAGGATTGCGCGTTGAAAAGGTAGATAACGCGATTAATGTCATTCCGACAAATGCACTGGCTGCAAGTAAATATTCAAAAAACCTTGGAACAAGCGGCAGCTATAGATGGGATAATTTAAACATCGCAAATGAATTTACTATAGGACGGACAACCATAAATGAAACACAGCTGATAGCTCTGCTTAGCTTATTAACTCCGTAATGAAACACCCCGGATCCGTAATGGGTCCGGGGCTTTTCTTATCTTATCTGTATTTCTATCACATCCATAATAAAATCTAATTTGGCGCTTGTTACTTCGTGCTTCTGGTAACCGGTTTCCTTCATCCATTTCATAATATCGTCATAGGATCCGTGACATTTCATTGATAATCCGGACCGGATTACAAACTTAACATTATAAAAGGCGCCTAAAATATCAAATATCCTATTTTCAAAGAAATCTTTTAAATTAAACATTACTTAAAATCCCTCACATAAGCATAAAAGCTAAATTTTTCGCTTGTAAGATCGTCGTCAGCATTTGCCCATCGAAGGTCTATAACCTTCTCCCGGAATGCCTGCTTCCCGCCGTCCGTGTCGCAGTCATACAGCCTGCCGGCGGTATGTGCCGCACTACTTAAGTAGTATTTTGGACCGCGCCGGTAAACATAAAACATCTTCCCGTCATTAAACTTCACGCGGTAGTCAGCCCGCCAGCCGGATAGAGAATGTTTTTCTATCATGCTATCATCGTCAAACGCGAACTCATTAGCCAGTGCGGACCGGGACCAGCTGCTGTCTTTACCAACTGCAGCGAAGATCTTAGACCGTGCCCGGCGACGCTGAAATTCTTCATTATCATCCAATAACCGAATAAATATAAAACGGTCCGGGAGATATAACGCGCTCTTGCCGTCCGTCTTCATTTGCTGGACAATATCGATCAGGTCAAATACTTCGAAGATCTGATTATTTAATGAAGTAGAGTTTGCCAGAAAGATCATACGCAGCGGATCCGCGCCGCGAACATCACGCGACCGGTTAACAGTTTCATAAAGATCCAGTGTGTTTGTACCTTCTGACTTAGATATCCTTTGACCTTTCAGCGGGATAAACTCGTCGAAGATCTGCCAGGATGCGCGCTGCATTTCAAAACCTTTGACATTTGCGACAGCTGACAGCGCGGTAATATATCCGATAAATTTCTTCTGGTCCGGATCAGTACAATCATAGAACGCGCCGAAACCTTTCTTGATGCTGTCGGCTATAATCTGCCGGTCATAATCCCTGTTAATTTGCTCATATGGATTAAACTGTATCATACCGCCTTCATCGGATCCGGATGCACATATCAGATCTACGTCGTCTTTTGTCCGCTTGACGTATACGATCGGACTATCCTTATCCAGCATATATTTTAATGTTCCGTAAGTCTTACCGGTACCGCGGCCGCCGATCACGAAGAAAGCAACGGCGTCCGGATAGCTTTCTATATCGTGTCCTATCTGATAGTAACCTTCTTTAGTGTATAGGTCCATCATGGCAACTTCTCCCATATTTTATTAAGTTTAGGAAATCGCTTTAAATATAAGCCTATTTCCGTTTTGTCTTCATTAGTATATAAGTATACTAATCTTAATATTTTCTTTGCTTTATTAATAGGTATAAGTCCATCACCGCGAACGCCTGCGTGCTGCCCCAAATAATGAAGATCGACAGACATTTCCCAGCGCGTCCCATTATACATCCCGTCCGTACTCGAAATATGCACAAACATATGTGATTCTTTAAAATCGTAACAATCAATCTTACTCATAACATCACCCTTTCAAAAAGGAGTCGCGCAAAATGGACCGGCGTACGGCCGGCCCTTACACTTTCAGTATTTACTTGTTACAGATAATCGTCGTTGATAAATTCCCGGATATCCTTTACCAGCCACCAGACGCCCCAGGCGATCACAATCAACGCGAAAAAGATACCTAATTCGATCATGATAACATTTCCTCGATTCTCTTTTCAATATTGGCCTGCAGTGCTTCATCGATCGGGAACCATGCGTGTTTATAATACTTGCCGTCTTTTCCTTTCCGGGCCGGAAATGACGTCCAGTAATCTTTACTGCCTTCATTCCATACAAGCGTCATTCCGTAGATCGTCACGCCGTTTACGCGCAGATCAAAGCTAATATTACCGCCGTCGAACTCGTGCGCCCGCAGCACATCCCAGTCATTCAGTACAAAATTGTTTTCAGGTGCTTTCTTCTCGCTTTTCTTCATAATTTTCTCCTTTACTTGTGCGAGTTTTGATGCTTCTATAATATGCTAGTCAAAAATTTCAATGACCAGCTTATTATCTTTGATATAATAATCGCAGATATTACAATTAATAAAACGATATGGAACGTCTTCAAATTTGCCGGAGTATACCTTATGATAGAAACCGTCTTCTAATACGATCCTGACGTCATGCCTTGCGAATACAAATAAGTCTTTTACTGTCATAATATACCTTCCTTTCGTTTCGATGCTATTTGGTACATCATAAAAATAACATATCTTAATATATTTGCATAGTACGCACTTTTAAGTAACTTACTTCCTTAACAGGTAACTATCAGGCGCGGGATTATATAACCAGTCTTCATATATTGAATCATTCAGCTGGTAATCACACGGCAGCAGGTTGATATAAGCGCCGCAGGTCGTCATAACTCCATTGACGTTTCTTTTCTCTAATGGCTGCACAACATAGTCCGGCCTTAATTTGCCGGTCATTTCTCCTGTAAAGATCATACCGACATGTATATCTTCTATACTATCAACCCAATCATTAATATCTTGCCCGGTCTGCTTGTTTCGTTTCGGTACTCCGGCAACAGTCATTTTAATTTTACCGTCCGGTTTTTCAAGCCAATACTTTTTAGCGCCGTATCCCAGAAACTTAGTATAACAGCCGTCCGGCTCCATTTCTCCTAATGTCGAAACCTTGCCGGTCACTTCCGATCGGGCTGATATCGCCCCGCTGGTAAGTGTTTTATTCCATTCATCGAAATCCTTTTCGATGTCCGGTGTAGAGAAATAATAAACGCTGTCGGTATCGGAATAGATCCAGCCGCCGTGCTTGTTCGCGATATCCATTGCGCGAAGCAGGTTATGCCTTGCCCAGGTTGTTACATAGCAGCCCCATGCGTAATTGAGGAAGTTATTACGAGAACACACTGCCTTTTCATATTTTTTCTTCTTTTCTTCTTCTGTCAGCTCTTCCGGATCTCCGGCCATTTCATCGAAAGAAAATTCAAAGCTTTCCCGCAGCGGATCCATTGCCATCATTCCATATAAGCCGTTAAGATCGCCCTTGCTTAAAAGGTACTCAAGGTCTTTCCCTTCGATGCCTTTTAACTGCGTCTTGTCTGTGAATAAGCGCCGGATCCAGTCTATTATCTTATCCGGCAGCTGACCGCGATCAGCGACACGGAAGTCCTGCACTTCTAAATGTCCTATTTCATAACGGTCCAATATGTCAGCAAACTCTACTTCATTAACATATTTTACCATCATATCAGCGGCGCATAACTTACCATTATGTTTCACTTCATTCATGACATATTCGCACTTACTGACAGAAATGAAAGCAGCAGGCGTTTCCGGTCTTAATTGGACATCATACGCGATCAGCTTAAATAAGCAGCAGTTTTCCTGCAGCATACTTATAAATTCTTCATAATCTTCCGGATCTGACAGATCTATGTCGCCATATGGCCGGTATATGGACATCGGATAATAAAAGTCAGGGTGTGACATGACATATGGATAACTAGAAGTGAAATCCCTGCAGCGGATATCTCCTTTCAGGATCCGTCCATGATAACCAGCGTTTAGAACTACAATACCGCCGGCAAACTGTGACCGCAGCATTTTATATGTTTCATAATCATTTTGAATCGTCCTGATCCAATCAGCGTACTTTTTACCGTTACAATAATAGCCGTGCATCATTTGCGACCGAAGCGGCGACCGGATAAATGCTGTTTTGGTAATCGGCATCCGGGGCGTCGTGTATCCTCTTAGCTTTTGAATCGTATGCCAGTAATCGACCAGTGAAAAAACATCCATGACACAATAACCGAATTCTTTATCGTCCAGCGGATCCAAAACGGAAAACAGTTTATCATAATCGAAATCGCCTGCAGCCTTTTGATAATAAAGGTCATAATCTTTCGACATTACTTCCAAACTTGTACCTGACATAACCGCCGTATCTACAAAGCGCAAATTTGCACATTCTACAGACTGCACTTTTCGACTACCAAGCATGAAATATTTCAGATCCCCGAATTGTTCATGCAATGCCTGACATAAGAAAAAGTTTTCATATGATAGATTATGTACAATGATCGTAACGCGTGCAAATCCGAGCGCATCGGATAGGTGCTGCAGGAACTGCAACAGATCTTCTATAGTACGGCCGGTAATCAGGTATTCATTGTTATAACTTACCTGCCAGTGAAACATCGCGCGCTTTTCAATAACGTCCTCAAAATAGGCCGTTGTTTCGATATCCAGCGCAATGATTTGATAAAGATATTTACGCGGATCCCTGGTCGACTTTCCGCCGGTCCTGGCTGTTTTTTTCATCAGATCATAAGGCGCATCTTGCCAGCCAAAACAAGGTATTAAACGCCTTTTGTATCTGTATATTTTCATTTTTTCTTCATGCCCCTAATAGCTGACCTAATGTCAGCAACCTGCGCTTTTTCCATCTTCTTTAATTCAGAATTAGACAGATTAACCGCTGCAGCATATTGACGGTCACGCTCATAATATAATGCATTATAAACCGATTGCGCTTGCTCTTTTATGGTTCTCGCTTCTTTTAATTCGTCAACAATAGCCTTGATCTGGTCTGAATTGGTTATGTCTGTTGATACAGAACTAATAATTCTAAGCAATGCGTCAGAATCGATTTTTACCGCCGCTTTAAAATCGTTAAAATTACGAAGCAGATAATCAAGATCGGCGTTACTTAATTTCATGCCGGGATATTTGTTTCTCATAGTGCCCATTATCTGACTAGTAACGGCGGATCTCCCTTCCTTCGTTGTTAAAACGGAACCTAAGAAACCGGACAAAATGCTTACTTCTTTTTTAAGTGCTGACCTTGATATGCCTTTTTCGGTGACCAAATGTTTTGGCGTCCGTAATTCAGAAAAACGCTTCCTATCCTGCTTTGCCAGTTCTTCAAATGCAGGGCTATCGCTTATCATATATCCGCCGCGCTCCATCCTTAAGATCCGTTGGTTAACAGCTTTCGCATATTGGCGGCGCAAATCCAAAAGCTGACCGGTTGTGAAG
>Ga0326512_10002353_pt1 | contig 14016 bp, 12 predicted proteins | sample 1_2617_0518_D_FD_203652 | JGI IMG/M metagenome (GOLD analysis project Ga0326512, IMG submission 203652) | Bovine rumen microbial communities from UC Davis, California, United States - 1_2617_0518 | ecosystem: Host-associated > Mammals > Digestive system > Stomach > Rumen | place: USA... | reverse complement strand
CTAGTTACGCGGATTTATCAGCGGAGAGAGAGGGATTCGAACCCCCGGTGCCTCTCAGCACGGCGGTTTTCAAGACCGCTGTAATCGACCACTCTACCATCTCTCCAGTGCTCAATTTTTGAAAAGCGATGCAAAGGTACGGATAAAAAAACAAATGAAAGAATGAAATGACAGGAATCTTTTGCCGTTTACGATTTATTAACACTCCATATATACCCCGTAACTCAGGTAGCGCGATTGGCTGATATTCCACGACAGCCCTGACAGCTTGGAATATAGGCATACCGTTCTTCTTTGCCGTATCCATAACAGAATGCAGCACGGCAAAGGACTCTGCTCCAGCCCTTGACCTGAAGGCCTGTGACACTTTCATCTTTATCTTAGCTTTCCTGATGGCTCCTTCGCTTGCATTATTGTCCGAGGGGACATCTTTGTTAAAGAGGAATGTGAACACATAGTCCTGTAGTTTCCTGAGACTTCTTTGCAGTTTTCCAAATTCCTCATCGAGTTTCTCGACCGACTCTGCCAGCAGTTCCTTCAGTCTTTCCATGAGTCCCTTTCTGTCTATCTGCTCCCATGACTTGTGCTTTCTCTGGTGGATGGCATCCCTGAGCAGCCTTCCCATGCGTTTCGACCAGTCCTGCGAGGTGTCCAGCTCGTCGAGGTATTTGAGGTTCCTGAGCAGGTGGGCAAGGCATATCTGGTGTCCCTTGGTGTTCAGCTTGAAGTAGAGCGGCAGGCGGTCGGTGACGAGAACCGTTCCGGGCAGGCCGTTGGGGAAGTGCTTGTCCATGACGCCCTTTCCGCGTGAAGGCTCGGACATCAGGTAGGTGTATCGCGGCGACTGCACCGTCCAGAGCCACTCGCCCCTGCCGTTCACGTCCTCGCCGCTCTCGTCGGCTCCCGCCACAGGCTCATGCTCGTAGCATTCCTATGGAGACGATTCAGCATATAATTATAGACAACACTTTGAAGAGAGTCGGTGAGCCGCAGTTCGCCGACTACCTTTGCCATGCCTATTGCTATGATGGGTATTGCACGTTTCAGCGCAATGGGCAGGCGTTCCGCTTCGAGGCTGGCGACTGCCTGATTATTGTCCGCCGGGGTGACTTGGTGATGAACCTGAAGGAGAGCGAGGATTTCCGTGTGGACGTCATCTATGTAACGCAGAAGTTCATAGAATTAAGTACCCCTCAGGGCAACTACGGCATGCGCGGCCAGCTCTTTTTGTTTCAGAACCCCATCATGAAGCTGAAGCCTGCGCAGCAGGAGATATGCCGTCTGGATTTTGAAGCCGTGAAAGGACGGCTGAAGCAGACCGAGCATCGTTTCCGGCATGATGCGTTGATGAATGCCGTGGAGTGTATGATTATCGATTTTTTTTATCATTACTAAAGTACATCCTGGCATCGGCCCTGTACCCTGATCCGCTGTAGTTTTGTCAATATTATTCATAGAAAAAAGCACTCACAAAAAAGTGCATTCTGGAAGCGAGGAACCGCAGTGTTCACGTCATGTCTTAGCGGCAGTTTTGAGATTGATATTGAATCAAAGTGGGTTTACAGCCATATCAAACTGAGTTTTAGCATTCGTTACACGATGATTAAAGTAAGAACTCAGTTTGATATGGTTGCAAACCCACTTTGATTCAATACTAATCTCAGAACGAAGGCCGCTTAGAGCTGTCCGAAAGAAGAAGTCTCATGGAGAGAAATAGTTCTTTTTGCGAAGCAGAATTTTGCAATACGCTGAAAATCAATAGCATGCGCAACCCCTTCCAATACTCGCATATTTGCAAGTGACTTTCAGTTTGGTGAATTTCATGCGATTCTCAGAGGGGTCGTTGTCAAGAAAATTCATAATTCAAGTGCGGAAGCCCATTGCTACAGAATCGACAGTTGGGTATTTGGAAAATGGTATTATCTTTTTTGAAACTTTCACATCATATTGCCTCATAATTTGCGGAAAAGTTGAACCTTTGCACCGCTTTACTCACGCCGAGCCGACTTTGCAAAATGTCGGAGCGGCAATAGGGAGGGAGCACTACATTCTGGAAATGCGTCGCTGAACTTGCAAATATGGTAGAGGGCTTTCTGCTGGCACAGGGTCACTATGAAGTAGGTATAATCCCAGTCGTGGTCGTAGGCCAGCAGCCGCTTGTAGGCATGTATGGGGGCTTCGTCGCTTATCAAAGATTTGTTTTCTTCTTTGTCAACAGAATGACTGCCAGTGTCAGGCATTCCGACGCAGGGACGGCGAGCCACATGCCTTGTGGAGAAATGAGCATGGGCATCAGGACAAAGGACGGGATAAGGAAGAACAGACCGCGAAGCAGCATATAGACCGTGGCCCGGGCATTCTGCTCAATGGCCTGATAGTATCCGATGATGGCAACATTCAATGCAAAGAATATGGCAGAGGTAGCAAACAGTGGAAGTCCCGCCGTGGCTATCTCGTAGGGCTTGGTCCCTGCGTACAGGAATAGACCGATAAGAGGTTTGGCCCCAAGCGTGAGAACCGCCAAGGCCAGTATTCCGCAGATGAGGGCGGTGCGCAGGCTGAGCATGAAGGCTTGGCGCACACGCTTGCTATTGCCAGCACCATAGTTGAAACTGATGATGGGCTGGGCCGACTGCGCAACGGAGTTGTTGACCATGAACACAATAGGGTAGAGGTAGCAGGCCACGCTGAAGGCGGCCACACCGTCTTCGCCCAGGTTGCTGATGAAGACATAATTGCCAGTGAGCAACATCATCGACATGGCCAGTTCGCCCAGCATGGAGGAGAACCCGCTGCGGGCCATGTATCCGATGTTTCGTGCCGTCAGATAGAAGCTGGTGCGGCTGAGCTTGATGCGACGGAGACGGACGGTCTGTGTGTGGTAGAACATATACCAGCCAACCATCAGCGAGGCAATGGCGCAGCTAAGGGTCGACGCGATGGCACTGCCCGCAATGCCCATCTGCATAGGAAACACAAACAGCCAGTCGAGAAAGATGTTCAGAAGACCGGGGAAAATCTCCAATGAGGCGGCAAACTTTGGAGAACCGTCGAGCCGGATGACAAATGTGCCAATGGTCTGGATGATGATGAAGACGCAGCCGGGGAGAATGGGGAGGAGATACTGCTGAGCCAGCGGCAACAGTGCATCGCTGCATCCCAGCAAGCGCAGGAACGGTATGCGCCAGCAATAAATAATAATGGCAAAAACGGTCATTAGCAACGAGGCCACTTCGAAGGCCTGGGTGACGTTGATGTTGGCAGCCTTGTTGTTGCCATGCGACAGATGGATGCTGGCCACCACCGACACCCCTACGCCGAACATCAACGCAATGCCTGTGGTCATCAGAAACAGCGGTGCCACGATGTTGATGGCTGCCAGTGCATCGCTTCCCACACCCTGTCCGACGAATATGCCGTCTGCAACAGTAAAGAGAGACGCAAACACCATTGACAGCAGCGTGGGGAAGAAAATGCTGTGAAACAGCGGTTCGATCTTTGACTTTCCATAGTCGATGCTATCTCTTTTCAGGTCTTTCAATTTCTTTGCCATAATTATTCGGTTTCTGTATTAGGGTGTCCAATTTGTAGTGCCATGTAATATGAATCTCATATACTTTTGGGTACATCAAATTGGACACTCTATTTCTGTATTATATGATTTTAGATAAAGCCACCCTGTGGCCCGAAGAAGTGTCGTGAATTTGGAAACGGCAATTCTTAATTCTGGCGCAAAGGTACTCAATATTCAGCATAATCAATCAAAAGTTTGCAAAATTGTCGCACATCTGCCAATAAATCATGGTATTGTTTGACATGTTTTGCAGAATTTGCTATCTTTGCATCATCTAAAAAACTCTTATCTGATAAAAAAAACATGAAACGTATTGCACTCTACATGATGGCCCTGCTCAGCATGAACATTGCGCTGGTGGAGCCGTTGCAAGCACAACCCCTGAAAACAAAAACAATCGAAGACGGTGGCACTGGTATGTTTAAGGCCATCGCGGTGAAAGAGGCATCGATGCCCGACTTTGTCGTCTATCGCCCCAAGGACATGCTGCATGCCCATGCCCGTTGCGGTGCCATGCCTTTGCTGATGTTTGGCAATGGCGGCTGCATGGACACCAGCATCGACTACGAGAAGATGCTGAGCGAGATTGCATCGCATGGCTATGTAGTGGTGGCCATTGGCGAAATGCAAGACAAGAAGAACGACCGCAAGGAGGGTCACACCCCGTCGTCGGAGCTGAAACGTGGCCTGGAGTGGATGATTGCCCAGAGCCAGACCAAGGGCAGCGACTACTATCAGAACGTGGACACCAGTCGCATTGCCGCTGCCGGACATTCGTGCGGAGGGGCGCAGGTGCTGGCCAACTGTGCTGACAGTCGGATCAAGACCTGTCTTATTCTCAATGCAGGCATGGGCGATATGGAAATGGCTGGTGCTAGCCGCGAATCGCTGAAGGGGCTTCATGCACCTATTATATATATGGTAGGTGGTCCGAGTGACGTGGCCTATCAGAATGCCCAGAAAGACTATGAGCGCATCGGGCATGTGCCTGTGGTGCTGGCAGACCATCCTGCCTCAGGACACGGAGGCACCTACTATCAGTCGCATGGCGGCGACTATGGCCGCATGGTCATCGACTGGATGGACTGGCAGTTGAAAGGCAAGAAAGAGAATGCCGAGATATTTCTGAATGGGCAGTTGGAAGATTATGCCGGCTGGACGGTGAAGGCCAAGAACTTCGGTGTGCGCCCGGGCAGGGTAGTGGAGGCAAAGATGCCCTGCAAGCTGCTCGAAGGAGTGACGGAACGGGCCTACACCATCTACTTGCCCGGTAGCTATGATACCGACACGCTGCGCCAGTACCCCGTGTTATACCTCATGCACGGCGGCGGCGAGTCGCACACGGTGTGGCAGCAGAAAGGACATCTGGGCGAGGTGGCCAATCGGTTGATTGACATCCATGAGATGGACGAGATGATCATTGTTTGTCCTGAGGGCAACGAGAATAACATGATGTATTTCAATGCACCGAAATGGAAGTATGAGGACTATTTCTTCAACGAGCTGGTTCCTTATATCGAAAAGACCTACCGAGCTCGTCGGGACAAGGGCGGCAGAGCCATTGCCGGCTTCTCGATGGGCGGCGGCTGTGCCACGGTCTATGGGGTGCATCATCCGGAGATGTTTGCTATGGTCTTCGACATCAGCGGCTATCAGCGACGTCAGAATTTGGAGTGGCTGAAGAACGACCCTTCGGGCGAGTGGCGCCAACAGGTGATAGAGGATAACAATCCCATCAAGAGAATCCTGGCAGGGACAGAGAAGGACGTCAAGGCCTGGAAACAGGTGGACTGGACGGTATGCGTAGGCGATCATGACTTCACGCTCGAGGCCAACATGGACTTGGTGAAGGCTTTGCGCCAGCAGGGCATAGACTGCAAGATGCGCGTCGCCGACGGCTCGCACAACTGGCAGTTCGTGGCTCCAGCCATGAGCGAAGCCCTGAAACAGGCCAGTCGTTGCTTCCGCAGCCTGTGGATCATGAATGGCGAGCGAAACATCTATGGTGTGCTTCACCAGCCCGAACATGCCAGCGGACGCATGCCGCTGGTGATCATCTCCCACGGATTCAATGGCACCCATCATTTTGGCCAGAACTACTTTGAACCATTGGCCAAGCTGGGCTTCCAGACCTATTCGTTCGATTTCCCTTGTGGCTCTCTCTACAGTCGTAGCGACAACAACACGATGAATATGTCGGTCATTGACGAGAAGAACGACCTGAAGGCCATCGTCGACTTCTTCAGCAAGCAGTCTTACGTCGATGCGTCGCGCATTGTGCTCATCGGCGAGAGCCAGGGCGGACTCGTTTCTGCGCTTGCAGCAGCCGAACTGCCCAAGGAAATCAGCGAGTTGGTGCTTGTCTATCCGGCCCTCTGCATTCCCGATAACTGGAATGAGCGCTATCCCAAGGCTGAAATGATTCCCGACACGACACGCATGTGGAACGTGCCTCTGGGGCGCAAATACTTCAGTGAGGTTCGCCCCATGAAGGTGTTCAAGCAGATAGGCAAGTTTAAGAAGCCTGTACTCATCGTGCAGGGTGATGCCGATCCCGTCGTGTCGATGAAGGATTCGGAACGGGCGCAGAAATTATATAAGAATGCCCGTCTGCATGTGATTCCCGGTGCTGGTCACGGCTTCAAGCCGGCAGAATTTCAGCAGTCGGTGGAACAAATCACATCTTTCCTTGACAAGAAAGAAATAGAGTAGTTAACATGCGTTTGCGTCATTTACTCTGAGTATTTGGCGCATTTACTTGTACTGAATGACTGCACCTGCTTCTACTTCTGGAGATCTTTTTCTTCCTTTTTGATGAAGGATATGAAGGATAGAATAGCAACTTTCTCTATAGGAAATTATTTACCCCCGACCTAAATGTTTTTCTTTATACGAAAGTTATATATACATCCTTCATATCCTTCATAAGTGGCAAAGACGGCATTCGCAGGTATGCCATTTAGACCTCGCAAACAATACATTTAGGCATTGAAAACGATAGATTTATGAAATAGAGTAGAGTCAATCAGCAAGTGCATTATAATCCAACTAAGTAACGGTGAATTTGCCCCAAGTTATTTTTTTATCATTACTAAATAAGGAAAATTAACGGTAAAAGTGGGAATGTTGAAGTCTTTAGCATGAAAATAATTGAATAAATCTTTTGTTGGTTGCCTGAAAAGTTGTAACTTTGCAGCCGATTTTTTTAAATAGTTAATGAAGACCGACAAAAAACAAAATCAGTATCGTGTCAATGAACAGATACGTGTGCGTGAGGTTCGCATAGTAGGTGAAAGCGGATCCACGGTGATGCCTACAAAGCAAGCTTTGGATATGGCTCGTCAGCAAGGGGTTGACCTTGTTGAAATCTCGCCAAACGCGAATCCGCCCGTTTGTCGCCTTATTGACTATTCAAAGTTCCTCTATCAGCAGAAGAAACGCGCCAAGGAGATGAAAGCCAAGCAGGTGAAGGTAGAGGTAAAGGAAATCAGATTTGGGCCTCAGACCGATGAGCACGACTATCAGTTCAAGCTGAAGCATGCCAAGGAGTTCTTGGAAGAGGGCAACAAGGTGCGTGCTTACGTGTTCTTCAGAGGACGAAGCATTCTTTTCAAAGAGCAGGGCGAGGTGCTGTTGCTGCGTTTTGCCAACGATTTGGAAGAGTGCGGAAAGGTAGAGTCGATGCCATCGCTTGAAGGAAAGAAAATGTTCCTCTATCTGGCTCCGAAGAAAGCTGGTGTGGCCAAGAAGAGCCAGCAGGCTCGTGACCGCGAGGCCAGCGAGGCTGAGGCAAAAGAGAACGGCAAGCAGATGAAGGTCGAAAGGCCGATGGTCGACTTGGATGCTGAAAGCCCGTCGAACGGAGGTTTGCTGGCAAATGCCAAGATCAGTGCTGATGCGCTGAAGAAGCTGACAGATACCAACGACGAAGATTAAGAAATGAATTAAGGTGCGCTGCGCCCGGTATATGCGTTGCCACCGCTTTTAATATTTTTAAAAACATAAAACATTTAAAAAAATGCCAAAAGTAAAGACAAATTCCGGTGCAAAGAAGAGATTCTCTTTCACGGGTACAGGTAAGGTTAAGAGACACCACGCTTACCACAGTCACATTCTGACGAAGAAGACCAAGAAGCAGAAGCGCAACTTGGTTCATCAAGCAATCGTTGACAACTCAAACATGAAGCAGGTTCGCGACCTGTTGTGTCTCCGCTAATTAACCTATTGTCTAACATTTTAAAGTAAAGAAATTATGCCAAGATCAGTAAATCACGTTGCATCAAGAGCAAAACGTAAGAGAATTCTTAAGCTTACTCGCGGCTACTTCGGTGCCCGCAAGAATGTTTGGACAGTAGCCAAGAACACATGGGAGAAGGGTCTGACCTATGCCTATCGTGATCGCCGCAACAAGAAGCGCAACTTCCGTGCCTTGTGGATTCAGCGTATCAACGCTGCCGCTCGTCTGGAGGGCATGAGCTATTCGAAGCTGATGGGCGCTCTGAGCAAGGCCGGTATCGAGATCAACCGCAAGGTGCTCGCCGACCTCGCCATGAACAACCCCGAGGCTTTCAAGGCTATTGTCGCCAAGGTGAAGTAAGCTAATTTAGCTGAGAAACAAAAAAGACTGCATTTCTTCGGAGATGCAGTCTTTTTTGGGTGATATGAAATGCCTATTTCATCGGAGCATCATGCATGCCCATTCGCCATTTGTGGTGTGACGGATGACCGTGAGGCTGAGTGTGGCTGACTCTTCAGAAAGAATCTTCATGTCGTCGGCATAGAAGCCGCTGAGCAGAAGAATGCCTTCTTGATTCATTTTCCTGCGGAATGCAGGCATGTCAGCTAACAGAATGTTGCGGTTGATATTGGCCATTACCACGTCGAAGGTTTCGTTCACATCGTTCAGCACCGACGCGTCGCCGAGCAGTGACGTGTAGCCGTTGTCCACCTGATTGATGACCGCATTGTGACGGGCATTGTCTACACTCCATTCGTCGATGTCGTATCCCACGCATTTTGCTGCCCCAGCCTTGAGTGCGGCAATGCCAAGTATGCCCGTTCCGCATCCGCAATCAAGAACTTTTCGTCCTTCGAGTTGCAATGACAGCAGGTTCTCCAGCATCATCTGGGTAGTTTCATGGGTGCCAGTGCCAAATGCGAGATGAGCATCAATCTCTATCTGGATGTCGAAGTCGTCAAGGCTCTCCTTGCCTTTGGGCAATGCATCGAAGTGCCGTCCGTCGTGAACGATGCATTGCTGACCGATGGGAATCGGTGCGAATCCCTCTTGTTCCCACTGTTCGTTCCAGTCTTTGTCCTCAGCCTCTGCAACGCTGTAGGTTATGTCGACATTGTCAATTGGAAAGTTGCTGATGAGCTGGCCGAGCAGCGATGGTTCGAAAAGCATCTGCTGAACATATCCTTTCAGTCCGTCGTCTGTTTCCTCGAATGTTTCGAATCCGGCTTCTCCGGCTATTGCCGAGAGAATGTCGCGTGCGTCTTGCATGAGTGATGCCGGCGCTTTAATCGTAAAATACGTTTCAAAATACTTCATAAGTCTGTTAAATTTGGATGCAAATTTATAAAAAATAGGGAAAATCCTACAATCGTTTAGGGTTTTTCCGTACTTTTGCATGTAAATTAGTTTTATTTTTGCATCGTGAATTATTAATTATAAGAAAAAAGATATGAAAAAGAAGATTATATTTTTTCTCGCGCTCAGTGCACTGTTGTCGCCTGTGCAGGCACAAGATGACGATATGTACTTCGTTCCCAAGAAGAAGGCTGCCGTGAGTCCTTCCTCATCATACTATGAGATTTCGCGTGATACATATTATTCTGGTTCCGATCGTAATGTAGATGAGTACAACCGCCGTGGACATGGCAGTTCCTATACGGTTATTCCTGGCGATTCTGCCATGCGCGATGTCATTGATTTTGCAGGCGGAGCAGGCGTCTATCCCGACTCGACATCCGACTATCAGTTGACGCGCCGCATGTCGCGATGGGAGGGTTACACTCCAGCCGACATATACTGGCAGGGATATGACCGGGGACGGAGTGACGAGTGGCAGGCCAGCACATGGCATTCTCCCTGGTATTACTCTTCTTACTATTATCCCTGGTACGATTCGTATTGGTACTACGATCCGTGGTATCGCCCCTCATGGGCATGGAGCTATTACTATGACCCTTGGTATTACAGGAACCGTTCTTGGGGATTCTACTATGGAGGTGGATGGCGCCATCGTCCCTATGTAACTCATTACTATTCTGGTCGTAACAATCGCTACTCTGGAGGAAAGACCTATGCTGGCACGCGCAACCACTCGTATGGAGGCCGTTCATGGACAGGCTCTACCTCGTCGAGTCGCACCAGCAGTGTACCCACCCGCACGTCAGTGCGGTCGGGCAGTGGCAGCTCATGGAGTCTGGGCAACAGTCGCTCGTCGGCCCCAGTACGTTCGAGCAGCAGTGCGTCAAGCATGGGTAGCAGTCGCAGCAGTAGCTTTGGTGTGGGCAACAGCCGTGGTGGAGGCGGAGGCTTCAGCGGTGGAGGCTCTTTAGGTGGAGGCCGTTCCGGAGGCAGACGTTAATGGACTTTTAGTATTACACAGATAAATTATTTATGATGATGAAGAAATATTTTCTTTGCGCAATAGCGATGGCATCCACGATGTCGTCGATGGCACAAGATGCCTATGACGCAGCAATCCTGGCTACGGAAGACCTGAACGGAACAGCCCGTTATGTGGGCATGGGCGGTGCGCTCGATGCCTTAGGTGCCGACATCTCGACCATCAGTTCCAATCCTGCCGGTATCGGCTTGTTCCGACACAGCGACATTCGCCTGTCCTTCGGTCTTTTAAGTCAGGCTGACAGTAAAAAGACGGGTGGTGTGAACCCAACGAACATGTCTTTCGATCAGATTGGCTTTGTATGGGCAAACGAAACAGGCTATGGCAATTTCATAAACGTCGGCTTCAACTATCATAAGAGTCGTAACTTCACGCAGATTCTTTCTGCCGCAAATTCGTTTGCACCTTCTCAGCGAGAGGATGACAATGGAACGCTGAAGAAGTTGGTGGGCTCAGGTCAGAACTTGCAGACTGCTGTCAAAGGCATGCGTGGCCTGTTTTCAGCCGACAATGAGGATGCCGACCGCGTGAACTACTATGTGTCGCAGGTGGACTATATGTACAATCAGTTGCTGAACGTGGAGGATGACAAGGGCAAAACCATGTTCTATCCGCTTACTGCATCAGCATTCAATTTTGACAAAGGAACAAAAGGCTATATTGGTGTTTACGATTTCAACCTGAGTGGCAATGTGCACGACCGCGTCTATTGGGGCTTCACCATCGGGCTGCATGACGTTCACTATGAGTCGTACACAACCTATGGAGAGACGCTTGAGTCGGGGCAGTCCTTTAGGGTAAAAGGTACTGAGGTGAAGCCTGAACGGGCTGGATTGATTGACGAGCGTTCGATTAAAGGTCAGGGTGTCGACGTGAAAGCAGGCTTGATTGTTCGCCCGATAGAGGATTCACCCTTCAGGTTCGGCGTTTCGGTTGCTTCGCCCACATGGTATAAGCTGACCACAAACAACAATACCACGGTCTATGTGGATGAGCGTAGAAACCTGGGTAATACCTATGATTTCAAATATAATACTCCTTGGGTGCTGGGTGCCAGCCTGGGCCATACGATAGAGAACTATCTGGCCTTAGGACTGGGCTATGAATATACGATGTTCAATACAGCTGATATGCGTTATCTGACGTATGGAAGTTCGACCGACGCAAGTCGCAGCGACAAGGAGATGAATGATGAGATAGGCAATAGTCTGCGCGGTAGCCACGCTTTAAAAGTTGGTGTCGAGCTCCGACCTGATCCTTCACTTGCAGTTCGTTTGGGTTATAACTTCGTAAGCTCGCCCTACAAGTCGAATTCTGAGGCCTGGCGCAACCAGAAGGCCTATTCGCCTGGTGTCTATTATGCCTCGTCGACCGATTACGTGAACTGGAAGGCTACCCATCGTGTGACTGCCGGCATTGGCACGAAGATTGGCAAGTTCGGTTTGGATCTGGCTTATCAATGCAACCTTACAAAGGGTGATATGTTCCCCTTTGCCGACGGAGAATACTACGAGGACAAGAACATCGTTATTGAGAATCACACGCCTGCCACTCCTGTTAACTTTACGCGTCATCAGGTATTGTTCTCACTGGGATACACATTCTGAGTTGTTCTCAGGTCAGGTTATTCAAAAAAATGTAGCTGGAACGAACATTCCAGCTACATTTTTTTGTAACGCACAAGTACGGAAAATGAAGCCTTTGCAAGGGCAAGGAAAAATCAATGATGGGGCTGTGGTATCACTGAACAATCTTGAATCGGACGCGAAAAGAATGTTCGTGCTCGTCCCAGTTGGTGCCGAGCATTTCGAAGCGGCCGATTTGTTGAGTGGAACGTACATGCTTGCCGATGCACGGGCATACATCGTAGTCGCCTATGCGTACCAGTCGGATGGTATCACTGGCATCGTCGGGCAGTCGGTCGAGCTTGATTTCGTCAGGCAGTGAGTCGCGTGTGGCGAATTCGAATGTCACGGGCAGATCCTCTTCTATCAGCTCGTTCATGCGGCGTTCTATTTCTTTTTCCTCCTGTCGCGAAGGCTTGTGGTCAAGATGAAAGCTCATCTTGCTCTTCTTGCGCTCCACGTGGGCATTGAAGCTCCTGTCGCATCCAAACAGCCGAATCATGGTCTGGTTCAGCAAGTGCTCAGCTGTATGAGCTGGTGGAAACTCGTCTTTGTTGTGTTCATTGAGAATAATTTCGTTTGCCATTTGTCTGTATTCTTTTTAATTTGCCACAAAGTTACAAAAACATTTTAAGAAATAACGATGAAAAGGCTGTGTTTTTCGATAAAAGTTACAATAATGGTGGTCTGTAATGCACAGTTTAACATAAATTAGGTGTAATTTTCGAAAACATGCTAAATAACATGTCATTCTGTTTGGAAGATTGATTTAAATCAATTACCTTTGCACTCGTTATCCTGAATACAATCTTTTTACCTTAAAAAGACTAATACCTATTGAGATAAATGCTCTCCGCTGTGAAGCGAGGGGCATTTTTTAATTGATACCCCTTTCGTTGAGTGCCTTACTGTAACGGGCTGCATTTTGCAAATGTTCTTTGTAGGTGCGTGCAAAATTGTGCGTGCCAGAGAAGTCTTCTTTTGCGCACATATAGAGATAGTCGTGGGCTACATGATTAAGAACGGCATCAATTCCTTTGACACTTGCAATCTTGATGGGGCCTGGAGGCAGTCCCGTATTCGTATAAGTATTGTAGGGACTGGCCGTGGTGAGCATGCCGAGACGGACGCGCTTGATGGCGAAATCGCCTAATGCAAACTTGATGGTAGGGTCGGCTTGCAACGGCATGTTTTGTTTCATGCGGTTAAGATACATTCCGGCAATCATGGGCTTTTCGTCCACGTTGGCAGTCTCTTCGTCTATGATGCTGGCCAGTGTGGCCACCTCGTTGGCGCTTAGTCCGATGGCTTCTGCTTTGTGCATGCGATCGTAGTTCCAGAACGCATCATGTTCTTTCTTCATCCGCTGCAAGAACTTGTCTATGTCCACGTTCCAGTACACCTCATAAGTATTAGGCACAAACATGGCAGGAACGGTCTGAGGCGTATAGCCCAGTTTGGCGCAATATGCAGAGTCGGCCAGCGTGCAGGCGATCGTGGCACTGTCGAGCATCAGCTTGTGGGCAAGCGTTCCGGCCAGACGGTTGATGGTGCGGCTTTCGGGTATGGTGAGCATCATGGGAGCCTGTTGACCGTTCTTCAGTCGTCTGAACACAGTAATCACCCCATCATCGGGATGGATGGCATAGCGTCCTGTGAGCACATTGTCATCGTAGCCACTGTGTCGCAACAGGGTGCACAGGGCAGTCATGGAGTGTCGTGAGGCAATGGGAGCCAACTGCGCACAAACGGAGTCGGCATTATCGTCGCTGTCAATGTAGATGTAGCGCGTCTCCTTGCTATAGGAAAAGCCTGTGAAGAAGAAATAGCAGACTACTGCTATAATGGCCAGCATGCTGACAATCGCTGGAACGAGATAGGTCTTTTTGTTGAAAGTTTTCTTAGCCATACAATTATTAACTTGAAAAACAGATTGCAAAGTTAGCTAAATTTTTGTGTTTAAGAAAGAAAATATACTATTAAGTGAATTTTTTTAGATGGGGCAGAATCGTACCAAAGAAAAAATAGTGGTCTGTGAGTATAATAATTTGCTGTCAGTTGCGTTTTCTCTATAAATGACAAACCCCATAAGAATGACAGCCTATGAAAATTTTTACTCACGAAGAAATGACACCGAGTGAAAAGACACTCAAATTCATTAAACAACTTGCCTACACTT
>Ga0326512_10002352_pt1 | contig 14019 bp, 11 predicted proteins | sample 1_2617_0518_D_FD_203652 | JGI IMG/M metagenome (GOLD analysis project Ga0326512, IMG submission 203652) | Bovine rumen microbial communities from UC Davis, California, United States - 1_2617_0518 | ecosystem: Host-associated > Mammals > Digestive system > Stomach > Rumen | place: USA... | reverse complement strand
GGGACACTTTCTTAGGCTCAGGAATTGCCACCTTGTTATAGGTATATTCCTTGGTCCCAGAAAGATTGGTTTTAACATTTTGGGAGTGGACATGCTGGCCCTTCATGATTTTGCAGGTGGCATGACCGATTGAATAGCCGTATTTAATGATCTCGTCGCCTTTATTGAGATCGTGCAGGGCAAATTTATGGCCACGGGTGATGTCATCGACAAGGGTGACATCTCCCTGGGTGGTCTTAATGGTTTCGCCTTTTTTGAGATCTTCTAGCGCAACGGCTACAACATCCTCACCAGGATTTATGACCACACAACGCATTAGTTATTCTCCTGTAAGTCACGCATGGTAGCGACTACACCATCGGAAATTATGGCATGAGTCAGTTTGGCGACAAGAACAGTCAGATCGACATCAGCAGAGAGGTCGCGCCCCCACAGTTTTGTATCTGAAAGAATGGCCTTGACAGTCATCTGGGCAGAAGCCTCAGTGCCCTTATAATATGTCCAGGCGTTGGATAAAGTCTGTACTGCATACTCATCATCCTGGAATTCACCACTCTTGCCTAAGGCTCTTTCAACCTTAACCGGAGAAGTGCCGTTGCAGTTTTTGTAGAGGGCAATATAGGCGGCTACTGCAAAGCACAGTTTCTTTGGCAGAATGCCCTGGGATCTGGCGTCAAAGATAGATGGCAGTACGCGGGCTGCAATCTTTGAGGTGCAGTTCATCAGAATTGAAGCCAACTGATGATGCAAGGACGGATCCATAAATCTGTCAACCACAGCATCGGCAAATTCCTTCAACATGCCCTTGTCGAGTTTGACGGCAGGGATGATTTCATCATAAATGACAGAACGGGCAAATGGACCGGTAACTTTGTCAGTCATCATCTCGTCCACAGTGTCAAGACCGGCGAGGAAGGCGGCAGGAACATTGGAAGTATGGGCGCCGTTTAAGATGCGTACCTTGCGCAGACGATATGGTGTAATATCCTCGGCTACCACCACATTGAGTCCGGCTTTCTCAAATGGCAGTTTCTCCTTGATGGCATCACTGCTTTCAATGGCGAGGAAATTGAACATTTCGCCTGTGGTCATGAGGGCATCCTCATAGCCTAATTCCTTCTGATAGCGTTCGGCATCAGCCTTTGGATAGCCGGAGACCACTCTGTCCACTAAGGTGTTTACAAAGGTGCAGTCCTCAGTGATATAGGCTTTGAACTCATCACCGAGTTTCCAGTCATCAGCAATTTTTAGAATGATGTCACGCAGTTTGCCGCCGTTGTTCTCTAAAAGTTCACATGGCATGATGTACATGCCGGCTTTGGCACAGCCTTCTGGGCTTCCTTTAAAGTGCTGAAAACGCTCAAAGAGCAGCTGGGTTAGTTTGCCTGGGAAGGAGGTCACACAGCCATGTGCTGGCATGTCTTCTTTGGTGTAGACAAGACCGGCTTCTGTGGTGTTGGAGAATACGAACTCAAGATCAGGGGAGTGCATATCCTGTTTTAACTGTTCAAATTCGTTATCATCGTATGGATTGCGGCAGGCGGCAATGGTATTGACAATCTCGAAAGTCTCCTTCATCTGACCATTCTCAAGACCGTGCAGAATTGCGGTAAACAGACCATCCTGCTCTTTTAGGATTGGCACGGTCCGCCCGCGTGGAGTAGGCTGTACTGCAATTACTCTGCCGTTGAAGAGACCTTTCTGATTCATTCTGAAGATCATCCAGTCCAAAAAACAGCGAATGAAGTTACCTTCACCAAATTGAAGAACCTTGACTGGCAGTGTGGATTTGCACTCTGGTTTTAAAGCGAGACTTAATTTACTCATAATAAGAAAGTGTCCTAAAAAATAGATAAAAGAAATAACCGCGTACATGAATTATATACGCGATTAGTTTTTGAAGTTTAGAGCTATGCTGTAAAATCGATTTCTACTTTCAGCATATCTGCACCATGGGCTGCAAAATCGGCAAAAGCCTGTGGGGCATCATCAAATTTATAGGTATTGGTAATAGCCTTCTTGAGATTGACCTTGCCGGATTTTACCAGATCGATAAGATTCAAAAAGTCCTGCTTTAAGGCATTTCTTGAACCAAAGACATTGAGTTCCTTCTTCTGCAGAAGAGTGAAATTAAAATCGAGATTCTTCTTGCCGACACCGATAAGTACCACATTGGCGCCAAAAGCGGCAACATCAATGGCATTTTGGAAGGTGGAAGGAAGACCCACTGCCTCAATGGCTACATCGAAGCCCTTGTTGTCGGTGATCTTCATGCATTTTTCGACAAAATCCTCGCCGTTATTGTAGATGCCGCCATCAAGACCGAAGGACTGTACTGCATAGTCTATCTTCTTTTGGGCAACGTCGGCAATATAGACGGTAGCACCGCGGGACTTGGCGGCTACAGCGGCTAAGGCGCCGATAGTGCCGGCACCAATCACGATAACCTTGTCACCTGCTTTCACCTGTCCGCGGGTGACGGCACCATGGTAACTGATGCAGAATGGTTCAATGGCAGCCAGTTCATCCGGAGCCAGGCCCTTGCCATCGTATATTCTCTCAAATGGCATGGTGATGTACTCAGAAAAGGCACCATCTCTTTGAGCACCCAGGGTCTCGTTATGCTCACAGCAGTTGACAAGGCCGCGTTCGCAGGAGTAGCACTTCTCACAGTTAAAGTATGGATTGCAGGTTACAATCATTCCTTCTTTTAAACCGAAGGCGGAGGCATCTCCGTTAAGTTTTTCAATACGTGCGGAGAATTCGTGACCTGGAATACGTGGATAGGAGGCGTAGGCAAAGGTTCCGCGATAGGTTCCAAGATCCGAACCGCAGATGCCGCCGCGTAAAACCTTAAGCAGGGCTTCACCCTGTTTTGGCTCTGGCATAGGGGTCTCAATGATCTGAACTTCACCTGGTTTTGGAATAATAATTGTTTTCATTTTTTCGTCTCTTTAAAAATAAGTTGGTTAATAGGTTTAAATTAGTAAATCAAGTTTACAAGTCCGGTACTGAAAGCTGGTACGAAGGTGAGTACCAGAAGACAGGTGACCAGCAGGATGTAAAACGGTATGGCCTCACGAATAAAGGTTCCCATCGGACACTTGGTAATCGAACAGGTCACAAACATCAGCGTGCCCATTGGCGGCGAGATGGCACCTAAGGCGAAGTTGAAGATGACCACCATGGCAAAATGGATCTCATCGATACCAAAGTGTTTGGCAAGTGGAGCCAGAAGCGGCACCAGAATAATCATGGCGGCGTTGCCTTCGATAAACATGCCGATGATTAAAAGGAACACATTCACACACAACAGGAAGATGATAGGACTGTCAAGGTGTGAAATGAACAGACTGGTGAAATACTGAGGGATCTTCTCTTTGGTCAGCGCCCAGGCAAAAGCGGAGGCGGCGGCAATGATCAGCATGATGGCCGAAGAGGTGAGAACAGTTTCCTTAAGTCCGCGCAGTACATCGGATAAAGTCATTTCACGGTAGACTACACCTAAAAACAGGGAGTAGACAATGGCTACAGAGCCGGCCTCTGTTGGAGTGAAAGCACCGATACGGATACCACCTATAATGATGATTGGCAGACACAGCGGCAAGAATGCGCCCTTGAAAGTCTGAAATATTCTCTTTGGAGAGGTGTCGACCTTGATGGTGCTTCTGTAACCGCGCTTGTAGGAGACAAAGCCTACCAGGAACATGAGAGAGATACACAGAATAAGTCCAGGACCGATACCGGCAATAAAGAGTTTACCGATGGAAACGTTAGCAATCGAACCGTAAATGATCATGGCAATTCCAGGCGGAATCAGCGGAGTGATAATGGCGGCAGTTGACACCAGTACGGAGCCGAAGGCCTTGGAGAAACCTCTTTTTTCCATTTCCGGAACCAGCATTTTGGCTTCCATAGCCGCATCTGCAAGGTTAGAACCGGAAAGACCGCCCATGAGGGTTGCGACCAGCACAGTAACGTGACCGATACCACCGACGATATTACCCACAATGGCCTCACAGAAGTCCACGATCCTTTTGGTGACTCCCGTATAGTTCATAAATACGCCGGCACACACGAAGAACGGTATGGCCAGAAGCGGAATAGACTGTGAGCCTGCGAGCACACGCTGCGCCAGAATCACGGAATTGATTTCCGTATGAAAAGCAAAGTAGGTAGCGGCGGCTCCTAAGATGGCGATGAATACTGGCACTTTTAAAAAAAGAAATACCAGCAGCAGAATTGAGGCTAAAGCAATGGCTGTATCCATGATTATTCCTCCTGGTCCTTGGTGGCGCTTTCTTTATCGTTAGTTTCATCTTTTTTCATAAAGAAAGTGGCATAGGTATGACTTGCCATCATGAGCACACAGCATACAGGGACAATACCGTTGATAAAATAGAAAGGTACGTGCAGAATAGAGGTGGATTTGCCGATTTTAAGCATCAGTTTAATGATGTCACAGCCTAAATAGGCCAGATAGGCAAGCACGACCATACACACTATGTAGTCAAATATTTCCACGATTTTCTGTATGTTTTTAGGAAATTTACTGACGACCATTTCCACAGCGACATGACTGCCGTAGCGGAAAGCGGCTCCTGCTCCGAGGAAGGTCATCCACAGAAAACACCATAACTGTACTTCCTCAGCCCAGATAATAGGCTGGCTGATAAAGTAGCGCATGATGACTCCACCGAAGGTGACCACGATAAGAATAGACAGAGCAAAAGCTGCAAGAATCAGATCAAGATTGACCAAGATATTGTTTTTATTCATAATTCTTTTGACTCTTGAGATAATTTATTGCGAAAAAAAGACCGCATGTTTGCGGCCTTTTCTAATAATTACTGCATAGCCTTTTTGACAGTGTCATATAAGCCAGGGGTCCAGTCTTTGAAATCTGGAAGGGTGTAGAACTTCTTGGAAGTATCAATTAAGGACTGTTTGAATTCCTTGGATGGTTCAACCACGGTTACGCCCTCGGCCTTAAACTTGGCTAGGATGTCGGCCTCAGTGTCCTCAACAATCTTGTTCTGGTACATAGCGGCTTCGTGGCAGGTCTCTACTAAGAGTTTCTGCTGTTCAGGAGTTAAGGAATTGTAGAATTCGGTACCTACCACAATATTGGTAATATTGTAGACGTGGCCGTCTAGGAGCAGGTTCTTGGCAACCTCATGGAATTTTCCGTTGTATAAAACGGCCAGTGGGTTTTCAACACCATCAATGGTACCCTGCTGCAAGGAGGTATAAACTTCTCCTAAAGCCATTGGGGTAGGGGTAGCGCCTAATACTTCAAAGCCCTTAACCTGAATGTTGTTCGTAGGAACGCGGATCTTCATGCCCTTGAAGTCTTCAACCTTGTTGATTGGCTTGGTGGTTAAGGTATGACGTGCACCGTACTTCCAGTCAGCGCCGATGATCTTAAGATGAGCCTTTTCCTCAACAAGTTTGGCCTGATCCTTGAACCACTGGCTGTCGTTTAACTTGAAGGCCTCTTCCCAGGTATTAAAGAGGAATGGACCAAAAACAATACCCATATCCTTAACACCGCGGTCATAGAAGAAGGCGCCGTCAGTTAATGTACATACTGGCTCGCCGGCTACCATCTGATCCATCACGTCGTCTTTAGAACCTAACTGTGAGGAAGGGTAGAGTTCAATTTTGAATTTGCCGTTGGATTTTTTCTCGATAAGTTCTTTCCATTTCTGGCAGCCAAGATCAAATGGTTCACCTGGGTTATTGCCGTAACCGACTCGTAAAACTACGGTATCATCTGCCTGGGCTAAGGTAGAACCAAAAGATAAGGATGCAGCAAGTAAAACTGCAAGAGTGGCTTTTGTTGAAATAAATTTCATATCAAATCCTTCTGTATTATTTGTTATTTTTAAACTCGTTAAGCAGGAACTGCTTAATGTATATAAAAGCAACGATCGTGCCAATAAATAAAATCCTTAAATTACAAAGATGATTTCAGACTCTGTTTCAATATGAGACAATATTAAATTTTGTTTTGTTTAGTGTTGTTTAATTTTGGAACATTGAGATCTGATAATGATCACACAATAGTCAATTTTTGTGCGTGACCGGGATAAATTTAAAAATGATATTGGCTTTTTTTAAGAATGCTACTAGTGTAATGTGTCAGGCATTTTTTAGATAACATAATGAACTATTCTGCAGGTGCTCTTTAAAAAACGACCTTTTTTTCGGAAAGTAGGGGCTAGAAATTGGCTTTTCACTATACTTGATTATTTATCTTTGTAATCAAAGATCACCGGAACATCGTGCATGGTACAAGGCACCATTTCAAACTGCTGTTCTTTGTGAGGACCTGACTCTGTAATTTTCAAAAGATGGTTGGACTGATAAACCTCAAAATAATCATTTGCAAAATGTGCATAGCATTTTCCTCCGTGCTGGTAGTTAACGCGGATGATGACAGCACAGTTTCCCGCGTAGTTGATGGAGCGGTTGTAATCTGAATAGCGACCCTTGTCGTTGTTGAGGAGCGGTATGCCCCCGTATTCTTTTTGATTAAAGCAGCTATGTACTACAGCAGGGTATTTTGTGACAACCATAGGCGAGGTGGCTTTTAAGGTGTTATCAGTTAGTGGAAGACGACATACAGAATAACTGGTGTTGCCATTAAATTCCGTTGGCTTAAAATCCTCTTTTTTGCAGATGAGTACCTTCCCTTTAATAAAAGGTACACCGCTTACATCATTAAACTCGTCATTGATGCTGGCAAAGACCAAGGATGGGAATGCCAAAGATAATCCTAGGCTGCAAAGCAGTGCATAGTTCACATGTTTGTTCATGATATTGCCTTGAAAAATAAACAACTATCTTCCCTTAAAAAAATCAAGGTAAAAAATACTCATGCCATTGGCATATTCTGCACACCAGTTTTCCCTTGAATAAATGTTAATTTCGTAAATTAGGTTATAGTATTCTGTAACCATATTCTTTAGGACAGGAGAATCCTCAACTAGTTTTTTGGTCTCATGGTATGCGGTATTTGGGCTGAAATTACAGTATTGAATCGCCAGATCTGTGGTTGCCAAAGTCATAGTCAATTTCGCTTCTTCAAAAGATACACCATATTTTTTCGCATAATCTGTTATTCCTTCCTCAAGGGACTTACTCATAGGTATTGTGTTCATAGGAAAGATGGGGCGGGTGTTCTGTGCCTTGACTGTAGCAGAAGCAGAGAGCATAGAAATAACTGCCACAGGCAGAATAAAATGTAAAAACATCCGTTTTTTTTTAATTTTAGAAAAATTTGCCATACTCCCTCCGCTACTTAGGACTGTTATGCGCACATCTGTTAAACAGGCTTAAGGCAAAGTTGTATATCGGCTTGGGGGTTTTCTGCATCGCAGCATCCACCTTATAGTCTCCGCCATAAAACATTCCGTCCACGAACACGCTGGTATGTCCGCGAATGGCATGTTTTTTACCGTTTTCATACATGAAAACCTTAAGGGTATCAGGACTTACATCGCCGTGACATCCCTGATAATAGGCAATCCATACCTCTTTTTGCCCATCGTTGTCCAGATCTGTAATAAGGGGAATGTCATTTGAAAATTCCAAACGGGCAAAGGTCTCACACTGATGTACATAATCGTACATCTTGTAGTCAAGAGTAGGTGGTATGGCGCCGTCATTACTGTAATCATAGGCATAAATCTCACGATTTGTAAAAATCATCTCGCCGGTCTCATCCCTGGTATTGTATAAGTCGCTCAAAGACAGAATAAGCATGTGATTAATGCCGTTAGCCGTATATGGTGTTTTGCTTACAACATTCCCTTTAACCTCAGGATATCCCTGGGCAGGATGAGAATCAGTGGCAAAGCCGGCATAACTTGATGAAAGCATCAGAGCACATATTGGAATTATCAATTTTTTGAGCATGATCTGTTCACTCCTAAGTCCAAATTTCAGTTAAAAAATTTAATTTGCTCTTTGGAAAACCATCTGTAGTCCGTTTGGCAGATAAAAGGTCAGTTGCTGACCATTAACCACCACTCTGTTGGTGCCGGTCATACCAACCTGCTGACCTGAGGTGATCTTGTAGTTAAGATTGCCGGTATTGGCATCGTACTGATAATTACCTACTTCAGTCTGCTGCCCGTTGACAAAACAAGTATAGTAGGAAGGAGTAAAGACAAAGGTGATTACTCCCTGAGGAGTCTGACAGTTCCAGGAACCTACTAGGATATTATTCTGCTGTGGCATAGGAGGCTGAGTTTGAACTGGATTTGGGAGGGGATAACCTCCATTGGTGCCAGGATTGGCCTCTGGCACTGTGTTTCCACCCCATCCTCCATTGTTTGCAGAATTGCCATCCTGTGGAGATTGTGGATTGCCACCCCAGCCCCCGTTGTTTACAGAATTGCCACCTTGTGGAGATTGTGGATTACCACCCCATCCTCCATTGTTTGCAGGATTGTAGACCTGAGGAGATTGTGGATTGCCGCCATAGCCCCCGCTTTGACCGTTCTGATTTCCACCCTGAGTGGAACCCTGCTGTGTTCCTGGTCCTTGTGCATTTAAATTCTGTCTTTTAAGCACTACGCTGCCATCTAGCACTATCTCATTAGGATTATTAAAGGTGAGTGTATAGGATAGGCTTTTGCCGTTTTGGAACTGCATGTTAAGCGTGTTGCCCTGGACCGAAAAATTACCATAAACCTGCTGGTTGTTGAGGTTGAGACCGACCATATTGTTCATAAAGACCAGCATCATGACATCTTTACCGTTGGTGCCGTACCATGCGCCCTGCAGATCCCCTGCAAAGGCGATCCTCTGCCCATAGGGTGCTTTAAAAGTATTATTTCCCAATTCAAAAGTGGGGGCAAGAGAGATGGCTGAGGATGAATTTACGACGAACATTGTGCTCACAACTACAGCGATAAGTTTATGTTTTAATGTTTTCATAGGGCCTTCCTTATGTTTATAAACCTAAAATGTTTAAAGATTGTTGTTATTCAGTTTTTCCTTTAGTTTTGACCGTTGACTCTCTTGAGAAACGAAGCATGACCGTCGCGGCTTATAATTGTCATGTTATGACCGGTGCTGTCAATGTAGAAACAGTATTCACTAAAAGGCATGTCCCTGGCTAAAATGAGGTTGTTAACAAGCCTGAACTTACTTTTGGCTTTAAGTTTTTCCTGCACGCGGATGAGACTGACCTCATCGTCGGTAAAATTCCAAAGTTCCGTATCTGAGCGCCAACTTCCCTTTAGTCTTGCAAGATTCTGCGAGGACAACGGACTTAGGGTGTAGCGGGTACCTTCTCCCATACTGATGAGATACCATTCTCTGGTGCTGCCGCTTGCGTACAGGAAAGAATAAAAATTCTGGACATTCTCTACACGCATATCAATTTCGCTGTGTTCTGCTTTTTTATACAGTAATAACTGCGGGGTACCCACGTTTAAAAACACAAAGCTACCGTTATCAATTTTTTCTCCGCTGGCATCCTGCATGCTCCACCAGCATTTTTGCCCCTCACATTCTAAGGACAGATTTCTAAAATTTGGCAAAAGATGAGTGCCATCCTTATCTGTTGCATGCTGAATGAGCGTATAGGTACCAAGAAGATTCTGTTCGGCGTTGTTTCTGGTATTTTCAAGATAAGCCTTAAGTTTGTCATCATGATAAATGGTATATGGTGCTGATAATGACATGGCATTTTTGCCGTCAGCCGTCTGTACTCGTATAAGCGTACGGATTTTGCTCATAGGTTCAAGCATGCCTAGGGTTAAGGCCAGAAATTGACCTATTTTGATGGGGTTGCCAAACTCAGTCTTGACTTCGTTTTTTTCAAGATAGGAAAGAGCAGGGCGTAAAGTTCCGCCTGGTTTTAAGGTGATCTGAGAACCACTCTGGTTATTGCCTTGACCTTGCACCACTTCCGCTCCCATGAGCATGCGGTTTAGATTACTGAATTTTAGTTTTACATAAAGTTCCTGCCCTCCAAGAGTAGCATCAGTGTACATGCCATAACCTATGGACACATTGTCATTTAGAGAGTTTGCAGTAGAGGTGTTCTGAATGGATATATCGTAACAGTTGCTGCCATCGGTAATAAGGTATTTCTGTCCGGTAATTTCCCTTATAAGATGGGTAGTCCCGTTGTTATAATGTGGAGTGTTGCGCTTAAGATAGCTATAGGTTCCGTTGTCATGCTGCTTATAATTGTATTCACGCAATAGCTGTGAATAGTTGATATAGTGGCGATTGTTTTTATTTTCTATCTGATAAATATAGGTCCAGAGGATATCTTCTCCAGTGACGTCAAAGGCAATGACACTCTTGTTTAAAGGCATCAGTCTTGAATCAGGAATGACTTCAAAATCGGTGGCGGACAGTCCCTTTCGGCCTGGTTTTAATCTGGCAGTACCCACTTTAATATTTTCTATGCGGGGCTTATTGTTGTTTTTTAACTCCTGTGCCCGGTAGAGTTGTTCGAGAAGGGGATAAAATCCTGATTTATTGGCAAAGTCTGTAGTAGGGTAGTTATCAACCATATACTCCCGCCGCAATGGCAGATATACTGCCATTCCCATGAGATCTTTAGCATTGCTGGTGGCCTCGGAAGTCATAATGACATTATTTAAGGCCTCCATGGCACGTTCAACATACTCCCTTTGCATATCAGGCAGATGCAGGGGCAGCTGTCTTAGAAAATCAGGCAGGGATACAGACCAGTAGGAAGGTTTGCCGTAAGTGATATCGCTTTCGATGCTGTTAAGATGGGTGGCAAATGCTAAAGTCTGGGTCAGTTCCACATAGTGCTTCGGAAGCAGTGTCATAAGATAGCGGTTGAGATCGTAAAGAGCCTCAGTTAATTTAGACATGTGAGAAAGATTATAGGAACTGTAGGCACATTCTAGAATATGATTCTTCTCAAGATATTCTTTTGAATTGGTTACAATGTTCTTAACCAGGTTTTCTGTGGAGATGTTTTTATCAAAATATGCAAGTGCTGTAGCGTAATCAATACCCACCGCCGGCATTACCGGTGGAGAAGCGAAGACATAATCGGTATATGGTGACAGTTCATGAAGTACATCCGCCTGTCCCATGAGACACATTTCAAAAATAATGGCATCAAAACGTTTGTTTGGCAGATAGGGCAGAGCAGACTCAAGAGCCTTGGCAAAGTCCTTGATCTGCATATGGTTGTCCCTAGGCTGTGGTGTGCCATTGTTCAGATCGTGCAGCATGGATTTCCAGCCTCCTCCATGATTCCATGGAATAAGCGCAAATCTTCTGGCAGGATAATGCGCGGTGGCTTCTTTTACCAGTTCAACGATATTAGCAGGATCACTTAAATTGAGTTCGCCCAGATTGCGTAAAAGTTTTGATGAAATACGGTTAGGCAGTGCATTTTTACCTAAGATAATTTTGGAGAAATCATATTGCTGTGAGGACTTTCTGATTTCATAAAGCCTGGTATCATGATGGTTTCCGTACAGGCTGGAAAAACCCTGAGCACGGTCAAGCAGTACAAGGATATTGACATCATCATGAATTCCCTGTTCCATTTCGAGTAAATCATAGATGGCCATTTCCTCAAGATCATTATCCGCGCACATGTAGACCATTATCGTCCATTCCTTTGGTGTGCGATGGCCATTTGTCTCGTCGCAGAATGCTATCTTGGGTATGCCTAAAAGGCAAAGCATACTTAAGATAATGAGAATGAGGTACGTCATGAAGTCCTGTACGGAGTGTGTACCTGATGCCACAAAATGCGTCGTGGCCTTTTTTTTAGAGATGCTTTGCATTTACTATCCCTTGTAATTTTGTATTACCCTGCTGTTTAGTAGTCTCTGGCACTGTTGGGTGTCAGTTTTTCATAGCCATAAGGTGCAGATCTGCCAGATTCAACAATATGATATTTATTGTCAGCATCTCTGTAGACATCATATTTGGTATCTACCTTAAAGTGTTTGCCTTCATGATCGGTGTAGTCATTGCGTTCTAAAATGGTATCACTCAAGGCCTCGGCATACTGCGTAGAGTCAACAGGCTCGTTTTTGCTCTCTCCATCTTTGATGGCTTCAAGTATATTGATTTGTCCTAAGGCAATACTTATACCTTTTTGCACTGCATCCATCATTCGTCTGCCGTAATAATCCGAAACGTAAAACCACTGCGGGTTATAGCGGGAGTTTTCCACAACGGTTTTGTAAAGAGCATAGTTACGGTTGAACTGTTCTTCTGAGGAGGCATAATAGGAAATAATCTGTCCCTTCCAGAATGTATTTGCCTGCATGCTAGAACCTAACTGCCTAGATATGGGCGCGGTTGAAAAATAAGTGGTAAAACCGTAAGTGACAGCTGTATGCTCGGAGTATTTGGTATATCCCTTAACGTTGATAAGTTCCTGTGTGGTGGCCATCTCTGCGGCTAAGCCCTGAATACCCCCGTTGGTATACACTCGATTAAGGCTGCTTAAGACTCCCCGTACGGTACCCTCAGCCATATTTTTCATAAGAGGAAGCATTCTGTGTTTAAACTGCTGGTCAAGACTTGCAGTGTTTACGGGCAGAGTCTGAGTTGAGGTCATATTCCATGATTTAAGACAGAGTTTGATATAGTCTTTGGCATTTACATAAGGCAGGTAAAAGGTGCGTTTGGCTATATCACAGCCCTGGTTGTAGGAAGGGATGTTTTTCAACTGGTTGTGATTAAAAGAAGAGGTGCCCCAGGTAAAGGCATCAGGAGTGGTAAAAACGATTTCCGTATTGCCGTCAGGGCTTCTGAGATTGATGATAGCAGAGGCAATGGAACTTGCAGAACAGCGCTGCCAGTCAGTATAGACCTGCATGGTCCAGTTTTCAGGCAGAAAAACATCCATGACCGGCAGGTTAATGGTCTGGTCGATGGCCTTTTGAAATGTGAATGACTGAGGATCAGCATGCGCAGACTGTACACCAAACAGAAACTGTCCAAGAAAAAAGAGGCTGCAAATGGAAGAATGAAAAACTTTCATAACTGTCTCCTTGTGTGAGTGTATGTTCGAGTTGAGGAGAGTTTTATAAATGGATAAATGCTGATTAGTCAGTCTTAACATGAATGTTCTTTATGGCTAACCGCTTTACTAACGATTTTTTTTGTTGTCATAATTTTTTTAGAGGCGATACACCCCCTGTATTTAAGTATATTAGAGTTTTATTTTGAGGAATGCAGTGAAGTGCAGAATAATCTGAGTTATCTCACAATTTGACATTTTTTTAATGTCATTTTTACACTAAAGTACAGTTTACAATATAAGTGAGCGAGAAAGCCCACGGTTTTAACCGTGGGATGAGAGCGCATTAAGCTAACAAATTCATGAAAAACTGTATCACGATGCTCTTAAAATCAAAACTTATCGCGCTTATAAAAATATCACCTATTTTGCTACACCCAAAAGCACCGATAAGCAAACCGATGCCTATGATACTTTGCAGGAGATGATTGGACTAAAGGAACAAAAAGCCATGATAGATAAAATCATAGCCGCTTTTGCCGTGCGAAAAATGAAAGCCGGCATCGGCCTCGGTACGATGCGTATGTCCATGCATATGTGTTTTACCGGGAATCCGGGGAGTGCAAAAACTACGGTAGCAAGGTTGCTGGCAGACATTTTGAGCAAGGAAGGTATTCTGACAACGGGACGATTTATAGAGTGTGGACGTGCTGATTTGGTAGGCAAATTTGTAGGTTGGACGGCAACACAGGTGAAGGAGAAATTTAATTGGGCGCGAGGAGGGATACTTTTCATTGATGAAGCATATTCCTTAGTTGACGATTCGAGAAGTTTCGGTGACGAGGCTATCAATACCATCGTCCAAGAAATGGAAAATCATCGTGACGATGTGGTGGTGGTTTTTGCCGGCTATCCCGAAAAAATGAAGGAGTTTTTGGAGCGGAATGAAGGGCTTAGGAGTCGTATTGCCTTTCATGTTGATTTTCCCGATTACACAACCGAGGAGCTTACGGATATCTTAA
>Ga0326512_10002350_pt1 | contig 14024 bp, 11 predicted proteins | sample 1_2617_0518_D_FD_203652 | JGI IMG/M metagenome (GOLD analysis project Ga0326512, IMG submission 203652) | Bovine rumen microbial communities from UC Davis, California, United States - 1_2617_0518 | ecosystem: Host-associated > Mammals > Digestive system > Stomach > Rumen | place: USA... | reverse complement strand
GGCACTCCTGACTGGAAATATGAGGATTATTTTTTCAATGAACTTATCCCATACATAGAAAAGACATACCGTGTAAGAACTGACAAAGGTGGACGCGCTATCGGTGGTTTCTCAATGGGAGGTGGTGCTGCAACAGTATATGGTGTACATCATCCTGAATGTTTCTGCATGGTATATGATATCAGCGGATACCTGAGACGCCAACCATTATCATTTCTGAAGAACGACCCTTCTGCTGCATGGAGACAGCAAGTAATAGAAAACAACAATCCTATAGTGCGCGTAAACTCTGGTACTGCGGAAGATGTTGCTGCATGGAAGAAAACCGATTGGAAAATAGCCGTAGGGGACAAGGATTTTACTCTTGAGGCCAACATGGACCTGATGAAAGCTTTCAAGGAAAAAGGAGTTCCTTGTTCTATGTATGTTAATGATGGTGCGCACGATGCAAAATGGGTAAACAGCGTATTGGAAGATGTGCTAAAACGTGCTAACAAAAATTTCAAAAGTTTATAAATAATAACTTATTATATGGCGTTAACTAATTGGTGGAGGACAAAAAACGCACATATATAGCTATTGATTTAAAATCTTTCTATGCATCTGTAGAGTGTGTAGAAAGAAATCTTGACCCTCTAACCACCAATCTTGTTGTTGCTGACGTCAACAGAACAGAGAAAACCATATGTCTCGCAGTTTCTCCATCCCTGAAACAATATGGTATTGGGGGCAGGGCACGTCTTTTTGAAGTCATACAACGTGTACAAGGAATAAATAACCAACGAAAAAACTCTATTCCATCACATCGACTGACAGGCAAATCTTTTTCTGATATAGAACTAAAGTCACATCCTGATTGGGCTGTGGATTATATTGCAGCTCCACCTCGTATGGCACATTATATAGAGGTAAGTTCGAAGATATATAGCATATACTTAAAATACATAGCTGCTGAGGACATTCATGTATACTCCATTGACGAGGTATTTATAGATGTTACAAATTACCTTGATAGCTACAAGATGACTGCTCACGAGCTAGCTATCAAGATGATTCGTGATGTACTCAGGCAGACAGGCATAACAGCAACAGCCGGCATTGGCACAAATCTATATTTGGCAAAGGTGGCAATGGACATTATGGCAAAGAAGACACCGCCTGATAAAGATGGAGTGCGCATTGCCGAACTAGATGAGATGACATATCGTCAGAAGTTATGGAACCATCGTCCCATAACAGCCTTTTGGCGTGTGGGACATGGAATAGCAAAGTCTTTGAGCCAATATGGTATTGACACTATGGGAAAGGTCGCTCTTATGTCGGAATATAATGAAGACCTGTTATATAACCTCTTTGGTGTAAATGCAGAATTACTTATCGATCATGCATGGGGATGGGAACCATGCACCATGGATGTGATAAAGGCATATAGGCCAGAAAAAAATTCATTCAGCAACGGACAGGTCCTGTCTTCACCTTATGACAATAAGAAAGCACGGGTAGTGATTATGGAGATGGCCGATAGTATGGCCCTGAAACTTGTTTCCCTACGACTTGTTACTGACCAGGTAACCATTTACGTTGGATATGATGCCGAAAACCTTACCAATGAAACAATCCGAGCCAACTATAATGGAGAAATAAAGGCAAACCATTATGGAAAAATGGTTCCAAAACCTGCACATGGCACTGTAAACCTCTCACACCCTACATCTTCCACACGACTTATAACAGAATCCGTAACAAATTTATATGACGAAATAGTTAATAAGGACTTGTTAATACGCAGGCTCAACATCACCGTCAACAACGTCATACAGGAAGAAAAGGTTACCAAAGAAGGGAGTGCCATACAGTTGGATTTATTCACTGACTATGAACAAAATAGAAAACAAGAACAAAAAGAAAAGAAACGACTGGATAAAGAGCGTCGTCTCCAAGAAGCCCAAATATCAATAAAAAAACGTTTTGGAAAAAATTCCATCTTAAGAGGATTGAATTTTGAGGATGGTGCGACAGCAAAGGAACGCAATAATCAAATAGGAGGACACAAAGCATGAACGAAAATTACGAGGAAATCATCAACCTACCCCATCACGTTTCCAAGACACATACTCCGATGTCGATGTGGAATAGAGCAGCTCAGTTTGCTCCATTCGCAGCCCTCAACGGACATAATAGTGCACTTATGGAAACAGAGAAACAAAATGAGCAAATGTATGAACACCAAGATGATTCATCAACCTTTACAGAATTCCAATATGAGAATGGGGAGGATTTTTTGTAACACCATGACACTATTATCATGTTAATGCTCTGATATGCGATAAGTTAGACCATTTTTTTGTTTGCTCGTGTTCAATTTGGTAGTATAAACAACGGATACGGGAAGACACTACTTTTTCAATGCATTTTTTTTCGTCTCACTTATAAATATTTGAGAAAAATAGGTTAATTTTGCATCAACTGCAACACAAATCCATATCGTATGGCAACTAAAAAACCAAACAATCAACACGGAACCATTGAGTTTAAGAACTTAATGGTTGATTACAGCGATGGGGATGTCATCATTTTTGACAATGTCCGCGACCTGTCTGAAATTTATCCCGTGCAACCGATGATAAATCTCATCGGTCTATGCGTTAAAGGAACTCTTGTAATGACTGTAAACGGCAAGGATTCCAAAATCAAAGAGGACGATATACTTTTCTGTCCTCCAAATGTTAAAATAGACAACTGCCTTTTCAGCGATGATTTTGAGTGCAAGATATTGTGCCTCTCCAACCACGTTGTGCAGGGACTATTGCGTGACAAAATCAATGTCTGGAACAGAGCTGTTTATATCAACCAAACCAACATTATTCCCATGTCTCGTGCATGCAAGGAAGATTTTAAACAGTATTATGCCCTTATTAGGTCAAAGATTACTTCGGATCGTAGTACTTCACGTGAGGTGGTTCAAACGCTTATACGGGCTTTGCTCTTAGAACTTTGTGACGTCCTCGAGGCCAGCAATGGTGTAGGAGAAGAACCACGCATACTGCAGAGCCGACAATTATTCAACAAATTCCTAAATATTCTTTCCAATATTGACGTAAAGCATCGACCAGCTGCCTATTATGCTGAGCAACTGAATATTTCACCAAAATATCTTACCATGTTGTGCCGTCAGTATAGCGACAAATCAGCATCAGAATGGATTATACAATACACTCTCGATGACATACGTTACTATCTGACAGATCTCAATTACAGCGTAAAGCAGATATCCTTCCGCTTAGGTTTCTCTAATATCTCACATTTTGGAGCCTATGTTCGCAAACATTTGGGTATTTCACCTACGAAGTTCCGCGCACAACTGTAAGAATTTTCTATTTTTAAACTCTAGCACTAAATATATTCCTACCTACACACACCTATATTACAAGTGTGTGCCATAAAATAATGTGGACTGATAATGCATTTGCCATTATTACCCCATTCAGTACCATAAGAATTAAGACATATAAGACTCTCTCTCCTATCTTTTTTAGATTTTCTTAGTCCCACAATAGCCATTGCGTGACTAGAGGAATGGTTTTCACCATATTCCCAATATACGGCATGCCCTGACTTTACTGATGCCACTACTTTTTCATACATTTCCTTGTATGAGATATTGATATATTCGTACTGCTTCCTATTATCAGGGTCATCAAGCACAAATTTCTCCCCACGCTTCTTATCTGTGTTGTAAGCATACCAATCATAGTGTATGCGATACATCACACTCTCAGCAAACTGCTTTGCAGAATAGCGCATAGAATAATAATAGAAAGAACCTTTTGCATTTTTCTCAAAAGGATTATAATCTATAACAGTAAAACGTGGCAGCAGATCTTTCAGACGTGAATACAGGACTTCTTTATCATTATTCTGTTCCCTTAGCAACTTTATCTTTTTTATCAATACAGCTCCATTATTGATATGAGAACGTTCAAAAGAATATGGAACCAACCCATATTGTCTTATCAGGCGCAATGCCTCTGGCCCCACATTGCGTATTGCTATCTCTTCTCCACCCAATGCCTGCTCTTCCAATTCACGTGCCAGCAGCCATTGACGCGACAAGACAACACTATCCCCTACCTGTCGCGCCTCATGCTCTATACATGCGCACATAGCATAAATCCAACAGGCAGAGGTGCGACCTTGATTTGTCGGCTCCTGCCTGTTGCATGAGAAAAACTGTAATATTATTAATAATATAATAATGTACGCACGCGTCATACACCTAAGATTTGGTGTATCAGAGGTATTATTTCCTTCTTAAGGACAATGCTGTTAAGGCGATGTTCTGCATCTATTACCTTAAAATGCTCCTTGCCATAACACTTTTGAAACTCCTTTTGGAAGTTCACCAACCTGTCCTTGTCACCAAATAGTCCCCATACCAGTTCCTTTTCTTCTGGTGTTATGCCATAAAGAACATGTGGAGCATTGTCACCACCTTTCTTTGGCACTGTTTCCAAAGCCTTGAACTGCGCTATCATCTCCTTGTCCACTTTGAATTGTGTCGCACCATCCTGACGTGGATTCTGGAATGCTACATTCTTTCCAAGATGATTAAAGGTCAGAGTTCTTGACATTTGAAAAGAAGGATTTACAAGAATGCGACGATAGCCTTTCTGCAACTCAGCATACATTGCTCCCATAGATGTTCCGATAATCAAATCAGGCTTATGCTCAGCAATAAAATCATGCAGGAAAGGTACTGCATCATTCGGCATTACGGGAATATCAGGAGAAATGACATTCACTCCGAGGGGATAAAAATGATTTCTCATCTCCGTAGCAGTACCAGTACTGCCCGCAGATGAGAAACCATGTAAATATATTATTTGCATAATGTCAGAGATTACTCTGCAGCGTTCTCTGCCTTCTTCAGTCTATTCTCGATATGCTTTCCGAGGGTGAGGTATGCAACAGGTGCTGCAACGAATATTGATGACAGTGTACCAAATACTACACCCAGTATCATAGCAAAAGAGAATGAGCGGATAGAATCACCACCGAGGAAGAATATACACAGCAATACCAACAATGTAGAGAAAGAGGTATTGATGGTACGTGCCAATGTCTGGTTGATAGAAGTATTGAAACTTGTCTGTATATCCCACTTTGGATGAATTCTCAGATTCTCACGGATACGGTCAAATACAACCACCTTATCGTTGATAGAATAACCTATCACAGTCAGGATAGCACCAATAAATGTCTGGTCAATCTCAAGAGAGAATGGCATCCAACCCCAACAGAGAGAATATATTCCGAGTACCACAACTGTATCAACAGCAAGAGCACATGTAGAACCTACAGAGAAGGCTACGTTGCGGAAACGTATGAGGATGTATATGAAGATTGCAACAAGTGCGAAGAGCACACTGATGATAGCACCATAAGTGATATCCTTTGCCACACTTGGTCCCACTTTCTGTGAAGAGATAATGGAACCACCCTCACGAACGTCTGGATTTTTGAAGGCCTCTACATTTGGCTGATTTACCACTCCTTCCGCCTTGAGAGCCTTATAAAGAATTGTCTCTGCCTCATCATCGACATTAGGATTGTTTGACTCTATCTTATAGTTGGTAGAGATACGAACAGTCTTATTGTCTGTACCGAGGGCAATAACGCTGGTATTATATCCTTCAAATGCTTTAGCAATAGCTCCACGAACCTCTTCTGGCTGTACTGCCTTCTCAAAGGTAACAACATAATTACGACCACCTGTAAAGTCAATACTCTGCGAGAGACCGCGAGCAGCAAAACTTGCAATAAATACTACAAGAGCAATAGCAACGAAAGTGAAGGTCGTCTTATAGAGAGACATAAACTTGATGTCTGTCTTCTGCAGGAGGTCCTTAGATATTGGTGTGCAGAATGTCAGGTTCTTCCAACGGTCGTTATTCAACTGACGCTCGTAAACAAGACGTGTAAGGAATACTGCTGTGAAGAATGAGCAAATGATACCGATTATCCATGTTGTAGCGAAGCCACGGATAGGACCTGTACCAAATACATACAGAATAACACCTGTGATGATAGAAGTGAGGTTAGAGTCGAAGATAGCGGAGAAAGCGTTGCTGTAACCAGCAGCCAGAGCCTGCTTCAAACCCAAACCGCCCTTCATTTCCTCCTTGATACGCTCGTAAATCAGCACGTTAGCATCCACTGCAGTACCCAATGACAATACCATACCCGCAATACCTGACATTGTCAGGGCTGCCTGGAAGCTTGTCAAAATACCGAGTGTGAAGAAGAGGTTTATAACAAGAGCCATATTTGCCATCATACCAGGGATAAAGTTATACATGCAAACCATGTAAATCATCAGGAGTACGAAAGCGATGATGAATGAGATAATACCCTGTTGGATAGACTGAGCACCGAGTGTAGGACCTACTACCTCTTCCTGTACGATACGTGCAGGAGCAGGCATACGACCTGACTTCAAAGTGTTTGCAAGGTCTTTTGTATCTTCAATAGTGAAGTTACCTGAAATCTGAGAGTTACCACCAGAAATTTCACCATTTACACGAGGAGCAGAATAAACAACACCATCAAGCACGATAGCAATTGCCTTACCTACATTCTGCTTTGTCAACTGTGCCCACAGGCGAGCGCCCTCATTGTTCATAGACATTGACACACATGGACGACCGAAGTTGTCGAATTCATCCTTCGCATCAGTAATAACATCACCCTCCAATGGGGCACGGCCAGAAGTAGAAGTCACTTTCAAGGCATGGAGCTCAAAGATATTCTTTGTACCATCAACAGGCTTTGCACTCCACAACAATTTAACGTCTGAAGGGATAACCTTCTTGCCCTCTTCACCATAGATAGCCTTGTTTATCTCAGCAGTATCACGCTCATGAGCATAACCTACAGTAGAAAGGCTCTGTCCCTGTACTGGCTGGAAGAAAGCGAAGAGAGGATGCTCCTTCTTTGCCTTTTCAATTGCTTTGTCGTCCTGCTTAGCAGCCTTGTCTGCCGCTGCAGCCTGATCAGCATCGTTCTTCTTCAGTTGGAACTTTGTTGCTGCCTCTTTTACAGTAGTATCAGCCTCAGCAGGTGTTTCGGCAACTTCTGCTGTTTCAGCCTTTACGCTGTCTGCATCCTCAACCTTCTGACCAGAAGCAATTGCAGCAAGACGCGAATCAAGCTGTGAGAAGTAAGGGAGGACCTCCTGTGCATTATAAGTCTCCCAGAACTCAAGGTTTGCAGAACCCTGGAGCAACTTACGTACACGCTCTGGCTCCTTAACACCAGGCATTTCCACCATCAGACGGCCTTCCTGACCTTCTAACTTCTGGATGTTTGGCTGTACAACACCAAACTTATCGATACGGTTACGGACAACGTTGTAAGAGTTGTCGATAGCACTTTGTACCTCTGCACGCAGAGCCTTCTCTACTTCTGCATCAGTGCTCTGAGTAGAAACCTTACCCTTCAACTGCTGAGTAGCAAATATTTCTGCCAGACGATGACCAGGAGCATTCTTCTGGTAAGCTTTGATAAATAGTGAGATGAAATCACTTTGTGAAGACTCTTCTTCCTTCTTTGCCTCTGCCATAGACTTTTGGTAAGCAGCATCTGTCTTGTGATCTGCCAAGATGTCCACTACGTCAGGCACACTGATTTCAAGAATCACGTTCATACCACCCTTCAGGTCAAGACCCAGACCAATCTGAGTTTCCAGACACTGCTGGTAAGAATACACTCCCAAATACTTTACAGAATCCTTATAGTTCTGTGCAGCAATAGGATCTTTCATCTCTGCAGCCTTAGAGTCATAGTAACTTGTAGCAAAAGAGAATGAAAGGTAGAAAATACTTGCAAGCGTCAATAGGATGGCGGTTACAATTACAATTCCTTTGTTTTGCATTTTAGTTTTTTTTTTTTGTTTTTATTATTATTGATTTTATATTTTCAGTATCGTCCTCAAAGCCTTTTGAGCTTCTTTATGACTACTATTCTACACGTTCGCACGCATATACGCGAGCGGATGTGCGCATAAAACGGTGCAAAGGTAGTAAATAAAACACATTTTTCCAAACTTTTTTGTAAGAAAAGTATTAAAACAGCAAAAAAAAGACGTCTGATAACTCTTACGAGCCATCAGACGTCAGTATTTAAAGTGGGTTTGAGACTGTTTTTGCTTGGGTTTACCTTCTACCCATCAGGGAGGTACAACCGCAAATGGTGGAAATACCAACCATTGTAAGCATGAGAACCATTGCTGTGTTTGTAAACATAGTACGTCTCCTTTCTTTTTTAATTACGAGGAACACACCTCTTTTTTTTGTTAACCTGGACAATCTTTATCACCCTAAAAAGCGTGGGTATTTCTGATTTCCGAGTGCAAAGATATGACATTCTGTGTGCGCACACAATTTTTTCTCCCTATTTCTTTCACTTAACCCCCAATTTCTTGATTTTACTCAAAAATAGGGCCTTTTTTTCGTTTTCATACAAAGTTTTTTTCGTACCTTTTACCTGCGGTTGAAGGTATTCCGTTATGGAAATGCAAGGAAAAAAGACAAAATGTTCTTATTTTTCTTGCATTTCTCATAACTTAATCGTACCTTTGCAAACTATGAAGAAACTATATATTGAGACATATGGCTGCCAGATGAATGTAGCCGACTCTGAAGTAGTAGCAAGCATAATGCAGATGGCTGGCTACGAACTATGTGAAGAAGCCAATGAAGCTGATGCAATCTTCCTGAATACCTGTTCTGTACGTGAGAATGCAGAAAACAAGATATACCATCGCCTCGAAACACTCCATAATGAGAAATGTGGCAAAGAAGGTCGCATAATAGGTGTGCTGGGCTGTATGGCAGAACGTGTTAAAGAGGTTCTCATCAATAATTATCATGCCGACCTGGTGGCTGGTCCTGACTCCTATCTCGCTCTACCCGACCTGATAGCACAGTGTGAATTGGGCCAAAAGGCCATCGATACTACCCTCTCGCTGACAGAAACCTATCGTGACATCATGCCACAGCGGGCACATGGTATGCATATCTCTGGCTTTGTGAGCATCATGAGAGGCTGTAACAACTTCTGTCACTACTGCATCGTTCCTTATACAAGAGGACGCGAGCGCTCGCGTGACGTAGAGAGTATCCTGAAGGAGGTGAAGGACCTCCAGAGCCGTAATTTCAAGGAGGTAACCCTATTGGGACAGAATGTCAACAGCTATCTCTTTGAGGGAACTACATTCCCACAGTTGCTAAGGCTTGTAGCGGAGACTGTTCCCAATATGCGAGTACGCTTTACCACTTCACATCCTAAAGATATGAGCGATGAGACACTTGAGGTAATAGCCCAATATCCTAATGTTTGCAAGCATATACACCTGCCAGTACAGAGCGGTTCTAATCGCATCCTGAAGTTGATGAACAGGAAATATACTCGCGAATGGTATTTAGATCGTGTAGCAGCCATAAAACGCATCGTTCCTGACTGTGCCATTACAACAGACATCTTTGTAGGCTACCACTCCGAAACAGAAGAAGACCATCAGATGAGTCTTTCGCTCATGAAAGAAGTAGGCTATGCCAGCGCCTTTATGTTTAAATACTCCGAGCGTCCAGGCACCTACGCCTCAAAACATCTTCCTGACGATGTACCAGAAGAAACAAAGATACGTCGTCTCAACGAGATGATAGCCCTTCAGAATGAGCTGTCTGCTTCTTCATATAGGGCTGATGTAGGAAAAGAGTTTGATATCCTCGTAGAAAACTACAGTAAGCGTTCTCGCGAACAACTCTGTGGTCGCACAGAACAAAACAAGATGGTAGTCTTCGATAAAGGCAAACACCACATTGGCGAAATTGTTCGTGTTCGCATCACTGGCAGCACCAGTGCAACCCTCTTCGGAGAAGAAGTGTGACACGTCGCATCTCCTATCTCTCACCCTTATACTCAGCTTTTGCTTTGAGCAATTGTTGCTGGTATTCAGGAGTTACTACTTCTTTTGAAAAAACTGTTATTGAGAGAATTTTCCCTGCATCGATGTCACTCTTCCAATGGCGTCCCATTATCACTCGATAGGTGGCATACTGTTCTGCGCATTTCATCAAAGCCTCAGAATGTTCTGGTGCTATGTTACACAAAACAAGTGCAAGCATCCAGCCATGTGCAGAATGTCCGCTGGGATAACTATTCTCTTTGTCTCTGAAATCAGCACCATCATCCTTAGATGTCAGCGACTCTTCGTGAAAATACACATAGGGTTTTGAACGCTTAAAATGCTCCTGTCCCTTGTGGGCAGCAAAAAGAGCATCATTGATGGCAGTTTTTGCAAGTTTATAGATTTCTGGAGTAAGCTCCTTGCTCACCTTCTTTCCCAAAACACCGCTGAATAGCGCAAAAATTGATGCTTCATCTTCGCGTAATACTTCCTCGCGGATATTCTTTCTCTCGCGCTCCTCTTTTCCCAATTTGTAGTATTTAATGTCGTTAGCAAATACCTTACTCGTATCAGATGGTGGCTGTGGTAAGCTGAAAGCACACTGAAGACATACTTCGTCAGTGAGAAACCTATTATGGCTTATGTCACCACCTTCTTTCGATTCACTCTTCTGTGCAAATGCACCCAATGTCACCATCATGATGGCAAACATCAATAAAATTATCTTTTTCATCATATATAATATTACTTTATGCCCGCAAAGGTACTAATTTTTTTTACATAAACATACAATAATTGAGTGATTTTTGTAGATATTGGAAAAATTTATACAAAAAACAAAAAAACTCACGCAGACCTTGATATCTGCGTGAGAACTGAATAAACAACTATATACACATACCTATTGAGATAGGATTGCATCTTGTTTTCGTTTGCAAAATTACAAAAGTAATTGCAGATTTACAAAAAGAAACATCCCCTCAAATGAGATTTTGCTTATTCTGCATGAATTTTTGCATATTCTGCAACCATATTGTTATTTCTACATAATTTTCGGCCATTTAATCGGCAGTGGAGTTAGCCGTTTTTCTATATTCTTTAGGGGAGATACCTATGGTTTTTGAAAAAAGGCGAGAGAAATAATAACTGTCACTAATACCTACCTTATGGCTTATCTGACTGATTTTCATATTACTTTCACGCAATAGGTTGCATGCTTCCTTTATCTTTAGTTGGTTAAAGTAATTGATGGGGCTGACACCCATCGCCTTCTTAAACATTGCTGAAAGGTGGCTGACAGAATAGCCCAAGTAATCTGCAACTTCATCGAGGGAAAGGCGAGTCTCGATATTTTCCTCCATATAGCGGACAACAATGGAGATATAGTCTTTTTCTCTATCGGGATGAAGTGTTTTCCCGACTGCACGGAATTGCTGCAAAAAGCGCATCGAACCTAAATAATAGTGCAGCAGTGACGAGGCATAACGGAGATTCTCCATCTCATTTCCTAACTCCAACGTAGTGAATATCTCCTCAAAGATGGTATTTCTATCAGAAATGCGGGATGTAAGGCCAGGTTTCACATCTTGCGGCTTCTGTGCTCCTTCTATATAATAGGGAGCATGACTACCATTAAAATGTATCCAATAGATAGTCCAGGGATTCTTATTATCACTCCAGTATGTATGGCTTACTCCTGATGGCAAGACAACATATTGGTTTTGATTCAGGGGGTATTCATTTCCGCTATGACATACATACCCTTTGCCACTTATACAATAAAGAAGCACGTATTCGGATATCGGAGTTTTTCGCTCACGATAATGGTTATATGCATTGGGGTAATAGCCTATATCTGTTATGTAAAGACTGGATAGCAATGGGTCTTTTTGAGACCTTTCAACTATTATCTGTGGAAGAATAATTGTACGTTCCCCGCTAAATCCTTCTTTCTGTTTTTGCATAATATAATATTAATTTCTGCAGCAAAATTACTATTATTTTTTCTTTTATCCAAATAAATAATAATAATATTGTCCATTTTCTTTAATAAAAAAGTATATCTCTTGTTTTGTAAATAATCCATACCTTTGCAGCCGCAAACCATAAATATATTATGAATAAATTTTTCTTATTTTTTATCTGTATGGTGTCTGCCATGGGCGGACTATTATTCGGTTATGATTGGGTTGTCATAGGAGGTGCGAAACCTTTCTATGAAATGTTCTTTGAGATTGGCAATGACCCTATCATGCAGGGTGTTGCAATGACAACAGCTTTGGTTGGTTGTCTCGTGGGAGCCATGATAGCAGGAGGTCTTGCAGACCGCTATGGTCGTAAACCGCTACTGATGCTATCAGCAGTTCTCTTTACTGTCAGCGCCCTCGCAACTGGCTGGTATGATGACTTCACCATGTTTAATATTGCCCGTTTCATCGGTGGTGTCGGCATTGGTGTTGCCAGTGCTTTATCTCCGATGTACATAGCAGAGGTGAGTCCTGCAGACATTCGTGGTCGCATGGTGAGCCTGAATCAAATGACTATAGTATTGGGCATTCTCGCAGCACAGGTGGTAAACATGCTCATCGGTACTGGTGTAGAAGAAGATTGGGGACGCGAATGGGGCTGGCGCTGGATGTTCTGGGCAGAGACAGTACCAGCAGGATTGTTTCTCATACTCAGTTTCTTCATCCCCGAAAGCCCTGTATTCCTGAGAAACAAAGAGAATGGAGGAATGGAAAAGAAGGAGTCATCTATTTCATTTAAGACATTATTCCGTTCACAATATCGAAACATCTTGCTGTTAGGACTTTTCATTGCTGTCTTCCAGCAATGGTGTGGCACCAATGTTATCTTCAACTATGCTCAGGAGATATTTGTCTCCGCAGGCTTTGACGTTGATGGAATGTTTATCAATATTGTCATCACAGGCATTGCTAATGTACTATTCACATTTGTAGCAATGGGTACAGTTGAACGCTGGGGACGTCGCACCCTGATGCTCATCGGAGCAGGAGGACTATGTATGATATACTTCATTCTTGGCACTTGTTACTTTATGCAGGTAACAGGAGTCATGATGGTTGTCCTTGTTGTTGCTGCCATCTCTTGTTACGCAATGACGCTGGGACCTATCACATGGGTACTGCTGTCAGAGATATTTCCTGCCCGCATTCGAGGCATAGCAATGGGTACATGTACCTTTGCCCTGTGGGTAGGCTGCTGCACCTTGACATTCTCTTTCCCCTCTATGAATGCAGCATTAGGTTCCAGCGGCAGCTTCTGGATATACAGTGCTATATGCCTGTGTGCCTTCATCTTCCTGTTCAAGAGATGTCCCGAGACGAAAGGGAGGGAACTGGAGTAAAGTTTAGAGAGACCCTCCCCGACCCTCCCTTAGGGAGGGAGAATGGGTTTCAGGTTTCAAGTTTCAAAGGCATATCTTCTTAATTCTTAATTCTTAATTCTTAACTAAATAAAATGGTAAAAGCTTGGCGTGAAACTGTTGTTATTCCTACATATGAGGTAGGTAAAGCAGAAAAGAATCCTATATTCCTGGAAAAACGTGTTTATCAAGGTTCAAGTGGTGTAGTATATCCCTACCCTGTTATTGAGTCAATCGAGGAAAAACCTGTTGACCACGAATGGCAGGCAGTATGGCTGGAGAATGAGTATATCAAGGTAATGATACTCCCAGAGTTAGGGGGGCGCGTACAAATGGCATACGACAAGATTCGTCAGCGCCACTTCGTATATTATAATAATGTGATAAAGCCAGCCCTTGTAGGTCTTCTTGGCCCTTGGATCAGTGGTGGTATAGAGTTCAACTGGCCTCAACACCATCGTCCCAGCACCTATCTCCCTGTTGACAGTACCATAGAAGAGAATGAGGATGGTTCTGTGACAGTCTGGGTAAGCGAAAACGAGAAGATGTTCCACCAGAAGGGTATGGCAGGTTTTACATTACGCCCTGGATGTGCATACCTTGAGATAAAAGGACAGTTGTACAATCGTACAGATGTGCCACAGACCTTCCTATGGTGGGCAAATCCTG
>Ga0326512_10002349_pt1 | contig 14028 bp, 17 predicted proteins | sample 1_2617_0518_D_FD_203652 | JGI IMG/M metagenome (GOLD analysis project Ga0326512, IMG submission 203652) | Bovine rumen microbial communities from UC Davis, California, United States - 1_2617_0518 | ecosystem: Host-associated > Mammals > Digestive system > Stomach > Rumen | place: USA... | reverse complement strand
CTGACTGCAATGCGATTTGAAGCACTATTCGCATAGTCTTCAGCAACGCGTTGTTAGAATCATAAATGCCGATTCTGCCGTACAGCGTATTCCCAGAGAGATACATACTGCTGCCCATGCCGAAGTTATAGCCACTATCGTACTGTCCATAATTCGACATCGACGTTGCCAAAATCGACGCATGATCAATGCCAACAGTAGTTGCACCTGGCAGCTTCACTCGGATCGTCTTCAGGTCGGTACCGGAGGAATTGCGGATTGCGATTCGCCCGTACGTCACACCGTCAACATCATAGTGGTAGCTGGACCCAGTCATGTCACAATCGTACCCACTAGACACGTCCGTGTAGTTCGTTGCGTTGCAATACAAGACTGCTCTGCCCGCTGGCACTGCCGCCTTGTATGTCTCAGTGTCAGCTATATTAAAAGACCGTCTATCAACCGCCGCGTCGTTATGCGGAATACCAATGATTATTTTCCCGTCTCGCTCAACAAACGAGTGATAGTGATCATTGAGATGATACATCTCCTCGCCGCTTGCGTTTTCGACGCTGAACGTGCGTGATGCAATCGAACTGAGTGCATATACAGAGCCGGCAGTGAAGTAATCCGGATATGTTGATGTGCCTCTCTGAATTGCGGCACCGTAAAAATCAGCGTATCCTAAACTCTGCACAACGCCTTCTGAGCACTGTGCCGGCTCGATGGACGCCGGGGTAATACCACCTCCTGAGAACGAACCACCGTATCCATTGACCGCATCGCTTCGGATATTTGCTGCATAAATTTCACCGGTGAATGTGCCGGTGCCGTTTACCGTGATTCCGCTCTGGTCACACTTGAACACTTGCGCTCCGTTGGCATACAGTGTGAATCCATCGGTTGACAGCGACCACGCGAACGAGTTTGTGTTGCCGCCGGTGCCAGACACCTTTGCGCTGATCTGATTTGCCATTACTTCCAGCGCTGCCTGGAATGCCTGATTGGTGACAAAGGATGAGATCCTGTCCGACATGATGGCAAACTGTGCTGCCGTCTCGGCCAGTTTCCGGTTGTAACGCCGGTCGGTATTCATCTCATACTTCATCTCAACCGCAGCCTCTTCCGAGATAGCAGAGCCAATATCGGACAGGAATAACCGATTGAATGTAGTGTTTTGCTCGAACAGGCCGGAGAATACATTGTATGCAGTAATGGCGTCGCCGATCTCTGCTGCCGGATTCATATACGCGCCCTTTGCGCTGTAAGGCTGGTATGTGAACCCGTATACTCGTTTCAGCAGATTGTCTGCAACTGTTTGTCTGTCGCTCGGTTTCACAAGCGGGCAATTGGCAGATAACGTACTCCCAGATCTCGCCAGATCTGCAACGACTTCGACGCTGCCATCGACTGTCGTCTTGGTCACTGTAATCACGTCGCCACTCTTCGGGCTCGTGATGTCTGAAAAATGAACAGTGATGCCGTATGAGCTTGCCAGCTCGCTCGACGTAACATACGAGTTCGATGGCGTCTTCCATTTTCCCTGCTCGGGGGAGAAGGAGAATTCGTAGGTTCCGTTTGCGTATCTGTCATACACAGAGGCATCCGTAACGGAAACGCTTGGGCTGGAAATATAGTTATTGTCGTCCAGATTCAGAACCACACGGTCATACGGTTCAAATCTGTTCGACTTCTGAAAGGACTGCACGTCCTTGCCGATGTATATAAGGTCCGACATTCGATTAACCTCTCACAAGAATTTTCTTTCCGCCAAACGTGATTGGCGATCCGGCGTTTGTTACGAGGTAGAATGTTTCGCCAGGAAGATCCGCAAATGCAACGAATCTCATCAGACCCTCATTTGTCATCATGAAGCTGCCTCCATACATTGCAGCAATGCTTCCGAGGACATCTCGCAGGGAGTATTGTGCCGGGAATTGTACGATGTAGTTTGACTGGCGCAGGAGCTCCAGCGAAGCTGCCTCTGCTGTAACATCCATGAACGACAGGATCTCGTTGACCACCTCCCAGGCATAGGGGTGCGTATCGTCCCATAATAGCTTAGAGGAAGGGTACGGCTGATTCCCGCGGAACATTGCATCAAAAGCAACTATGGTCATCATGTTGGAATCTTCATCAATCATTCGCTGGTAAAAGTAGAAGACGCCTTTCTGAAGCCATCCGGAAGTCATCGAATCGTTGAATACGCGGATATATGGTTTAATCTCAGCTGCCTGTGGAATGCTAACAGTCGGAATGGTAATTTCTGCATCCAGCCTGCCGACAACAGCATTGCCGACTGTTGGGTTCTGCGTCGTGAATAATTGCCGGCTTGTCTTCACGGAGTAAATCTCTCTCTCGCCGTAATCGACATTGTTGATTACCAGTTTTGTTTCGACCGAGTAATCCCCTGCGTTGACGATCGCATCGAAATTTGTAATACCGGAAGTGTCCTGCACAGAATCACCTCTCTATCAGAGGGAACGTGATCCCTGACCAGTACTCCTCGCCATTTGGTCTTTTCATAAGATAGCTTGCCGGCGTATTATTAGAATACATCGTTACGATCCTCGTCCCGTACAATGGGTCGCTGTAGCGGACAGTGACGAACACTGGATAAATGGCATTCATTACCGTGGCGAGATCACTCGCCGATAATGGTTTGCAGGTGATATCAAGCCGGATCTTTGATGCCACTCGACCTCTCTGCATCGTCCCATCCAAAGTGCGTCCGGTGTTTGGCGCTTCGATATCTGAGCGAGTCCACTTGATCCCTTTCTCAGCGATGAATGGAACAATATCCACGCCATTAACAGTTAATATCATTCCGCATCACCTCACAGATTCGCAGAGATTGCATTGAACCTCTGATACTTGGACACAATTCTCGCCAGGACCTCACCGTCTACCTTCCACACGGTGTCTCCGCGGTCATTCGCGCTATATGCCTGCATAACCGCTTCAAAAACACCTTGCCTGATACCATCGACAATCTGGTCATTATTGGCGACGGCTGTCTGCCCGGCCATTGTTCCTACCATCTCAGGACCATTCTCCCGTGCGATAAAGAGCTGGCCTACGTCCGGAAAGCCGCCGGCGGCGAATCCCTGGAGGTATATGCTGCCGTCGTTCTGAATTCGCTGAGCTCGTGCATTATTCGCCTTGAAGAATTCATTTAACTGCTGAACAGCTGTTTTCGCCCAGTTAAAGACGGACTGGATCCACCCGATCAGTGTTTTAATTGGCGAGATAATCATATTGATAAGATCACTCGCAGTCTGAACAATTACGGCTCCGACTTTCCCGAAAAACTGCCTGAAGTTATCCCAGTCCTGTTTCAGCTCTTCGATTCCTTCAGCAAATTTTGCTTTGATTTCATCCCAGTGCTGGTAAATAGTTACCCCGATGGCGATAATTGCAGCTACGCCCAGAGCGATCCAGCCGGCTGGCCCGGACATAGCAGCGAATGCGGCCTTAGCGGCTGTTATACCGAGTTTAAGTGTTTTCCAAGCTGCATCAACAGTCTGAATCGCAGATGTTACGGCCTTAAAGGCAAGAGCTGCTCCGAGGATCGCCGTGATGGCTGTCTGGTTTGGTGTAAGGTTGGTGATGAAGTCTTTCAGCGAAGATTCGCCAGAAAGCAGATCGGAAAGTCCCTGCAGAATCGCAGTCAAATCCTTCAGGTACTGAATGAACAGGTCCCCGGTCCACTGAGCTATGGGGACGAGGAACTGATTGTAAAACCATTCTAATACAGGTTTAGCAGCGTCTAATGTTGCTGCCAGGAACTCAACAACGGCAGCCACCAGATTGATGGCAGCAGGAAGAGCTGCTTCAACAGTCCAATGCGCCAACGGGGTAAGAACATTATCAAACGCCCACCCGAGATATTCTCCAATGACTTCACCGAGATGTTTTGCCGCCGATGAAAGGGTTTCCCACGCCTTCTGGAGTGGTGTGAAGTCCAGGCTTTCCAGCAGGTTCTTTATACGAGTCAGTACCTTCTCCAGCCAGGTAGAAGACTCCGAGGCCTCATCTTCTGCTTCAGCCAGGCCCCCGACCATATCGCCAATCCCGCTGTCTGCTGCGGATCCGCCACCAGACGAATTGTTCTGATCCTGGAGCCTATTCAGTTCATCGAATCCCATCAGGCTCTTTGAGGCTTCTTTTGCAGCCTTTCCGGCACCTTCAGCAGATTCAGCAACATCATTTAGGGCTCCGGATGCCGCACCGGCTCCGGCTGCGACGGCCGTAGTTCCGCCTTTCAGCTTTTTCCCGAAGACATTTGCGATAGCTTGAGCGACGCGATTGGCAAGATTTGCAATCGTGGCCAGCATGGATGCAACTCGATTCAGGAGTGGAAGGAATGTGATCGCGATCGTTGAAACCGCCTGACCGAAACGCTCCTTGATATCCCCGAGGGTATTGCTTAATTGCTGCAGCCTGCCTGTTGGGGTGTTGGCCAGGGCATAGTTCATGCCACCGACGCTGCCCTCAACAATTTCAGCGAGCACCGCAGCTCGCTCGGCCTCCGTGCCATACTTGAGGATCTTCTTTTGCGCTTCGTCGAAGTAGTACCCGTATCGGCTAAGGGCTCCGGTCTGCCCTTCCATTACCTTGCCGAGCATTGTAGCTATGTTGGTTGCTTGTTCAGCGCTTGCCTTATATCCATACTGCTGAGCAACCATATCATTCATGACGGGGATCAGCTTTTTGAGACTGGCCGTCTGTTTCAGATATGTTGCAAGCTCTTGCGCTCCGGCGAGCTGAACCTCATCACCGACCACGCCAAGTGCCTGCTCAGCTGAGGTCAGCTCCTTAATAGCCTTAACCTCCGCCGAGCTTGCGTTCATGGTGTTGCGCATAACCTGGGCGAGCTTTGCCTCTGCTTCAGCCTGAGCGTCATAAGCAGCTTTCGCATCTTTTGCCGCGCTAATTACTGCACCGATGGATAGTGCGATTCCAGCAGCGCCAAGAGCACGCTTCATAACTCCAGCAGCGGAAGAAAATGCGCTGCTCATGCTTTTCATGCTCGCCGATGCTTTCGCGGCTTGCTTTGTAATAGCCGAAAAGTCCGCACCAGCACGGACCATTAAATTAACAGCGCCCATCAGACATCCTCCATCTTTCCTCCGTAAGCCATACATAAAGCTTCTGCCGCCTTAAACATGGCCTGATCAGTCATCGCCGTCTTAGTTTTTATAAACATCTGCTCATATTTTGGCATATGCTTCGCCCCGACAGCGACGCGCACCGCGCAGGCAAGGTTATATATATTCCGGAGTCCGGTCTCTCTTTCTTCGTCCCGTCTCTGTAAATAACCATCCGCATATATGTAAAATTCCGCAGGAGTCATCTCATCGAATTCTGCGGGTTTCAGGCCAATTCTGGCCGCAAGCGTCAGAAGACGATTCCAGTCAAAAGACTGTTTTACACCGCCTTCGCCTCTGTAGGGTTTTCAATTCCAGTTTCAAATGCAGCCTGGATAGCTTGAGCGCCCTTCTCCATAAGCACACCGATCGGGACCATATCGAGGAGGTCATCACATTGAGCCTCGGTAAGATCAGGCTCCTCTCTGCGGAGCATTTCGGAAATGAGGTCAGTCATTAACTCGTAATTCATGCCCCCGCTTTCCATATCCTCCATACTGAGATTTCTGCGCTTCAGGAAGCGCTTCATAGTCTTATGCGTAAGCTTCAGCTCGCGCGGCCGGTCCAGGTCTAAAATAACGACATTGTTGTTTTCCATTGTTATCTCCAGTTCCCAAGGGAGGCTTTAAGCCTCCCTGTCTTATGGCGTAATCGCCTCGAGCGTGGCCTGATTCGTGACAATCACGGTGCACTCGAAAGTAATGGCGTCTCCGATGTCAGCGCTGGTGCTGAAGCCAGCCACGTAACCCTGGAATGACCACTTCTTTCCGATTGCTGCCGGGAACTCGATCTCGAACGCACTCTGCGCCTGCGAATTGAGCAGAGTGTACATCTGAGTCTGGCCCTCGTCCGCCCCGTCGAGGAATCCGGAAAGGCTTACATCACCGACTTCTTTGAATCCCGGGAGTTTCTCGCGGTATCCAGTGGCGTTTGCAAGGTCAGTGACATCGATAGTCTCTGCAGAGATCTCAATGCCACCAATCGATGTAAGCCCGCCCACAACTTTAGCATCAGCTCCGGTACCGACTTTAAACTTGGTTCCGACCGAATTGGATTTGCTCATATTTTACCCTCCTGTGTATTCAGGTTGTGCCCAGAATGGGCACATTATATTTCTTGGTAGTTTACCGATATCCGGTAGACTTTTCTGTATAGTCCGACCTCTTTCTCCGTGATGAGTGGAGACGACTGCCGGATGAGGATGCGCTCATAAAGGACACCGTCCAATATTTCTCCCTGCAAGGAAAGAATCGCCTTCTTTGCAGCTCTTGTTATAGGCTCAAGCGTTTCCAGCTTACGGGCGCAGAAATGAAGCTCAAAAGCGGCATTCTGAAGTTCTGTATATCCGGAAAGGTCCTCTTCCGCATCTTCCTCATCCTGCAGCCAGAATGCAAAGGGGGGCGCTGCATTTTTCAACGCCTCAGCATGGAAAACACTTCCAGAAAGAGATTCAACTGTTTCAACAGCATTTTTTATGGGATCAAACAGCATAATCAGATCCTCCAAGCCTTATCAAGCTCTGTATTAAGCACCTGCTTCATAACAGCACGAGCTTTCGCATCTGCATGATCACGCGCCTTCTTCATAAAGTGTTGACCTTCGACTTTTCTGGATGGGAGTCTGTAAGCTTCCCTGGTTTTCTGGGCATACTGATTGCTCCCGCGAATATGTTTCTGGTAAGTGTAGCCGCCGCCGGGTGCTTTCGTCAGGAATCCGTACTCGACAGAAAAGGGATAATAGCCTTTACTGTTTTTGCCCCCATATAAGCCAGGGCGAATAATTGGTTTCTGGAAGATGCTGTTCTTGGCCCGGTCCAGCTTGTAATCATAGACATGCTTTCCCTTCAGCCTGGAACGTTCCTTTCTTTTTATGAAACCATTGCGCAGCTCCCCAGTCTTTCCAACGGGTGCCTCGATTCTCACCTGTTTGCCGACGACATTCGAGCCCTTCTGCGCAGCCTTTTTCGCTGCGTTGTCTGCCGTTTTATCTCCGAAGGTCCTGCATGTCCGCTCGAACTTCCGGATATCTCGGTAGTCAAAAGTTATGGCCGGCATTACGGAACCAGCTCCTTTGCCATAATAAGATAGCTTTCATGGCGCATTTCCCAGTCAATAACACTGACTATTTCTAAGGTTCTCCCGTGATAGACGAGTCTCTGCTCTGTCGTTAATCCCGGGAAAAACCTGCAGCGGACCTTGTGCGTGACCTGGCTCTGACTCTGATCAGCTTCATAGAACTCTCTCCCTGAGACGGGATCTATGGCTGCCCATATTGTCCGCACCGTCTGCCAATTGTCCTCGACATCGTCTCGAACATCTCCGTGATCATCAACATTCCGGTTGTAAACCTGAACATTAACCAGGTGCCTCATTTTACCAGGGTCAATCATTCGGATGCCTCCCCCACAGCTGTCGCAACGACAGCGTCCATCTTCAGTTGGTTAATCACTGCCCTTAACGCCTGAGGATGTGCGGATTGGGCATCGAGGTCATCGCGATGGTCATAATAGTGCAGCGTGAGGGCGTTTACTGCCAATGAATAGCGGCTGCTCCACTCAGGGGGCTCAGAAACACCGGCCCCCTCGAGGTATTCGACTGCCATTCCCATCAGCTCAATAATGGTTTCGTCATCACACTCATCGAGCTTTGCGTATCGCCGGCATGATTCGAGCCGGTCCTGAGTTATTGCTACCATAGATCAGCTCCGAATTGCGTCTGCTGGAACCCAGCCCTGGACATTTCCGAAGAGCACCTCGATCCAGTCGCCATCGTCCTTAGCAATCAGCAGGTATGTGCCCGCATTAACAACGCTGACAGGGTACCCGGAATCGCCGGGAACAGTCATGATCGCGACAGTACGGGCAGCAAGAGCACCGGCAGGCTCTTTCTTTTTCTTTGCCATAGTGGTTCCTCCTCGGTTTTAGGATTATCAGGCAGCGTTAAACGCTGCCTGGTTTATCAGACCTGGCCGACAACAAAGCCCTTATCGACAACGACGTTGCCGCCGACAACAGCATCGCCGAGGATCGTGAACATACGCTCGACTGCCTTGACAGACTCGTCAACACGAACCGTGTAATCGCCGAAGAGTCCGAGGAGGTAGTTCATCGGATCACCGTAGACGCATGCGCCGGTACCGCCTTCAATCGCGGTCAGGTTCGGATCCAGGAGATAAGGCACGAGCATTCCGCCATCGCTAAGGATACCGCGGTTTGCTGCTCCGGCATCCGGAGTGACGGAGAAGAGACGCCCTTTCTCATTGGTGCCGCGGAGCTTGCCCCATGCCTTAAGGTCAGCCTTATTGCAGAAGAGCCGTGCAGCAGGGCCTGCTTCGTAACCGTTGCCATACGCGAAATACAGATCGTTGAGGAAGTTCTCATCGATCTTGCCGACCGCGCCGGACTTCGGGGCGGCAATAGTCTGGATAATAGAGGTGCCGGCTTTGTTTGTGCCGTTGATCATGCCATACATGACATGGGTGGCTTCTGCATCACCAAGCAGAATCAGAGCTGCGATTTTGTTGCGCAGAGCACGCATTGCCATCGCCTGGATCTTCTCCATGTAGGCCACAGGGCTCAGGCGAGCGATGTTTCTGTCAACGAAAGATGTGACAGTCACTTCATACGGCTTAATCTGGGCAACGCCGAGAGTCGGATCCGTGGCCTGGCGAGCTGTTCCGCCGACAGTCGCCGGGACGCCGACTGCGGGAGTCTGGTCAGCGATGGCATAGGGCTCCTCCCAGCCACCGAGGCCGGTCATATCCTGCACAGATACGAGATCCAGCAGAGTCGTCTGACCAAGACCATCACGCACTTCAGTGCCTGCGCCGGTAGGCTGTGCGATAGCTCCGGAGACGATAATGCTGTTCTTCAGTCCGCGCATAAGCTCTGCAGCGGAGAACTTAACCTCATGGCCAGAACGGAGCTGGGCAGCTCTCTCTTCTGCCATGTCGCGGGCTTCCGCAGCAGTCGGTGCCGGAGCAACTACATTGCGCTCCTGCTCGGCAAGCAGAGCCTGAACATTGTCAATCTCTGCGTTGAGGTTTCTAACCTCGTCCATCCGGTTCCGGTACTCTTCCTGGTTATCTGCCAGAAGAGCGTCCTGGGCGGCGGTCAGTTTCCCCTCTCTCTGAGAGGTGAGGTCGATCAGTTTTCTTTTAAGCATTTCTGTTTCCTCCTGTTAGTATTTGGAAAAACTAAAATTTATATCATCGGCCGGTGCCGCCGCTGATATCATTGGTTGATGCCGCCCTTGCCGGCGGCGCGTTCCTGGCTCAGCCGCTTCCAGTCAGAGAGCGGCACATAGTTCAGGCTGGCGGAGTATTCGTCGCCGCCTTCGATATCCGGAAGATCTTCCAGGGCCCGGATATCGTTTGGGCTGAAAGCTGAAATCTCTCGCATGTTCCGGTACCAGGTCGAACGACTTCCGGTGTCGCCCTTCAACTCGGCCAGCATGTTGATCTTGATCTCCAGCCCCTTCTCGATCTCACTCATGGTCAGGAGCTTATAGGTGAGCTCCTGTTCATACTGTGTAACGATCGGGTGCAGCGTACCGACGACATACTCGACTGCATTCTGTTCATTAGAGCTGTAGCTCTGTTTCCCGGCCTGAAGCTTATACAGCGGCACGCCGAAGAACCGGGCAATATCCTGGACGCTGAGCTCTGACTGTTCCACAAACTGTGCGTCTCTGTTGTTGATACTGATCGGGGTATATTTCAGCCCCAGATCAAGAACCGCGACAGATCCTGCATTATTGGGCCCGCCATATCGTTTGTTCCACTCGTCGCGGATCACGTCCTTTTTGCTTTTTGTTACCGGCTTCCCGTTTTCAACAGTGTTGACAGTACCGCCGAGGTCCGTGTCCGTAGAGAGCAGCCCCACAGGCTGTCCCCCATTTGCATAGTAGCTCAGGCTATACTGTTGCGCCGCCTTTCCGGTTCCAATCACTTCCGCCGCTCGCTCCAGGACGCTGACACCTTTCCATCCGTTATAGGTGTACCCAATGAGGTGCAGCATATCGGACGGCATCGCCTGCCTCACAGTTCTGCCTGTGAACGGGTGCCTGAAGTCATAACGAGGGGTCCCTGTCTTCTCGTCGAGATAAACATTGACTTCTCCGGATGGGATCGGTATGAGGGCCACTGGTCTTCCGGACTGTCTGTCCCGCTGGATCCAGGCGTATCCGTTACCGCCGCACAAGCGATTGCCTTCCACCATCTGCATAAATACCTTAGGTGTCTGAACTTCGTTCGGGCGCAGCTGCAGAAGACTAAGCAGCGGATGAGATCCGACGCGTTTTTTGGTGTTTTTGTCGATAATGTAGATCGGGAGCTTTCCCATGCTATCGCAAAGCACTTCCACGCACCGGCTAACAGTGGAGAGCTTCATGGCTGCCTTCTGCTCAGATGTCAAGTACTCAGACGCCGAGGCGCCGGCGATAACGCCGGATCCAATGGTGATAGTGTTCTTCGCATCAGGCCTGCCAGATTTGCCGCCCAGAATGGATCTGAGCCCACTTTCAAGCTTACCCATGTTCTTACTCCTCCCTGTCGCCCAAAGCCAGCACGACGCCGCACAGGCTCAGAATCAGCCCTGCGGTGATGATTGCGGCCGGTTGGTAAATCAGCCAAATGCCCGCGCACAGCGTTAAAGATCCGATTAGGATCAGGGCAACACTCATGACCGGTACCTCTGACGCTCAATATCAAGCCAGGCCTGCGCCTGCCAGCCCGGAGTTGATGGGTCAACGTCTTCCACAGCGCCGAGTGCAGAAGTGGAATTCCAACTCTCGAAAGCCAGCAGGGCGTTTGCATCAGTGTCAAGCACTGGATGCTTCGGATCCTGCAGGAAATATCCTTTTTTCACCCCTGCCTCATACCGTGCCATAAGATCCTCGAAGCTCTGGCCCAGACCGTCCTGCAGGCTGTTGACGACTTTACCGGCCATCTCTCCGATGCTGAAACCGGTGAGCACCAGCTCCTCACCGTCGCCCAGAATTCCGTCCACAAGACCGAGATCCATTGCCTGCTGGGCAGGCATCCAGGTGCTTTTCTCCATTGCCTTACGCAGCTGCTCCCGGCTGGCCTTGCCACCGCTCTTTATCATGTAACCGTTGAGAATGGAATCTTCCAGGCTTTTCAGCACATCGATGCTCTCACGATGATCATTTCTGTTCCCGCTGGTCGTTGTCATCGGGAGATGAATCATCACCTGCGCAACAGGACTGCAAAGGACAGTATCACAAGCCACCATGATAGTGGTCGCAGCGCTGGCAGCCAGGGCGATAACATGCGCTTCAACGTGCCACCCCTGTGCCTCAAGCTTCCGGATCTCGCTATAAATCTCGAATCCGGAAATCACATAACCACCGGGGCTGTTGATCTCGACTATCAGCTCGCGATCATCCGGATCGGCCAGATCCAAAGCCTCGGCAAACTTCGCTGGCGAAAAATACTCCTCGGCGAAAAAGTCATAAATCCACGCATAGTCGTTCGGGATAATCTCGCCGCTTACTCTGATTCTCATTTTTCCTCCTATAGTGTCCATGTGCCGGCATCGATCTGGTCCGCCAGCGTCGGGTTATCTCTTCTTACGAGGGCTCTGGCCAAGGCATTCATTGTTGCAGCAACGGGGTCGATTCGTTCAGTGTCATTCCGGTGTTTCTTGCTGAGCTTAAGATCCCCATAGTTATTAACAATTTCGACTGCGTTTCCCAGGCACCAGATCATCAGGGGATTCTCTTCCAGGATGATCTTCCCGGAGAGCAGCAACTCCCGGAATCCTTTAACGGCAAGATTCTGCCCTGCGCAAGTCTGGGAGATCTCAACACAGAAATTCTCGTCATTTCGTTCCTGGCACATTTTGATAGCCAGATCTGTGGCATTGTGCCCATCGTAATCGACCTCCAGCACTTTCCAACCGTGGTCCCGTTCCCCCTCGGAGATCCAGTTGTCTATGTAGCTGTTATCTGTTACATCTCCCGGAGTGAGAGTACACGCGCCCCGTTTAGCCCATTCGATATAGGGCACCCGGTCCGAGTGTTCGTGGCGCTGCGCCTGATTCTCCGGCATAAAGCCGTGCATCCGTATTGCAACCCGGCCATCCGGGAGGAGGAAAACTGCACCTACGCCACTAAGGTCTATCCTCTTGCCAAGGTCGAACCCGCACCAGCATGAAAGGCCATCCGTCAAAGCTGCGAAGATCTCCGGCTTCACCTGGGCCTGCTTAGCCAGGGCCATGCAATTCTCGTCCATGTATCGATTCACGCTGCCGGCCTGCCACTGGCACATCCGTCGCGTGAGAAACATCCGGATCTTGTTTGGATCCTTACTGTTATATGCTTCGTTATATTCGGACTCGATTTCTCGAAGCAGATATTTGCTGTACTCGTTTGGATACCGCAGGCACGGATTCGCCCATGCCCACTTTTCCCGATCATGAACATTCTCCCCTACCGGCAGCTCCCTGATCATGACAAAATAAGTATCATCTGTGACGCTGCCATCAAGCACCAGCCTGGCATATTCCTCTTCCTGATAGCATGGCTTGCTTTCAGCATCATCGCCGGCTGTTGTTATTACGTCCAGGAGAGTCTGCGGGCGTTTACCGAAGGAGTTCTTGCCAATGTCGTAAATCATCGAAGTCGGATGCGCATGATACTCATCGACGACAAAATAAGACGGAGCGCCCGAGTCCTTATTCTTGGTGTCTTTACTCAGGGCACGCATGAAGCCTCCCCGCGTTCGGTGCACAACCGGGTTGCTCCGCGGAATGATTAACCGCTTGGCAATCAGGGGCGACGCCTCAGCGATTTTCTTCGCATCGCCGAAAACGCGCATTGCCTGTCCACGGTCAACTGCTGCGCACTCCACTTCCGGCTCGTTCTCAAACTTCGCCAGCTCCGGATGATATGGTGGATACAGCGCATCCGCGCACATGTGATAAAGGCACTGGCCGGACTTTTCGGTGCTTTTGAAGTTTCCCCTGGCCCGCTTGTTGTAGGTCCGGAGGAATCTTCTGGTTCCGTCGTCCTTATGCACCCAGCCGTAGGTGCAGCCCAGGTCGAATATCTGCCAGGGTTGCAGCCGGATCGGCTGCCCGGCTTCCACGCCTCTCACCTGATTGCAGTACCCATACCACTCGATGATTTTGTCTGCTCTGGTCTCGTCGAAGACATATGGCCAGTGCGGATCCTTCGACCTCTTCAGGTCATCCAGGTGCCGCTGGCAGGCCTGGATCTCCGCCGGGCAGCAGAATCGGTGAAGCTTTCCCTGGGTAACACTCTTCGCATACTGTGCAACAGGATGATGGAGTCCGGATCGCTGGCGGGATTTAGTCGCCAAACATATCCGCCTCCTCCGGTGTAATGCCTCCAGTGTCCACAGTCTGCGGGAGAACGATATTTGCCCTGGCGGATACTGTAAGCCCGAGCTCTCTTGCGCAGCTCCTGCACTGCTTAAAGAACCGGTCCTGAATCATGCTCCACTCTTTTGTGGTTTCAAGGTTTCCATCCCCGAGGGCCTTGTTCACCATTTCAGTCGCTGACACATAGTGCTGCTTTGCGACCAAATACTGTCCGAGGACATCGCCATCGACTGAGCTAAGCACGCCCATTTTCACAAGAACAGGCGCGAGCTTGTTGAACTCACGTACCAGGGCCCGGTCAAGATAGGCAGGAGGATTCACTTTCTCCGTTTTGGGCGCTTGGACCTCCCGGCTTTCCCGATCAGCGAGCTCGGCCTTCGTGTAGTGCCGGCTCCCATCGGATTTCAAAACTGCCACAGGCTTCTTTTTTGCTGGCATTCTGGTCACCTCACAATTTGCAGAGTGTGCCCAGTCTGGGCACCTCGCTGCTTTCCGCGTTTGAAATATGATCGGGGAATTTTTCTCGCATTTGAG
>Ga0326512_10002348_pt1 | contig 14028 bp, 9 predicted proteins | sample 1_2617_0518_D_FD_203652 | JGI IMG/M metagenome (GOLD analysis project Ga0326512, IMG submission 203652) | Bovine rumen microbial communities from UC Davis, California, United States - 1_2617_0518 | ecosystem: Host-associated > Mammals > Digestive system > Stomach > Rumen | place: USA: California... | reverse complement strand
AGGAATATGGAATACTGCAAAATCACGTTTAGAGCAGGAAAAAAGCAATTATCCAACCAAGGTTTCGGGACTTAGAAGCAAACTAGTAAGGGATTATCCTACTACTCTCGCAATAGTAACATGTAATCTGGTTGATGATGGAATTTCAACTATAGATAGTTATTGGGCTGGAGATTCTAGAAATTATCTTTGGAATAGTGAAGGTTTTTACCAAATATCCAAAGATGACTTAGACGTAGACAATGATCCATTAGAAAACTTAAGAAATGATGGTGCTTTATCAAATTGCATTTGTGCCGATAGGGCTTTTCAGATAAATAACAAACGTATCAATGTTAAAGGACCGTTTATCATTATAAGTGCTACTGATGGTTGTTTCGGTTATTTCATTACTCCGATGCATTTCCATGAGGTCTTGCTTACTGGTCTGAAGTTATCTGGAGATGTAAGTGAATGGGAAAACTTTGTTAAAGCAGAGATGTGTAAAGTTACTGGCGATGACGTTTCCCTATCTTTATGTGCAATAGGATTTGAGGATTTTGAATCCCTAAAAACTTCTTTCTCAAATGATACAATTGTAGGATTTGATGAAATTAGTAGTCTGCAAAGCGAGATAACAGAGCTTGAAATTTCTATAAAAGAAAAGAAAACACAATTAGAAAATTCTATACAAGCTGGTTGGAATAACTATAAAATCAGCTATATGAAATATATAGATCAAGCGTTGAATGAAGAAGAATCATCAATAGGCTTGACAAGCGAAAACGAAGAAATTAAAGATTCAACGAAAGATGAGATAGTGAGTCATACTTCGGACAAAGTAGATAAAGAATCTGATGTTGAAGCTCACCCAACAGAGAATATAAATCCGGACTCTTTTATGGAATCCAAAGAGTTACCTGAGATTTCGCGTGTAGAATCATTGGATACGGGCACAAATATCAAAGAAGAAGACAAACCATCTGACATTTCTATTGTTGATTACAAAGAATTATCGGAGGACAAAGGTGCAGAGACAATAGACATCGACGCTAAGGAAGTTGCGGTTGAAGATAGTAAAACTGAAGAAGACTTGTCTCTTTCGGAAACAGAAGATGTAGAGAGAAAACCACTCAAACCGGAAGATCCTATAAAAGAAGAAACAGAATTGTCTGCGGTATCAGAAATTAAAGATGACAAGTTGGAAACAGATATTGTTCCTCCGACTTTAAAACATGATGGTGATGAAAAAGCAGGCTTTTCGCCGAAGCGGATTGGAGGGGGACATCATAGCGATACTTCAACCGTATTTCCAAGAAGGGTTGGTAATGCATCGCCAAAGGCGGGTTTAAGGTTTGGAGACAAAGAAAAAACATCCTATACATCGTCAAGAACCACTACAAGTGATTCTTCAGAAAACATCTATGATTTAGCTCAAAGATTATTGAACGAATTTGAAAGGTTTCATTCAAAAGAGATTGCTTTACAATTGGTAGGGGCTGATTTTTTCCCAAGCCTACCGAAAGAAATAAAAGAAGAAATATTCCAATTCTTAAGCAGATCGTAAGTATATGTTAAAAGGTGAAAATATAAATGGATATCGAATCCTGGAGGACTTTAAGGTCGCCGGTGGCATGAGCAAAATCTCCTTTGCAGAAAGAGATGGGAAAACATTTTTCATCAAGGAGTTCCTTGCTCCTAAATATCCGACACCAGATAGTCCCGGAAGTGAGCGTATTAAAGAGCAGAAGAGAAAAGCCTGTGACGCATTTGAGAAACATCACCGCGATTTGAACAATGCCATCGGAAAATGTTGTGCAGGTACTGGTGGTAATCTCATTTATGCACTTAACTTCTTTAGGAGTGGTGCATCATACTATAAAGTTACAGAAAAGATCGACATTTCGTCCTTCCCATGTGAAAGTATTGCTCGCCTGCCTTTAGAGAAGATATTACTTATTGCAAAATCTGCTGTTCATAGTATTAGGATTCTCCATGGGCTAAAAATCGTTCATGGCGATTTAAAGCCAGATAATTTACCTATTAAAGAAGCTGCACGTGGGTATGTAGTAAAATTGATTGATTTTGACGACAGCTATTTTGAAGGTAACCCTCCCTCTGAACGAGAAAGCCTTGTTGGCACACCAGAGTACTACTCACCAGAGCAGGCTGCCTATATTATGGATGAAGATGAGGAAATTGAAGGCTCAACTCTTACGTGCAAATCTGACATCTTCACATTAGGTATTATTTTCAGTGAATATTTCTCTGGAGAGAAACCTGTTCTGCCATCAGATTATAAAACAACATGGACTTGTATTAATGACGGTAGAACCATTTCTTTCAAGAAGAGGCTTCATCCTAAAATCGAGGAGCTTATTAGAAAGATGCTGTCATTAAATCCCGCTGATCGTCCTACTATCGGTGAAGTATTTAATGTACTGAAAGATATTAAGCCGGAAGAGAGCTCAATTGGACTGTCTGGAGGTGGTAAAGGTGAGGAACCAAAGCCCAAAAAACCAGGGTTAAGATTCGGGCCTGGTTTAAAGCCTAGTGGTTCAAAAGGATTATCATCATCAGGTATAACGTCGGCTCCAGCAAAGCCAGAACATAAGGAGACTCCCGAGACTAAAGAGACAAAGTCTGTTTCTTCGGGATTACGAGGTTCAGGTCTTAAAATAGCAGATAAAGAATGAGTTGGATCTGTAGGCTTTGCGAAACCGTTAATACGGATGATGTGCTTGAATGTGAAGTCTGCGACGCAGTTTCACCATATTTGAGTCGATTCGATTACGACGAAATTGACCCAGATACACCTACCACCATTAGGTGGCAGGCTGAAGCATGTGATTGTGTTAAACTGTCTTATAGAGGCCACATAACAGATGTAACGCATTTAAATGCGGCTCGGATATTAGCTAGAAGAGACACTGAAGTTACATTTATATTAAAAAATGATGTAACAGAAAGAGAATTTACCTACGATGTAAGAGAGCACAAGCCTCCTATTACCCGAATTAGATTCTTGCAGAAATCTGATAAGGAATTTGTGTTAAAATTGTGTTCAGATGAAGAATTCAAGAAATATTTCACATTAGGTAAATATGGTGACGACATAGAATCTTTTTTTGATACAACCCTCAATCTTTTTGCTAAAGGTATGGCTTTCCCGTATGTTATTGAGACCATAGATTCCGATCCGATAGGAATGATAACATGTCAAATAGAGATGGAGAACGGAAAGGTTACAGGATATATAACGTATTCGGTTTTGCCTGAATATAGAAACTATGGGCTTGCAACAGAAGCGTTGATGAATCTACGGAACGAAACAAAAGAAACTGGAGTTGAAATTCTAAATCTTATTATTAGCACATCAAACAAAGCTTCAAGACGGGTTGCTGAAAAATGTGGGTTTAAATGTAAAGATCCTCAACTCGAACTTGCCGATGATACAGGCCTTACGATGATGTTAACATGGAAATATGTTTTTGCGGAGCATATTAGCAAACGGGAAGTCATGGTTAAGAAAGGGCTAGAGGCGTTTACAAAAGAAGAATGTGACAAAGCATTAAGATTATATGAGAATGCTTTAAAGTTTAAATGCCCTAGAAGATGCCTATATAACGATGGCATTACCTATATTTACATCGGAGAAGTTTATGCATACCAGAGAAAATTCGGAAAAGCTTTGGAATCCTACAAAAAAGCGAAATCGCTTGGAATAGACAATCCGAAAGTAGATAAAGAAATTAAATGGTTAGAATCTAACTTGTATTCATTATAAAATTAATATTATGGCAAAAGCAATTGGAATCGATTTAGGAACGACCAATTCGGTTGTTGCGTTTAAGGACACAAGTGTCAGGACAATCGCTACTGGTCCAGATAACGAAGAACTCTGCCGCTCTTGTGTTGCAATAGACAAGAAAACAGGTGAGTTTGTTGTGGGGAATTCCCCTTACAATTCATGGAAAAAATATGCACCCAACATCGTTGTATCTGTTAAACGACTTATGGGCGCAGGAATTTCTGATGAGCAAGTACAGAAAATGAAAGCTCAAAAGAGTCTCTACCCATACGGAATAGATAAACTTGCTGGTGGAACAGACGAGTCTGTTGCTGTTGTTCTTAATGGAAAACAATATACGCCAGAACAAATTAGTGCACAAATACTTCGCCAACTTAAAGAGGATTCCTCAGTAAAATTAGGCGAAATAACACATGCGGTTATAACCGTACCTGCTTATTTTAACGAAAAGCAAAAAACTGCTACAAGAAAAGCTGCAGAAATGGCAGGACTAAAAGTACAGCGTCTTCTTGCGGAGCCTACTGCAGCCGCCATATCTTATGGCGTTGATAAAATGGAAAAGGATGATGAGAAAGTATTTCTTGTTTATGATTTTGGCGGTGGTTCATTTGACTTGTCTATACTTGTAGCCTCAGGGGGTAATTTCATCGAATCTGGTACTGGAGGCGATAGATGGCTTGGTGGAGACGATATTGACAAAGCACTCATGAACTATGTGTTTGAACAAACAAATAAAGAGCAGGAAGTCAATGTACAGGAATTGATAGACGCATTGGATGACAGAAAACGATTTGCTTTTCAGGGAGAGTTAAAAAAGCAAATTGAAGGGGCTAAGAAACAACTCAGTAATTCTAAAGCCGCAAGTATTGAAATATTTGGAGAACTTGAAACTGAAGATGGCGATATGGTTGATATTGAGGTCAGTATCACCCGTGATGAATTTGAGAATCTTATTCGACCATTAATCCAACGAACAATAGATCTTGTAGATGAGTTGTTAGATAAGACTGGTTATCCTATAGAAACTATAGACAACATCTTGCTTGTAGGTGGTTCATCATGTATTCCTCTTGTTAAAAAGATGCTTGTAGCAAAGTATGGAGAAGAAAAGATCTTGTCCTCAGAAAAACCAATGCTTGCTATCGCTGAAGGTGCGGCTATTCTTGCTCACGCATTAAGCGATGAATATGAATGTCCAGAATGCGGAGAAATGGTACCAAAAGATAGTACGACATGTCCCCATTGTGGAGCTAAGCTCGATGGAGAAGATGGAGAGGATGCCGTTGGAGAGCCACCGATATTAGTTACTTATACAACGAAACACAATTATTATATTAAACTTGAGACTGGCAATCAGAAAATTATCGATGCTAATGAATTGCTCCCATTCGAGATAAATAAGAGATTCAAAACCACAGTTGATAATCAAAAGATTGTAGAACTTGTGATTTTGTCAGATGCAGAGGGGGGAACCTATGAAAAAATCGCTTCTGGCTTCTTCACAATCTCTGACAACTTACCTGTCGATAGTAGTCTTACATTTACTTTTTCTTTAACAGAAAGTGAGGAGCTGTCCGCAAAGGTCAAGATTGACAAGACAGGAAAGACTACAAATATTGTGTTAGGACGAGGTAATAAAGACTCCAAATGTCTTGGTACCATATCAGACTCTATACAAGGTATATTAAGCGATTCTTCTATAAGTGATGTGAAGAAAGCAGAATATATGTCGAAAGTACAAGAAAGCATTGATATAATTTCTAAAAACAATTTTAAAGAAGACGCCACAGAATGGCAAGATATTGAAAACAAGATCAATTTAGCACAAAACAATGCCCATGCTCCTGAAGATAGCGACAACTCGGTATCACTGATTATTGCAAAAATTCTTTTGGGAACATTCGACAGATTTATTGCGACTGAAGATGAGAACGAGATGAAGTCTCTCATTTCTAAAGCAGAATCTTCAAGTAATCCTATGGAGAAGGTTGTGTCACTAAAAAAACTTGAAGATCTTACAGAAAAATACAGTTTGTTCACAACAATTTTTATGTTTAAGATTGTTTCGATGAATGATTCTGTGAATCCTGCTACAGCAGCTCGCGCTGATAAAGCCTATAATGACATGATGAATGCATTAAATCGTCACGACGTTGATACGGTAAGAGATTTAATTTCAAGCAATTCAAGTATCCTTAATAGCATGGGTACGAGTATTGATATTAAAACTGCGTTAAAAGGTTAATTATGAGTGAACAAATAAAATGTCCGGTTTGCGGGAGAGAAGATATTCCTGATTACCACAAGGAGGATGTTAAATGCCCACAATGTGATACGGATTTGTCTATCTACAGACTATTAGCAGAGTATCAGGAACTATCCGTTCTCCCAAAAACAAATAGCAAGAAGTGGAAGATAGCTACAGCAGCTTTGGCTGCTATAGCTATTGTAGCAGTTGTCCTTTTATGTGTTCCGAAGTCTCACGTAGAGAATATTGAAGAGTTTAACGTTGCTGCATTAAATGATTCAATCAAAAAAATTTCGTCAGAACTTGTAATGGCCAATCAAGAGATTGCTAACCTCAAAGAACAGTTATCAAATAAAGTTTCTGATAATATTTATATTGTAAAAAAGAACGATTCTCCTTGTAAAATCAGCAAGAAATTATATGGAACCGAAGGACGATATAAAGAAATTGAGGCAATTATTACAAGACCACTTCAACCTGGTGATACTTTGCTACTAAAGTAACAAAATGGGAGAGCCTTCTAAAACACAATATACCAAGCCCATTCCTCGCGATTACTTTTCCAAGATATCCAATGGAGCTGGGTCTGTCGTAGTTGTTAAATACGACACTTTTGACTATGCCAATAACATTTCTAAATTGTGTCAGAAACATGCGAATGTTTATCTTCCTCATGGGTATATTGGATCTAATTCCTATAATATACTCTATCTATTACACGGATGGACTGGTAGTGCAGAGGATTTTATTAATAAGGAAGAGTGTCAATTTAAGAACATTCTTGACCATATGATAGCAAATCATATTATTCCTCCCATTATAGTTGTCTCTCCAACATGGGATAGAGACAATGAAGAAAAAGATTGGGAAGAATCCTGCAATGAAATTAAATTGTTTTGGAAAGAATATTATTATCATCTAGTCCCTGCAATAGAAAATTATCTAAGTATCGAATTCGGAAAGGACCTTCGTAATAATTGGGCAAAAAGAAGTGTTGGCGGTTTTTCTTTGGGAGCGATTTCAACTTGGTATATTTTTCAAAAATGTTTTGGACTGCAAAAAAATTATGTCCCAATATGTGGTGAATGTTGGGTTAAAGATGAATCTACAGGAACTAGCGATGTCTTCGATAAAATAAAATCAATAATTGAGAAATCGGATTATATAGATGATGATTTTCGTATCTTTTGTGCCATAGGTACTAGAGATTCGAGATATAAACAGGTTTCATCACAATCTGAGCTTTTCCAGTCTCTAAATGATGAAAAAACAAATTGTTTCCACTATTATGTAAAGGAGTTCGGATATCATTCGTATATCTCAGCCTATGAGTACTTGTACAACATCCTACCTGTAATGTACAAGGTCTGATCTGGTAATTAATCTAAAAGCGAAAAAATTATGGGACTTATATCTTGGATAAAAGATGCATATTATGATCATAAGCTAAACAATGCGGATTCTGCATATAATTCAAACGATATTTCAGAGGCAGAGAGAATCTATCTAGAGATTCTTGATAAGCATCCAAATGCTGCTGAGCATTTGGCAAAAATGTATTTTGAATTAGCAAAATCTCGCAAGGATGAGTTGCAATATTTGAGTAGTTTAAAATCGCTCCTTTCCAGAACTTCAATGGGGAAGGAGGAAGTTACTATATATTTGAAAAGACTTGTAACGGAAATAGAGAAAGCAGCAACTCAATATTTTAACAATAGGGATTATAACAAGGCGTCCAAATATTTAAAAGCAATTGAACTTGACAAAAGAGGGGATTCCATTTTTGCTAAAAAGAATCGTCTATACGCTCTTTATGTAAATCTTAATGCTGTAGAATACGAATATTCATATAGTTCTTCTTTGGCTTTAGTCGAAACTTATTGTAAAACGGAAGTTGACAAAGATATAGAAGACGCAATAATCAGTACTGTCCAAAGATTACATGCTTCTAAGAAACTTGAGAGAGCATATAGCCTAGCAAATTGTTTAGCAAAAAGAAATAATAGTCTTGCACTTAAGGAATGTGTCACTGTTGCTTATGATATTTACAAGGTCGGAAACTCTTCTGACAAGAAAGTTATCGATGAAGATTTGTTATTAGACTATATTTCCAAGAATAGCCAGTCTAATTTGCTTATTGGATTAGAACAATTCGCCACATTTGGAAGTAAATATAAGAAAGAATATATAAAGGTAGGTATTGCTACAATTGCTTCTGAACCTGATACTAAAACTGCTGTTGCAATTTTCAAAAATGTTTGGGAAGTTGTGCAAGATGTTTCTTTGATTCAGCATTTCGCAAATGCATCATCTGCGATATCTAATGCTATAATTGAATATTTTGTACAGAATGTCCAATTCCTCACGTCCGATATAAGTGTAAAAACTGCCCTATTTAAAGAATTGTCAGCTTACGAAGATTATAAATATGTTTTCAAAGTTTATGAGAGATTCAGAGATGGGGGAGTTGATGTTCACACAGAATACACAGCTAAAGCTAAGTCAATTATAGCCTCTCTTGAAGAAGAAGAGCAGTTGTCTTTGCTTAACCGGATTCTCAAACTTTTTAAAGACGACTCTTGGGCCATTGATTGGAAATTGTCTGTCGGTGAAAAACGTCAAGCCAGAAAAGATTATAAAGACGCAGACCAGATATTCACGGAACTAGTTGGATTGCACCCCAATGCACAGCCAAGGATTGCCCAATTATGTTATGAACAGAGTATAGAAGAAAAAGATCTTTTATCAAAGAGAGCTTGGATTAGTAAGGCTTTCGCATTCAAAAAAACTCACAGTCCTATTTTTAATGCCGAGGAGTATAACAAATTGATTCCTAATCTGTCTTCTTCGGTTATGAATCTTATTCATGATTGGTTTGCTAACAGAAATCCTGAAGAAGCATATATAACGGCCAACACATTTAATTCCTATGATTCTTGTTGTTTTGACAATTATATAAAAGAACTCAAATCATACCAGGATAATGATTATGTGTTGTCACAATTAGCAAAACTAAAGGGGGAAGGTGTTGATATCGCCTCAGAATATAAAGAGGTCGTATATAGAATCAACGAAAGCAATGATTATTCCAATCAATATAAATTAGAAATTCTTTCCACTGCCCAATCTCTTTTCAATGATGACGAGTTCTGTCAAAAGTATATATCGAAGGGTATTGAAGTAATCTGTTCGGAGAGTGATGAAGCGAAGGCAATAGATAAATTCACAAGTGTGTGGAATACACGAATTGATGCAAGGCTGCTAGATTCATTTGTAAATCAAGATTATAAATATTATAAGTCTGTCGTTGACGTTCTCATAGAAAAAACAGCGATTACAAAATGGGACAAAGATCTATTTTCTCATTTTTGCGATAATATTTTTGCCATTGATGATTACAAATATGCACTGTCTATATTCGATAGATTGAAAGACAAGAAGCTTACTGTCCAAAGACCTTTTGTGGCTACAGTACTTAAAGTATTACCTTCATTAGCTGTTGATGATAGACTAACACTTATTAATGAATCCTTAACGAAGTACAATGATGTTTTTTTGTTTGACGAAAAATTAGCAGTTTCTGACATCTATTTGTCTGAGGACAATTCTGATAAGGCTGAAAATATATTGAAAGAGCTCATTGGATTGCATGCAAATGCAGAACCTAAACTTGCATCCCTTTACTATAATAAAGCAAAGAAGGCAAAAGATATTGGCGAAAAGGAAGTTTTCATAAACAAGGGACTTGCATTTCATTTGGAGCATTCAAAGGTTTTCGATCCTAAGGATTATCAACCAATATTCAAGAAGTTGCTTAAGGCATATGAATCTCTAATAGACAAGTACTATTCTATCAAGGATTTTGAAAACACATACAAATTGTGTATAGGGCTTAAATCCTATGTGGATGATTGGTATGAGAAATATGCCAAAATTCAATTATCAACTATAATTCAATATGCTGATGACGAGAAAAAGATAGAAGAATTATATGCGTCTTTTAATACATTAGAAAAAGAAGGTGTAGAGCTTCAGAAAGTCAATTCTGAAAATATAATGTCATTATGGGAGGAATTAACTAGCTCTCTGCTACGACATGCGGCAAAGCAACCTTATGTAAATCGTGTTAATTTGTTAGGTGACTTTACTTCGTTTCTGAATGCGCATTGTGAAAAAGACAAGGCTAATGAAATATCCAAATTAATAAATTCGGAATTAATTTCGATACATAAGGAGCAAGGATACAAGTATGAAGTAGATACTAAATTTTCTGAAGCCATTGATGTTTATGACCTGTTACAAAGATTAGCTGATGCGAGGACGGTATCATGGAGCAAGATTCGTAGTGTTATTTGCCAAATCAAACAAGGCAAGAATGTTTCCGAAAGTGAAATACGTAAATTGCTCGCTTTTGTCGGATTTGTTAAAGAAAAGAAAGAGCTGGCATACCGATATGCAATTTGTCTTATTCAGTACAATGGGGCAAAAGAAGCAACCACTTTTGTTAATGAATTCCTTCCTGATGAGAAAGAACTCGTGGAAGCCTGCAAGAATGCTTATGTTAGGGATGCAGAATCCGTCTTGGCAGATTTTAACAAGCAAGTAAGCAAATTAAGATCCGGTGAAGCGACTGTGTCAGAAGCTAAAAAACTAGAAGATGCTTTGGATAAATATGACAATATGATTTCTCCATACCTTGATGGTGTTCATGACAAAATAGAGCAATTACGTAAGTCGATACCATCATACATTTTGTCGAAGTGCTTTGAAGAAGGGCAGTACGATCTCGCTTTAAAATATCTCAAAGAGTCTGGAAAAAATTGGTATGAAGATGATGTATATTTCAGAAATGTTGCCATAGCGTGCCTTGGAATAACAGAATCAGGAAAGATAAACAAAACCAATTATAAGGCTATTATTTCATGTTGGTTGACGGCAGTGTATCGTGACCAGTTGTTTGTAAAATCCCTAGACTACACAAGCTGGGATGATCCATACACATTCACATTAGAAAATTCTTTAGGCGGGAGTAAGGAAGATTCTTTTGATTCCTTGCCGGATAATGTAAATTTTAACGAACCTATAGAAGGATCTGTTATTTCTATTGCAGAAGTTCAGCAGAGCCTTTTAAGCCGATTCGAACTAGCTTTAAATGACAAAGACGAAGCATTTGCCGCTTTCTATGAAGAGCAAAAAGACGCAATGGATGCGCTCGTTAATTTAAATATGGATAATCCTTGCATTATTGCTGCTCCATATCTTGCTAATAACACTCGAAAGTGTCTCAACGAGATAAAGAACACCTTGGATTATGAGTATGAAAACTACGGCGGAGAGAACATTCTAAGAGTTGGCGTTTTGTATAATATCAACTCGGGTTGCTATCGTGAATATAAAGACGCATCAAGCAATGCAGAAATGTGCATCTCAGCGGCAAAAACAATGTCTGCATCTCAGGTAAAAACGGCTTTTACTAGTGCTACTATTAACTCTATCCGTGAATTCAGCGATTTGTATAGCTCTTTCTCCACAGAGGTTCAAAATGTGCTAACGAAGGTAACGAAAGATGGTACCTCATACAAAACAATTCTTAATGTTTTTCCCATTATTTGCCAAGCTATTGATGATAATACGCTTTCGTATATCTTCGGAAATTATATCAACCAAAGTGTAGTGGGTAAACTTAATGACGAGAGTCTTGATTTAGCATCAGGTCTCAAGGAACTAGTATCTGCATATGGCGTGGCAAAATCTTGCACTCAATTGAAGAATAATATAGGTAGTGTATTAGAAGCTTTGGTGGGTAGGTTTGTAACAGAGGCAAAACCAAGTGATTTGACAACTATAAAGTCTGTTCTGAATTCTACAGGAACAGACTTTGAAAACAATATTGTAAATACATTGTCTGATCAGCTCGTGTTGGTTGCAGTTGCCACAGGGCATGCTGATGCCATAGAGTCTTTAACAACGATTTCTGCTAGAACTATATCACTTCGCAATAAATTGACAAGTTTAAAAGGGAAGACTAAAGACCTTTCTCTGAATATGGAGTTAAGTCAGATTGTAGATAAGGTTAATAGCAAATCTATGTCTCTTAACTCGGCATTACAGAAAGTGTATTCATTATATGAAGCGAATCCAAACAATTCACGTGTTTGTGACAACCTTTGCACTTTAGTGGGTATGTGTATAAGAGAATATGTCATACCTGATAAATATGGAAAGTCTACTGTTATGACCGTCTTTAATAAGCTTAAATACAATAAGAGTACAACGTACAGAAATAGTGCGCGTGCATTGAAAAATGAACGCCAAGAGATTCTAAATCAATTCCCTTGGGAAGCGAGGTCAATCCTCTCTGGCAGTACTAGTGTTCCTTATGGTTCACAGCTAAAACCAGAAATTAAACAGTTAAAAGATGCATTACAATTATATTTAGATTTAGCATAATATGAAAAATCCATATTTAGTATTAGGCATTAATCAGAATGCCAGTAAAGTCGAGATAGTCAAAGCACAGGTCAAAGCTTTAAGACTAAGAAGATATGATGCAAAGGAGATTGCCGCTGCACAAAAAGAGCTGCATAATCCTGCTCGTCGATTGGCGGTTGATTTCACATATCCAATTCTTGATGGTATTGATGGCTTCGACCCGATTACGTCATCAACAAAGAGCATAGAGTTTGATGTTAACAAGTTAAATTTAGATAAATACAATTCTTAGTATGATAGAAGCAGTTGAAAAGAAAATTTCTGAGATTCTGAAAGACAAGAAAGACTTGTCTATTAGAATTGAAAAAAATCAAAGAGATAATGATCAACTTCTAGATGAAGTGTTCTTAGAGGCAATTTCCGTCCTTGATGTTTTCTCACGAGAAGAGAAAATTATTGAGGACAAAGGGTGGAATCTGTCTGATGATAGCCAAAAAGCTATAAAACGTCTTCTTAATGCAAAAAAGAAGCTAAATACGATGCTCGAGAAGTACAATGTTCAGAAGATAACTTTTGAAAATAGCATGTCTCATGATGACTTGTGTTCTATAACAGACACGGAACCAGATTCAGAAAAACCTAATGGCTTTATATTGTCAATTGAAAAAGAGGGATACACAAGAAATGGCCATTTGTTAAGACGTGCAGAAGTTGTAATTGTTAAGAACTAATGAGATCATTATCTGAAATACATTCAGAAAAAGAGTGGGTAACCACTAACCTAAGAAAGGCCGGGATGTGGTGTGGAGGAGGATTGGCTATAACGATTCTCTCACTGCTTATTGCTTCTCATTTAGGGTTTTCAATTATTACACTTGGTGCAATTGGTTGGGGTGGCTGGAACGTATATAAATGTTTGAAACGATTGGAAGAGTTAAAAGAGGAGGAAAGACGCGTTTTAGAACATGGTTTTACTGAAAGCTACACACCATCCTCTGAATTGACATCTAGTACAAAGGCATCACCTTCTCCCAAGCCGACTGCCACAAGACTTCGTTCAAAGACATGGGATAAATAATGAGATACTATCATGGTCATGGATTACAAGAAACAATGTGTCATCTTATTAGGACAGGCTATCCTTTTATTACTATGTTTGGCTCCAATGTCATATGGATATTATGTTCTTGTTCGTTTTATATCCTTTGTGATTTTTACGTGGTTCGCAATTCATTTTTATAAAGTGAAAAGGGAATCACTTTGTTTTTTGTTTGGAACATTGTCCCTTCTATTCCAGCCATTCGTGAAAATCACTTTGGGGAGAACAATTTGGAACATTGTTGATGTATTAGTAGCAATGTGGCTTTGTTGGCTTAGTTGGAAAATCCATAAAAGAAGTATTTAATCATGGCAAGGAAACCTTCAATTATTCGTAAGCCATCAGTAAACCCCGTCTTGTGAGATTCTATAAGATACTCCGAAAAAGTTGGAGAGATTCTTAGAGATGTCGGAGGAATCTCCAAGATTCTTGGAAAAAGTCTGAGACTCTAGGAGGATT
>Ga0326512_10002347_pt1 | contig 14030 bp, 9 predicted proteins | sample 1_2617_0518_D_FD_203652 | JGI IMG/M metagenome (GOLD analysis project Ga0326512, IMG submission 203652) | Bovine rumen microbial communities from UC Davis, California, United States - 1_2617_0518 | ecosystem: Host-associated > Mammals > Digestive system > Stomach > Rumen | place: USA: California... | reverse complement strand
ACCGCCATCAGTGAATTTCTTCTTCAGTTGTGTATAAGCGCCACCATCAGCTACTGCTGTGCTGTCATCCATCTCCGCTACTGCTTCGTCAAGCAACAATGAAGTAGTGTCTATAGCAGAGGTATCCAGCGCTTCTGCCGCTTCAGTTTGTGCTTTCTGAGCCGTTGCATCCTGTGCCATCACAGGGGTAACGCTCATCAGTAAGAACGAAATAACAAAAAATGCTATCTTCTGTTTTGTCATATTTTATTCTTCAGTTAATATTATGCCACCAAGTCCCTGCATGGTAACCTTTACATTACCCTTTGCATCCACCTTAGCAGTCTTCTTTATAGGATTGAGGAACTCCTGTCCCTTCTTCAGTGGTTCGTCAGTATAATATGTCACAGTCTTTCCTGCCATCATAGGTACGTTCAGAGTCAGTGTGCGAGGCTGTCCCTCACCGTTCAGACCTGTTACATACCATTTGCCCTCTGTGCTCTTACGAGCCAGAACAGCATACTTTGTAGGATATCCGTCAACAAACTTTGTCTCCTCCCATGTTGTAGGAATCTTCTTGAGGAAATCCAGCTCAAACTGCTGCAACGTCTTCAGGTTGCTTGGCTGCACGTCGATACACTGTATTGTTGTCTGATTCATGATACCAGCAGCCATTTCGAAAGTGTCAGAAGTATAACGTCTGTGGCGCTTCCCTGGCTGGTCTTCTTTGTTCAGCCATCTGTTCATCATAGTACCACCCCAGTCCATGCTGCCTACGACATTTCTTGAGAAAGGATGCATTGTCAGTTCAAAGCCCTCCTTCTTAGCGTGATATTCGCTGAAATATACATTTTCAGATGCCAGTACAGCCTCTGATGCTACATAGTTAGGATACATCTTCTCCCATCCTCGTGGCAATGTACATCCGTGGAAAATCACCTGTATTCCGTGTCTGTTGGCATCGCTAAGGATGTCCTCATACTGCTGCATTGTCTGCTGTTTGTCGCCACCAAAGAAGTCCACCTTGATGCCCTTTATTCCGATGCTCTCCATCCAAGCCATTTCTCTTTCGCGAGCAATAGCAGTATTCATGCCGTTACGAGGTCCCTGCGGAGCATCGTTAGCATAACCGTTACTGTTATACCACAGCATGAGGTTCACACCTTTACTCTGAGCATACCTGCTCAGTTCTGCCATACGCTCTCTGCCAATCTGCACATCCCACAAAGCATCCACCAGACAATACTCGAAGCCCATCTCAGAAGCAGTATCGATAAACTTTACCTGGTCGTCAAAGTTAGCACTGTTATCCTGCCATATCAGCCAGCTCCATACGTAGCGTCCAGGCTTCATGTTAGGATGCGCCTTATACTGTTCCTCTACAACATCGAAAGGAATTGTTGTCTCAACGATAGGCTTCAGTGTAGAGCCGATAGTGATTGTTCTCCAAGGAGTCTCACCCGGCAGGCTGAAAGCAGGAGTAGTGCTTCCGATGCCATGATTCTCACTCTTGTCAGGGAAAGCGATAGTAAATCCATCCTCCTTGTCATAGTCGCTCAGGTGACATCCGCAATAGTTGCTTCCGACACCAGTTTCGCTCACCAGCACCCAGCCGTCTTCTCCAATGCGGAAGAGACATGGGAAAGTATATCCCTTGCCAAATCGTGATTTCTCTGTCAGAGCAACGTCAGGTCTGTACTCCTCTTCATAGCTTGGCTTTGTGCTCATCCATCCCTGATGGTTGCCGTCTATCTGTGGGCAGACGAAGGTAGTTGTCTTCTCAGGGAAGTTGAATGAAGACTCCTCTTTCAGTATTGTCACCCTGCGAGGTTCGTCCTTACCGCCATCATTAGAGCCGTCAAAGTGATATCTGTAAGCGATATCGTTATTACCCACACACATCTCCAGTACCATATCCCTTCTTGTCTTTGGAGCCTTGAAGGTCATTGTCACAGTATTCATATTTACGTTTATGACAGACGCCTTTGAGCCACGCATAGTATATTGTCCTTCCCTCTTACCCTCTTTTGTGTTAACCAGCTTCAGGTGCTCGGTATAGTCACCCATATCTGTCTTCAGGCCGAGTGCAGACTTTGTCAGCATCTCCTTGCCGTCATAGGTAGCCTTGTAAGTCAACTCACCTTCATTGTCGAGGTCAATGGTAACAATCAGTTTTCCATCAGGTGATGTTACCTTCTGTGTTTCAGCATTTGCCATCATGGCCATGCATGTAGCAGCGATTAAAAAGAAGAACTTTTTCATAGAGATAATAATATTTTTTAGTTTGTTATTTCCGTATTGCGTACAATGCTCGTGCAAACCGAACGCAATCAAGCTTGTTTGAATTGCTGAACTGATGGAGCAGCGAGCACAGAGTCAAGTTTACTTGAACTATGTCGAGTCGTGACAGAAGTCGATGACCATCAATGTGCAGCCGAGTATCGCCGATGGTTAAATCTCTTTAGGAGATTTGAAAATGGAAAACCCGTTTTTCAGTTTCCTGAGAAAACTTGTTTTTCTCAAATCCACCGGCAAAGGTACAATTAAGAGAGCAAAAAACCAAATAAAAAAAGATTTTTTAAATATTATTTAAATTCTTCCTTCTTCCCTTTCACCTTTAACATTTCACATTTCAAATAAGTATCGAGAGTCAGCCACCTAATCCCTATGGAGATATCTTTCCAGCGGAATGAATGAAGGTGAACATCTTTTTGTAGGCTTCTACTTTTTTATCGAAAGCGAGAGGATAGGCCCTTGAGGATGAGGGCAGACGATAGAGGGATAATGGTTCACCGTTTCTGCTTACAGTATGGGGTATATCAACGTGCGTATTCACTTTTGGCAGATCTGGTATGCCAAGTGATGAACAGATGGTTTCTGTGGCTTTCTCGCCTGTGGTAACGATGACCTTCAGATACGGCAGTTGAGCAAGAAGTGCCTTAATATCAGTCGATTCCACGACCTCAAGAAATTTGTCTGATGCATTATCCTGTAAGCGTCGTACAGCTGTTGAGGTATCGAAGAATGCAAGTCCCTTGTCGCGACAGAAATCGACAATCTCTTCGAGTTTGAAACGTTTTGCGGCAGTATCTACAAAATGGTTCTTGTCGCCAAAAAATATCTGCCCCTCTATTCTCCAATGGTCGTTGATAAAATTAGGATAATAGAAATCCATACACCAGCGTTTTCGCTGTGGCGGAAAACTTCCGAGAAACAGCACGACGGCATTTTCTGGCAGAAAAGGCTGCAAAGGATGATACTCTACCCCACCCTTGCTACGAGCGATATTTTCTTTATTAAGAAGGAACAATATAAAGGTCTAAGGACAATGATCTAAGGTCAAAGGTCAATAGTCTAAGGTTAACGCCAACCCTAAACCTTTAACCTTTAACCCTTAACCATTAACCGTTACTAATAGTATCTTTCCTGATATAGTTGGACAGAGGTAACGCCGTTCTCTTTTATGAAACTTACTTTTCCTTCGCGGGCAAGCCAACCCAGACCTGCGACAACTTCTATAAGGTCCAAACTTGTGATTGCCTGCAGTTCCTCAAGATTAAGCTTTCCTTTACTCTCCAACGTACGCCAGACGATACCAGCAAGTTCTCCAATTTGTGATGCTTCAAATGCCATAGTTAAGATAATTTTTAGGTTGTATTAATGTTAGTTTATGTTTAGTTAAAGCAATTAGTTTTTCAGCACAAAAATACAAGTATATGTTGAAAAAATGACGAATACCACCGTTTTTGTCATTTTTTTTACAAAAAAAGACATTTTTCTTTGGTTATTTGTTCTCTTTTTTGTACTTTCGCCGGGGAATAGTCTTTTTTATGACCGAACAAGAACGCATACTATATCTCAGGGAACAATTACACGAGCATAATCGCAGGTATTACGTAGAAAATTCCCCTATTATCTCCGACCAGGAGTTTGACCTCATGATGCATGAACTGCAGGACCTTGAGGCCAAACATCCGGAATTTTATGACCCTAACTCTCCCACTATGCGCGTGGGTAGCGACATAACAAAGGAGTTTAAGCAGGTAAGACACCGCTATCCGATGCTGTCGTTAGCAAATACCTATAACGAGCAGGATGTGGAGGAATGGTATAACCAGGTGAAGAAAGGTCTTGAGGGAGAGGATTTTGAGGTTTGTTGCGAAATGAAATATGACGGTCTGTCAATATCCCTCACCTACGAAGACGGACGTCTGGTGCAGGCTGTTACGAGAGGTGATGGTGTGCAGGGTGACGATGTGACCACGAATGTGAGGACAATACGTTCCATTCCCCTGATACTGCAGCCTGGATTGGGATATCCCCGCAACTTCGAGATAAGGGGTGAGATACTGATGCCTTGGAGTTCCTTCAACCGCCTCAACGAAGAGCGTGAGGAGATTGGGGCACAACCCTTTGCAAACCCCAGAAATGCTGCCAGCGGAACGCTGAAGAGTCAGGACTCAAGGGTAGTGGCTGAGCGTGGACTTGATGCTTACCTGTATTACCTGCTGGGTGACGAGGTACACTATGATGGTCACCTTGAAGGACTGGAGGAAGCCCGCTCATGGGGCTTCAAAATCAGCGAGGGAATGCGGAAGGTGCGCACGCTGCAGGAGATTTATGACTTCATAGATTATTGGGACAAGGAACGTCGCAACCTGCCTGTTGCTACTGACGGCATAGTGCTGAAGGTCAATTCGGCACGTCAGCAGCGCAACCTCGGCTTTACGGCCAAGAGTCCACGATGGGCTATAGCATATAAATTCAAGGCAGAACGTGTGTGCACACGCCTGCAGGAGATAACATATCAGGTGGGACGCACAGGAGCCATTACGCCAGTTGCCAACATGGATACCGTGCAGCTGTCAGGGACAAAGGTGCATCGGGCCACTCTGAACAACGAAGACTTTATCAAGTCGTTCAACCTGCATGAGGGTGACTATGTTTATGTAGAGAAGGGTGGCGAGATAATACCAAAGATTGTTGGTGTTGACGAGAGCAAACGTGCTGCAGATGCCAAGCCGATAGAGTTTATCACCAACTGCCCTGTCTGTGGTACACCACTGCGCAGGAGAGAGGGAGAAGCAGTACACTATTGCCCCAACGATTCTGGCTGCCCACCACAGATAAAAGGCAGGATAGAGCATTTCATAGCACGCAAGGCGATGAACATCGATTCATTAGGTGCTGAGACTGTTGACACTTACTACGAAAGAGGACTGATACATAATATCGCAGACCTCTATGAACTGAAAGCTTCACAACTGAACTATGAAGGAAACAGGGAGAAGTCGGCAAAGAAGGTTGTCGATGCCATAGAAGCCTCAAAACAAGTGCCTTTCGAACGTGTTGTCTTCGCACTCGGAATACGCATGGTGGGCGAAACAACTGCAAAACTGTTAGCGCGTCATTTCAAGAATATCGAGGCCCTGCGCAATGCTACCGTTGAGGAACTGACAGACGTGGAGGGTGTAGGAGAAATCATCGCCGTCAATGTGGTGGAGTATTTCCAAGACGAAAGGAATCGCGAGATTGTTGACAGGCTCATTGGCTATGGCCTACAGATGAGCATAAAGGAGGAAACAAAAAAGAGCAACATCCTCGAAGGCAAAACAATCGTCGTAAGCGGTGTGTTCTCAAAACATGGTCGCAAGGACTACGAGGAACGCATCATAGAACAATATGGTGGCAAACGCTCATCATCTATAAGCAACAAGACAAGTTTTATTCTGGCTGGTGACAACATGGGACCATCGAAACTGCAGAAGGCAGAGAAGCTCGGCATCCCCATCGTCAGCGAAGATGAGTTCTTGGAGATGATTGGGTACGACGAAAACCCTTCGACAGGCTCAGGGCAGGACGAAAACCAAAACGAAAACCAAAACCAAAACGATAACCCTTCGACAGGCTCAGGGAAGGGCCCTGACGATAACAAGCCTCAGGGGCCTGTGCAATTAAGTTTATTTTAAGCAAAATGAAAAAACATCTTTTCTTTACACTTCTTACTGCATTCTTATGCATTACTACAGGACAGGCAAAGAGCATCCTCTTTGACCTTGGTTGGAGATTTTATGAGGGAGACATTCCTGAAGCGAAGTCTGCTAACTTTGACGACAGCAAATGGAAGACTGTGAATCTGCCTCACGATTGGGACATTTACCATGCTCCCAACACAGATGCTGCCACAGGCAATGACGGCGGATACTTCCCTGGTGGCATAGGATGGTACAGAAAGGAATTTAAGCCTGATCAGAAAGCTGGCGAGAAGACGATACTGCATTTTGAGGGCGTTTATCAGAAAGCTGAGGTGTATGTAAACGGCAATCTTGCTGCTACTCATGCCTATGGCTACACTCCGTTCTATGCTGACATCACATCATACATTAAGCAGAACCAGAAGAACATCGTAGCAGTAAAGGTTGACAACTCTCTGCAACACAACTGCCGTTGGTACAGTGGTTCGGGTATTTATCGCCATGTATGGTTAGAGACACACAAGGAGGGAGCAAAGGACGACGCAACAAGTGCTTTCGTGACAACAGAGAAGGTGTTTGGCATCTCTGCTGACGGCCTGAAGGCTGACTCTGCAAAGGTGCGTCTGACATACGACGGAAAGACTCTTGAGGTCGTAACACTGAAGGATGTAAAACTGTGGTCACCAGAGCAACCTTATTTATATAATATAAAGGTGGGCGACGTCAACGTAAAACATGGTATCCGCACTTTCACATACGATGCCGAGAAGGGTTTTGTGCTGAATGGAAAACCTGTCATTCTCAATGGTGCCTGCGTACACCACGATGACGGACTATTGGGCTCTATGGCGTTTGATGCTGCAGAAGCAAGGAAAGTGAAGCTGATGAAACAGGCTGGCTTTAACCTCATCCGCACAGCACACAATCCTACCAGCACAGCATTTCTCAATGCCTGCGACTCTATCGGTATGCTGGTCATCGGAGAGGTCTTTGACGGATGGTATAACAGCAAGACAAAATATGACTACTCAACAGTCATCGACTCATGCTATAAGGAAGACATCAAGGCAATGATACTTCGTGACAGAAACCACCCCAGCATCATCAGCTGGAGCATCGGTAACGAGGTAATGGAGCGTAAGGAGATTCGCGTGGTGCAGACAGCAAGGAAGTTTAAGGCCGAGATACTGAAATATGACACCACACGCCCTGTTACTGAGGCCCTCTGTGCCTGGGATAAGGATTGGGAGATTTATGACCCACACGCAGAAGTGCTCGATATCGTGGGATATAACTACATGCTTTTCAAACATGCTACCGACCACCAGAGAGACCCAAAGCGTGTTATGTGGCAGACAGAGAGTTATCCTCGTGATGCCTTCAAGAACTGGAGCATCGTATATGACAACAGCTATGTCATTGGCGACATCGTATGGACAGGTCTTGACTACTTGGGAGAATCAGGTATCGGGCGTTATTACTACGAGGGAGAGACTCCAGGAGAGCACTATACCCAAAAGCAATTCCCCTGGCACGGAGCATATTGCGGCGATGTGGATCTGACAGGATGGAGAAAGCCTATATCACACTATCGCAGCATTCTTTGGAACAATGACGAACCTGTCTATATGGCTGTAAAAGAGCCAAGCGGCTACAAGGGTGTGATAAAGGAAACCAGCTGGTCTGTATGGCCTACATGGGAGTCATGGAGCTGGAACGGTTGGGAAGGCAAGGACATCACAGTAGAGGTTTACACCAAAGCACCATCAGCAAGCCTGTATCTCAACGACAAACTGATAGCAACAAAGGATGTCAACCGTTCTACTGAATACAAGGCTGTTTTCACCCTCCCCTATCAGCCTGGTACTCTGAAGGCTGTTGCAGGCAATGCCAGCACAACATTAAAGACTGCCGGCGAGGCTTACGCTATTCGCATGACTCCTGACAAGAAAGTCGTAAAGGCTGACGGAGAGGATTTGGTTTTCATCATTCTTGAGATAATTGATAAGGACGGCAATATAGTACCAGAAGCTGCTGTTCCTGTTGATATACAGGTAAGCGGAGCAGGCACACTCCTTGCTGCTGGCACCGCAAACCTGCAAGATACAGAGGCTACCACATCATCGCATGTCACTACTTGGAAAGGGCGTGCTATGGTTGTTGTACGCAGCACACAGCAGAAGGGTAAGATAAACATTACGACAAAGAGCAAGCTGAGAAATGCAAATTCACTTCTTCAATCCCGACCATGATATCGCTCTGGCTCTGAACCAGAGACGTTTCGCTACACCACATGTAGGGAGACAGATGCGCTCTGACTTAGGGTATATCCCCGCTCTATGGGCGGAGGATGGCGACGTGGTTGTTGTTGAAGATATTGATGCAGCAGAATTGCTATATAAACGGCACAAACTGACATCTCGGGCAAAGGTGGAGTTTGTGACTTCAGAACAATTAGAGAATACTGTTTCGGGAGACGGCTATCGTTTTGCCCCTTGGGGATGGAACAAGAGCATCAGGAGTACTTTTCTTGATGCCAAGATTCCCAAGACGATGCTGCCGTCGGAACAGCAGCTCGACAGCATCAGAATGCTTTCCAACAGGGCTCTCGCAGTAAAGCTGCTGAGCTCTATGAAAGGGGTGCAAGGCGTCATCGGAGTCTCTGCTGTCTGCAATTCCTCCGAAGAGGTGGAAGAGGCGTTGAAACTGCATAAGGACATTGTTGTAAAGGCTCCCTGGAGCAGCAGCGGACGAGGTGTGAGATACATCAGCATTGATGATGGTCCAAACGAAAATGTTCAGAAATGGATTAACAACACTTTGGAGAAACAGGGCTCCATCATCGTAGAGAAGAAATGCAGGAAGATACAAGACTTCGCTATGGAGTTTCAGGCAAAGGCAGACGGCAAGGTGGTTTATGACGGACTGTCGCTGTTCACCACAAAGAATGGGGCCTATACAGGAAGCATCCTGCTACCCGAAGACGAGAAAGAGGAATACCTGCACAGGTATCTTTCCCCTACCCTGCTCGACGAGGTGAAGAAGCAGATAGAAACCTTCCTCACAAAAGAGATAAATGGTGCATACCTTGGTCCTCTTGGGGTTGATATGATGATATGCAGCCCTTGGGAAGAAGGAACTTCTGCCGTAGTGCTCAATCCCTGCATCGAGATAAATATGCGACGCACTATGGGACATGTGGCGTTGGCACTCACTAGAAGAGGACAGCGTGGCATAATGTCGATAGATTATGATGGAAAGAACTATAGACTTCACATTCGCCAATAGCCTCCTGAAACCCCGACCACAAGACGGGCACAAAGGAACCTTTGGGCATGCTCTCATCATAGCAGGCAAATATGGTATGGCGGGAGCCTCTGTTCTTGCTGCAAAGGCTTGTCTGCGCACAGGAGTCGGCAAGGTGACAGTACTCTGTCCGCATAAAAATAATGACATACTGCAGATTGCTGTTCCGGAGGCAATACTAAGGCATGACCCTTCCGAGACACTATTCTCTGAGGCAATAGATATTGAAGCTTACGATGCTATTGCTATAGGACCAGGAATCGGTACTTCCACAGAAACAGCTCTCGCCCTGCACGAGCAGATAAAAATAATCAAGGAGTCATCACAAAAGCATCCCCTTTTGATGGATGCTGATGCCTTGAACATTTTAAGTCATAATCCCTCTTGGGCAGATGATATTCCTGACGGCACTATCATCACTCCCCACAAGGGAGAGCAGAAACGGCTTCGCGATGCAGGTATAAATCTTAATAAATTCATTCTTGTCGATAAAGGACATCCAACCAAGATTATTCTGCCTTCCAATAACGTTTATACTTGTCCTTATGGCAATGACGGAATGGCCACAGCTGGTTCTGGCGATGTCCTCACAGGTATCATAACAGGATTATTGGCACAAGGGTATGACTCTGAATCAGCAGCCATATTGGGCGTCACCCTTCATGCCCTTGCTGGCGATGCCGCAACAGCAGCATTAGGCTCGCACTCCGTAATAGCCTCCGACATAATAGATTTCTTGCCAGAAGCATTCAAAATAATTCGAGGTACCTCACACTGAGATACCTCGAAATTCTTTTTATACTATCGTTGTTTTCTTACTCTTCTTCGTTATTGTTAGCATTCTCTGCTATCAACTGCTGCTGCAGGTCGCTTGGCATGAGTTCATATGAAGCAAAGCTTGCATTGAAGCTTGCACGACCACCTGTGAGAGAGCTGAGTGCCACAGAGTAGTTAGACAGTTCCTTGAGAGGTATCTTTGCCTGAAGTTTCTGATAGCCATTCTCCATATCCATACCCATTATCATAGCACGACGGCCCTGAAGGTCGGACATCACATCACCAGTCATATCAGCAGGCACATAAACCTCAAGGTCATAGATAGGCTCCAAAATCTTTGGATTAGCCTTCTTGAAGGCCTCAGAGAAAGCATTTCGTGCTGCAAGCATGAATGACAATTCGTTAGAGTCAACCGGGTGCATCTTACCATCATAAACAATGACGCGTACATCGCGTGCGTAAGAGCCTGTCAGCGGACCACGTTCCATCTTCTCCATAACACCCTTCAGGATGGCTGGCATGAAACGCATATCAATAGCACCACCGACAACAGTATTTATGAATACGAGTTTACCACCCCACTCCAGGTCAACTTCTTCACGTGACTTGATATTCATCTTCACATCCTGACCATTGAGCTTGTATGTTGTAGGATCTGGCATACCGTCTGCATATGGCTCTACAATCATGTGTACCTCACCAAACTGGCCGGCACCACCTGACTGCTTCTTATGACGATAATCTGCCTGTGCGCTCTTGGTGATTGTCTCACGATAAGGAATGCGTGGCTCCATGTATTCTACCTCAATCTTATCGAGGTTTTCAAGACGCCACTTGAGGGTACGCAGATGGAACTCTCCCTGTCCATGAACGATTGTCTGGCGAAGTTCCTTTGACTGCTCCACAACCCATGTCGGGTCTTCCTGACGCATACGGGTGAGAGCACTCATCATCTTCTCTGTATCTGCTTCCTTCTTTGCCTTGATAGCACGAGAATACTTTGAGTTAGGATATTTCACAAAGTCGAATCTGTTTTCGCAATCCTTGCCATTCAGGGTATTTCCCGTCTTTACATCCTTCAGTTTAACAGTACAGCCGATATCACCAGCCACCATCTCGTCAACAGGTACACGCTGTGCTCCAGCGCAAGTGAAAATCTGTCCGAGGCGTTCCTTTGTTCCTCTGTCAGCATTTGTAAGGTCATCGCCTGGCTTTACCTTTCCGCTCATAACCTTGAAATACTGCACCTCACCAATGTGTGGCTCAACGCCTGTCTTGAAGAAATAGAGAGAAGTAGGACCGTTAGCGTCAACATTCACTTCCTCACCACGAGTGTTGTGAACCTTTGGCATCTCGTCAACGAAAGGAACGACATTACCCAGGAACTCCATAAGACGACGAACACCCATGCACTTGCCTGCACAAACGCAGAAGACAGGGAAGATAGAACGTGTTACGAGACCCTTGCGGATACCCTCACGCAGTTCGTCTTCTGACAGTGTCTCAGTCTCGAAATATTTCTCCATCAGTCCCTCGTCATTCTCAGCAGCAGCCTCAACGAGAGCCTTGTGCATCTCCATTGCCTTATCCTTCTCTTCTGCTGGGATATCCTCAATAGTAGGAGCACCACCTTCCGGGCCCCATGAATACTTCTTCATCAACAGAACATCGATGAGGGCATTGAAGTTAGGACCTTCATTGAGAGGATACTGAATAGGAATAACCTTTGGACCATAGATATCTTTCAGCTTCTCGAGAGTGCCATGATAGTCACACTTCTCACCATCAAGCTGGTTGACGAGGAAGATGACAGGCTTCTTCAGTTTCTCTGTATAGCGGAAGTGGTTCTGTGTACCCACCTCTGGTCCATACTGACCATTCAGCAGCAGTACGCAGGTATCTGTCACCTCCAATGCTGTGAGGGCTGCACCAACGAAGTCATCACTTCCTGGGCAGTCAATCATATTTAACTTCTTGTTATTCCACTCTACATTATATACTGTAGAGAAGACAGAATAACCATACTCCTGTTCCACTGGGAAATAGTCGGAAACAGTATTTTTCTGAGTGATGCGACCACGTCTGCTGATAACGCCTGCTTCATAGAGCAAACTTTCTGTCAGAGTGGTCTTACCTGAGCCATCATTGCCAAGGAGAGCAATGTTTTTGATTTCGTTTGTTTGATAAACTCGCATAGTTCTTAATTATTTAGGTTGATATATTAAAAATGTTTATTGTTTATTGTTTATTGGTTATAGGTTATTGACCTTTCTTGCAGTCGGTCGTACAAACCCTTTGTGCAAGCGGACAAGCCGAGCGGACCTTTGACCTTTTAAAAAGTGTCGCGAATGCAAAGATACGTTTTTTTCCTGAAAGCACAAATAATTTCACATTTTTTAAAAAAAGAAACTCTATTTGGTTTCAAGTTTCAGGTTTCAAGTTTCAGGTTTCAGGACCTTTGACTATTCTCTTCACAGGGAATGTGAAATAAGTATCAGGGAACGGTTCGTTCTTCAATGTAAAGTGCCACCATTCTGTATCTACAGGTTTGAAGCCATGTGCCAACATCGCACGACGCAATATCATACGATGTGCGAACTGCTCAGCAGTAATGCTGCGATTTGCTGGCGACTTATGATTGTCACCTGTATATTCCCCTGTTTCCGGATTGCCACAGAAGTCAGGATGGCTCTCTGGACCAAACCAGTCGAAGGTGCCACCCATATCCAGTTCCTTCTCTGTCTTCATATCAAACAGTGTCAGGTCAACCGTTGAGCCACGAGTGTGACCACTCTTCTCTGCTATATATCCCTGCGGGAAGAGCACCTTCTTGTCGAGGTCAGGATAGAAATATGGCTTCATCTCTGTTGCATTCAAGTCTGCTGCCCAGCGCACAAAGTGATCCACAGCCTTCTGAGGACGATATGCATCATAAATCTTCAGTCGATATCCCTGCTTACACAAATCGCCACTAACAGCCTTCAGCGAATCAGCTGCCTGACGAGTCAGCAGAGCCCTTGGTTCCTCATAGCCGTCAATACGCTGACCAGCAAAGTTATATGTGCTGTAATAGCGAATCTCCAAGATAGCATCAGGCACTACATCTGTGATGTTCACAAACTGGCTGTTATCATCAGTAGGACTTACCTCAGTAGAAGCAGCAGGTTTTGCGCCACCATTACAACCAGTTAATGCTCCTGTTCCACAAAGCAAGAATAGTGTTGCAAAAAACAACCAAAACTTCGTTTGTTTCAACATATAATTCATCATTATTTAGGTTAATCAGGGGACAAAAGTACGAATAAGAATGCAAAAAAACAAGAAATAGCAAAAAAATTTGTTCAATTGAAAAAAAAGTCGTACCTCTGACTTTGTCGAAGGTACTTTCGTTCGAAAATTCAAGCAAAAATGAAAAAACTTTCCTTTTTGTTTGGTATTTTGCTCACTTTTTCGTACCTCTGACCTGTTCGTCGAAGGTACTTTCGTTCGAAAATACAAGCAAAAATGAAAAAACTTTCCTTTTTGTTTGGTATTTTGCTCACTTTTTCGTACCTTTGTGGCCTGAATGTCCAATTTCGAGATGCTTGATATCGACCTGAGAGCTATTACAGAGGACTCAAAAGAGTTCACTTTAGTGCTTGATGACAGATACTTCAAAGCTCTTGACGATGCTGAAATACAGCATGGAACGGTAACTACGACAGTGCTCATCAGCAAAATGCCGTCTGAACAGTTTGCCTTATCATTCTCTATCGAGGGCAACGTCACTATTCCGTGTGATCTTTGTTTGGACGATATGGAGCAACCTATCAAGGGGCAGTGCAGTTACATCGTAAAGTTGGGCAGAGAGTCTAGCGTTGATGACGAGGTAATAGTGGTGGATGAGAATCAAGGCATCCTCTCACTCCCTTGGATAATCTATGAGACAATAGTATTGGCAATACCCATCAAGCACGTTCATGCACCTGGAAAATGCAATGCTGCGATGACACA
>Ga0326512_10002345_pt1 | contig 14035 bp, 23 predicted proteins | sample 1_2617_0518_D_FD_203652 | JGI IMG/M metagenome (GOLD analysis project Ga0326512, IMG submission 203652) | Bovine rumen microbial communities from UC Davis, California, United States - 1_2617_0518 | ecosystem: Host-associated > Mammals > Digestive system > Stomach > Rumen | place: USA... | reverse complement strand
TAGATCTCCCTGACTCATGAAGCTATAAGCATACAGCTTCGAATTATGAAATTATATTTTACAATTACTATTTTAGACTATTGCAATTATAGTAAATTATGATATAATAGACTTAGGAGGTGAAAATATGAAATTGTATTATTTAGGTAAAGCTAAAATCGTAGGCTACGGTTCTATGATGATTCCTGATACAGTTCTAGATGAAGAACAGCTTGACCCTAAAGCCTTATTTAAGACCAGAAAAGAGGCTGAAGAGTTAGCTGAAGCTTGTGAGCTTACAATAGCTTCGAACTTGACCCCTTATGAGCCATATTGTGCTTATGACATTTGGGACATTTTCGAAGTCGATTCAAACAAGCTTATTCCAAACTATAAGAACGGGTTCTATGAGCTAGTTAGGTAAGAAGTCTATTATATATATATATAAGGAAGGAGGAAAAGAGATCATGTTTAGAATAGTTGTAATCATTGGAGGTCAACCTCTAACAGGAGTTTGGTTCGACTCTAAGAACTGGACCATAGAAGAAGTCCAGCATCTTCAGGAGAATGTATTAAAGAACTACTCCTATTATTTAGAATATAAGAATTAATAAGGAGAAAAGGAATATGTTTTATGTAGCAAGTAGTGAGGAACTAAAGAGCTATATTATCGGTCAAACACAGTATAGTCAATATTTTAGATCCGAAAATCATTTTAAGAGTTCTATTATGAGATTAGGACTTGAAAGAAGTCAATTTGATTATTTTATGATATTCTCGATACCAGGAGAAGAAGAAGCATTTAGAGAGAGAATTAAGGAATTGGATTCTAAAGGGTTCATTCCTCTTAATCAGTCTTTGAAATATTTGAATTTTATTTTTGAGATTACAAATAACCCAGGAGTATTTAAAAAGTCTCAAGATAACTTAAAAATGATGCCAAAAAAAGAGCATCAGAAGAATGTTAAGCGTGAGTATGGAGAATATAAGAGAATTCTCTTAACGGATTCTCAATACGAACGCTTGTGTAAAGAATTTACACCTGAAAAGGTAAAAGCTGTAATAAAATTCCTTGACGAGTACGTTGAGGGTAACAACAACAAGAATAACTATTCTAATTTTTATATAGTTATTAAGAGGGCCATTAATGAGAAATGGTATGATGCTAAAATAGAGTATCAGAAGGAAGCTCCAAACGTAGAACAGGAAGAGACTCCTGACTTTGTTAAGGACTTCATGAATAATATTAAATAAGGAGGAAATAATAATATGCCAAAGTACACAGTAACATTTGATTTTTCATTAGATGCATGGATTCAAAACGTAGAAATTGAAGCTGATGACATTGAAGATGCTAAGGAGAAGTTATTAAAAATGTCTTTAGAGGACTTAATTGAAGAGGGATATGTTAAGGATTTCAATATTAAGGACCTAGACTATTCTGTAGAAGATAACGAGGAATAATTATGAATGGAATAGATAATTTAATTTTACCTAATACACCCTTAGGTGAAACGAGTTGCACTATTAAAGGATATGGAGATTTATTAATTTCCTTGAATAAGATTCAAACGGAGCTAAGAGTTCCAAAGTCTCAAGTCAATAAATATGGTAATTATAATTTTAGGAATTGTGATGACATTGTAGAAGCTGTTAAGCCACTATTAAAAAAATATAACCTAGTTCTTATAATGTATGATAAAATAGAATGTATCAATAGTCATACTTATGTGCAAGCTACGGCTTCATTAATGGATATAGTGGGCCATGAGGTAAAGGTTACAGCTTACGCTAGAGAAGTAGAAGAGAAGTCGGGTATATTAACGGAGCCTATGCTTACGGGTTCGGCCTCTAGTTATGCTCGTAAATACGCTCTGAACGGACTTTTTGCTCTTGATGATGCGAAGGATCCTGATGATAATATAGAGCCTAAGAAAAAGGAAGATTATAAAGAGAAGACTGTAGCTAATAAGCCTTCTCCTAAACAGTTGGAGATTATAAAGAATTATCTAACTAATACTAACGCATGGGAGAAGCTGTGTGATTATGGAGTCGATAGACTAGGGGATCTCACTATGGACCAGGCTTCTGAAATGGTAGCTAAAATATATAAAGGAGGCCTATGATGACTTTAGAAGATACAAAGGAATTAATGTGTAGTCCTGATTATAAAGAGAGATTTAAAGCTGAATATTATCAGCTAAAGATTAGATATTTAAAGCTTATGGAACTACTTAAAAAATGGGATAAGGGAGTATTAAATTTTACTCCTACATGTCCTAAATATGTCCTAAGGCTTCAATTATTTCATATGACAGATTATTTAAGTATTCTAGAAGAAAGAGCTGAATTAGAAGGAATTATATTAGAAGAAGTCGAGGAGGTAAATCATGAAGAGAACTGAGTTAGGAATTGAATTAGATAAGTCCGAGACCGAGGAATTAATGAAGACTGGATATGTCTTGAATGAAGATTCCTCTATCTGTGTAGTAGACCAGGACGGAGAGTATTTAGTTTTCGAAAGAAAACAGTTTACTCAATTATCTATTTATGATTATTTAGAAGAGTAAAATGAAAATAAAATATTTAAGAATTACTTTTAAATTTTTTACAGAAAGAAATGACGGACTCATTAATGGTAGGACTATAGAATGGCTTATGAGAGTATATAAAGAAGAGACATTAATTTCTTATGCTGAAATAGAAAAGAGAACTATTAAATACTGTCAGAAGCACTATAGAGGAAGCTATTATATGGGTATTATAGGAGTAGAAAAAGAATATGAATAATGTTAGTTTAGTAGGAAGGCTTACTAAGGACCCAGAACGAAGACAAGCTAAGAACGGGACCTCTTGCTGTATGTTTCAATTAGCTGTTGATAGAGGAACCCGTTCAGCATCAGGAGAAAAGGTAGTTGACTTTATTCCATGCTCAGCGTGGTCCGTTTCATGCGATTTCTTATGTAAGTATGCTCATAAGGGAGACATGCTCTCTTTAACAGGAAGAATCCAAACGAGGTCAAGTGTAGAACCTAACGGGACTACTCGTTTTATAGTGGAGGTTATAGTTACAGGATTATCTATACTAAATCCTAGACCTCAGGAAAGACCAGAGCCTAAGAAGGAAAGACCTAAAGAAGAGGAAGAAGAAGATTATTCGGACTTGCCTTTTATGTAGTGAAATTATGGAGGTCTATTTATGTTTAAGGTGGAAAGAATTGAATATCTTACAGCCGAGGAAATGAATAAGCATCTAGAAGTTATAAATGAGTGTTATGTAATTGTTAAAGGGCCTAAGGTAGATAATAAGCCTATAGGCCTTAGAGCCTTCATAGAGGATAAGTTAGTCGAGTTTCGGCTTACCTATAAAAAGGGTTCTAAAGTTACTACTTATGTAGTTCGAAAAGACATGAGCATAAAAAAACAGGAGACTACAGGACTCAAGGCCTACGCTATAGGTCAAAGGTATTTTAAGACTCCTGATATGACTCAAATATGTTCTAGATCAGCCCGTTATTCCTGGGCTATGAAAAAGTTCATGTTCTCAGCTAAGCCTATTCTATGGAAAAATGATAAATACGAGGGGAAATGGGTAAAGGCCTATTCATACGACATAAATAGCTCTTATTCGTTCGCTATGTTAAAAGAGATGCCTGATACCTCAGTACCCCCTAGAAGTGGAACGGTAAAAAAGGGAGAAGTAGGATTTAAGGAAGACTCTAAAGGGAACTTTATTCCTGTATTCGAAGGGAAATATTCCTTTTGGATCTTCCCACTTGTCCCGAGTCCTTTTCAAAAATTTGTTAAAGTATGGTATGACAAAAAGAATAATGCTAAGTCTCCAGAAGAGAAGAATAAGGCTAAGGAGACCATGAATTATTATGTAGGATATTTACAAAAAAAGAACCCGTTTATGAGGGCCATGATTTTATATCACGCTAACAAGTATATTGTCTCATTTATGGATTCTAATACGATTTACTGTAATACGGACTCACTTGTCTCTTTAGTGGAGAGAACTGATTTAGTTGTTGGAGTTGGTATAGGTCAATTCAAATTAGAAAAGTCAGGAGAGTTCATATTTAAAGGATTTAATTATCAATGGAATGGAGAACCCCCTTCAATAAGAGGAGTTCCTAAGAGTTGGTTTAAGAAGGGGTTTGATTTAGCTAAGGACCCCCTCCCTAAAAATGGAAATGTTTATGAATACAAAGACGGATATTTGAAGGAGGTATCACATGAAGTCAAGTAGGAAACGAAGTAGTTACAAAAGTACGGAGCATTGGTTAGATGCTGTTTATCGTAAGAATAGAAGTGAGATAGATAAGGCCTTAGAAGGAGTTAAGAATAAAAAGGCCTCATTTAAACAATTAGTCAAGGGTTATATGGAAGAGGGACTCTCTCCTGAAAGAAGCTTAAAAGCCTTAGAGCGTTCTACAATATTCACGCCTGAGGTTACTAGATTCAGGAATAACCTAGTCGAAGCTATGAAGACTCATGGCCGTTATCAAGAATTTAGAAATATGACTAGAGGCTTTAAAGGTAGATTCGAGAAGATCAACCTTAATAATTTTAGATATGATGCTAAAAATAATGTTTATACTTATACTACCGTATTAGGAGACGTTATCGTTATACGTTTCGATAACAGCCCAGAAGATATTATACTAGAGTATCTATAGGAGTCAATATATGAGTGATTATTATTATTCAACAACTAAGTTATTAGAGATTACTAAGCAAAAGTTAAAAGATGCTATTCTTAAAAGAAGTGAAATGGCTAAAAGGGGAGAGCATCTGAACAGGTTTGAAGAAATAGAGTATGAATACCTAGAGGCCTTGTTTATGGAGTTAGAATGTGCCTCATTGATTAAGTCCAGCGTTTACAATAAGGAGAAGCATAAGAGAGTCATGTCGGAGCCTCAAGGGGAGGACTTCCTTATAATTGACATAAGCGTAAAAGGTAAATATAACATGAAGAAAATTGAGGACTGGTTAAATAATGAATAAGGCCCTTAAAGAATTATTAAGACAAAAGAAAAAGAAGGAATTACAGGAGCGTGAGTTTTATAACATACGCTCCCTCTTAGGTTATGACTGGGCTATGTTTTTTATTCTACTAGGAGGAAGACAGCAAGGAAAGAGTTACTCCGTTACTGACTTCTTTGTAGGTCAATATAAAAAATATCATACTCCATTTTATTGGTTAAGACTTAAACCTGCTCAATGTGAGAAGCTTCTAAAGAACGGAGCCGAGAAATTAGTTGATCCTGACCTTAAGAGAAAATATAAGCTTGATTTAGTTGTAACGAACCCTCATGTCTACCAGGTAAAGAAGCGTAGTAAAAAAGATGCTAATGGAAGAACTAAGGTTTTAAAAAAGGAATTAATGGCTACTGTACTTCCTATTAGTACCTTCTATGACGATAAAGGAGTCGGCTATTTTGATAAAGATTATGACGGCTGGTATAATATAGCCGTTGATGAATTTCAGCGTGAAAAAAACGAAAAAAATACGTTTGATATTATGTACTCATTAGTAAATCAATTAGAGAACCTAGTAAGAAATACGAAGAGTAAAATCAGGATCTTCTTTTTAGGTAATACTCTAGAAGAAGCTTCAGACGTACTTTGTAGCTTCAACTTCATTCCTGAGGAATTCGGAAGGTATAAGTTAAAGAAGAAACGCTGTGTAATTGATTACATTGAGCCTTCTGAGGCTTACAAGAAAATGAGACAGGGAAGCGTAGCTGATATATTACTCCCTCAAGCTTCTACATTCACGAACCAAATAGAAACGGACTACTCCTTAGTAAAAAGAGGAAGGCTTACGACTCCCTCCTACATTATAAAATTCGGAAAGACTAAAGATGCATGGTTCACTGTCTGGGACGGGAATACAATAGCTAAGTACAACGGAGAGCATAAGACAGTCATATCTATGAGGCCATACCTGGACGAAGTATTTAATACAAAAGCCAGGGACCAAATAATTCAACAATTCGATTTTCGAGGATTCACTTTTAGGAATCTAATAACATTCAAACAATTTCAAAAATTTGTCGAACTTGTAAAACCTAGAAAGTAATTATATAATAAAGGTAGGTCGTGGAACTAGAATATATCTGGTATAATCAGTATTATGGAGTAGGACCGAAGAGGTACCATGTGCTGACTAGGGACTTACACTAGAATAACTCATTCTAGAGAACCCTACCTAAAATAAAAACCCCTTTTATTAGGGGTTTTTTCTTATACTCAAGTATATACTTAAGTATATTATAAAACGTATTGAGAGACTATAGTATAATCTCCAAAAACTGAAGAATAGTTATTAGTAGAAAATTGTATTTTATTATCCTGAATATCAGCATATAAAAATGAAGAAATAATTTGATTCGTTCCTGAATTATTCATTATTCCATGTACTAATATTAAAACAGCTCCATAATGACTATCGTATCCTGTTTGTGAGACAGGATAAATAGCTCCGTCAGGAAGAGAAGAAATAAAGGCCTTAATATCATCACTGGTTAAATCAGTTTTAGAGCCGTTTTTAATTTGAATGACAAAAGTTTGTTCGTCATTTAATAAAGTTACATAGTGAGTATATCTCTTTTTAGATAAGTCTTTGATTAATGGTTCTGGGACCATACGTCTTCCAAAAAAGCCCATGATGAACCTCCTTATTCAGAAGCTTCAGCCTCTTCAGAAGCTTCAGTATCTTCAGGAGCTTCAGCCTCTTCAGAAGCCTTATTTAATTCTTCCTGTAATTCTTCATACTTTGCTTTTGAAATCTTTTTGAATCCCTTAGGAATAGGATCATATTCGAAATTAGTTGTAATGCCTAAAACTTTTTTAGTTTCATTATAATAATAATTCATATAAACCTCCTTAGAAAATTTGTCTTATTGTATCAGTGAAAACGACAGTATTAGGAATAGAAAAAGTACCTGAAAGAGTTTCTCCGTAAATAGTACCAGAAGAAGTCGAAATTTCTGCAATCAGATAATCTTTCATTGAAGTTCCTCCCCATTTTCCAGTAACGTCAGCATATCCTTTATAATTATAATCAACATATCCCTCAGCAACTAAAAAATTAACAATATCCGTATAATTCATCGGTTCATTAGAAGATGAATATAGTGTTATTCCTATATTAGTAGAAGAATTTTGATAGTAAAACAAATGATGTTGATATAAATGAATATCACTACCTCCACCTACAGCGTACTTAGTTCCATTAATTAAAACACTTGACAAAGAGTCTTCTCCTCCCTCTAAAGTAGGGTTAGCCTCAACAAGATCAACAGCATCAGGATATTTATTTTTTAAAGCTTCTAAATACTTCAATAACTCTTCTGGGATAAGTCTCTGACCTTTTCCTTTAATGTTCATTTTCTTTTTCCTCCTTAATATTTTCTTTTAAATTTTCAAATAACTCATCAACTTCTTGAGGAGTGATTTTTCCGTCTTTTTTAGCGTTTCTATACCACTTCCAAAAAGTATATGCTATCGTTACTAAAAACGCTAGAATCGAAAAAATTAATTGAATTAATTGAAAGACTTCATTCGTTTGAGTAATCGTTAAGATAGTCGATATTCCCGAACCAGTAAAGCCTACGATTTCATCATGTTTCATCTTCCTCGTTTTCCTCCTCCTCTACCCATATATAATCTCCTGCTACAATATTTCTAAAGCAATATCTAAACTGGTTTATAAACGTATCTGTAACGTCATCTCTTAGAATAGTATAAAGTTCAGCGTAAGCCTGACTCTTATTCTTTTTGAATTTTTGAGTGTTTTGGTCGTTTATATATGTTAGCTCGTCTAGAGTATCCGTAGAAGGAGCCTGTTCTGGGTTAGATGCTCTATTGTAAATAGTAGTAGTTCCTAACATTAACTCCGTATCAGTCAACTGTCTAAGCTTCTTTTGAAGGTCTAGCTTTTTGTTCCATGTAGGGCCATACTTGAAAAGAATTGAGTAGACTTTATTCTTAAACATGTCCTCCGTTTTGTTAGCTATTGGATTCATTCCATACTTAGCTGAAAGAAGAGCATAGACTACAACTAACTGAGCATCAGTCAACTCATTTAAGTATAGAGGGGAAGCCTTGTAGCCATTTACAAAAGCGTCCGAGTTCGTAAAGATTTCTAAAAATGTAGGTACACAGTACTTTTTAATCACTAGACTCATCAGTTCCACCTTCTCCCTCATTAGTTTCTATACCTGAAGATTCTCCAGTCATGTTCTCATCATAGACTACTCCGTCTCCGTTTGAGTCCTGACCCTTAATATTCTCGGCTGGTTCGCACCAAATATCAAGGTCCCAGATGCTATTAACGATATTACAGAAGTTTTGTCTAATGGATAGACCGTCCTGAAGAACGAGACCGACTGGGCCTCCGTTTAAGTCAGCCTGAGACTGTAGTTCATGAGCCTTCTTTTCGAAAAGGCCTCCGTTATCAATTCCATATCCTGAAAGCCTAAAGTTATCTAAGGCCTGTAAAGCTAAAAGGTAGTCCTGGGCTGAGCCTCCGTTTTGAAGAGCTAACTCCTGGAACTCCATAGCTGAAGTAAACGGAATCCATGGACGGCCCTTTAATGCGAACTCCTCAACTTTTCTTCCTTGAGCTGTTACGTCAGCCGACTGATCAGCATCATTTACTCGGACTCCTCTTATTCCTGTAGATAGCATTAGCTTAGTATTCATAAATGGAAGCATATTACTCATTATGTCAAGTAATGACTCATTTACAATAGAACGAGCTACAATGTTTTGACTTAACTGTTTTGAATAATCATGAAGAAGAACTGTAGAATGTAATAACATGTCCTCAGTTATATCCTCTTCATCTATTATACCATACTTTACGTCTAGCTTAATATCTGAAAGGATAGAAGCTTGAGAATTTCCTTCTTTATCGTCCTCCGTTCCTGAAGTCATAGGTACAGGGTGGATTCTATTATAACGACCATAGAAGTCAATAGTTCCGTCTAAAGCGTAAGGCATAAAGAAGAACTGTTCAAGCGTCTCATTATAGAAGAAGCATAATTGACCTTTATAGTAAATCATTCTCTCAAGTTCCTGAGAAGTAATATTGTTAGGAAGGTTAGTCCAAACATAACGATTAACAGCGTCCTGTTCGTCTATGATTCTTAAATATCTTTTTAAGTCATTTTTTAAATTGACCTGGTCGGCATCATTCACAACTCTAATAGGTCCTCGAGTCTTTGGATCTATTCCAGCCTGAATCAATGTCTCTTTATCTGGTAATTTAGCACCCATAGTTTACCTCCTAATCTATATTCATAGGGACAATATTACTTGTCTCTCTTAATACACTTTTTCTTTTGACTTTATTGATTCGTTCACTTACCCTCTTAGCCTGGGCTTTTTTTCCTGTAATTTCATTTTTTAAAGTAGCCTGAGCCTTTTGAGTAGATGCTTCATCAAAGTTCTTAAATGTACTGGTTTTTAATTTTAAACCTTTATTCATTTCCTCAGCCTTAGGAGTTTCAGGCTTTAATCCTCCAGCAATTTCGGAAGCCGTTCCTAAAGCTTGATTTATTGCACCTTGAAAACTCATTCGATAAATACCCCCTTATTTAATTCATTAGATATTTCTAAAAGTTCGTCAGCGTCGCATGTAATAGTTTCATTCCTAATAAGCTTAGCCTTTATAAATGTAGTATCAGAAGGGTTTAAGAAGTCTTTAATAAATCCTATTCTTTCAACAGTCATTCCATTATATTTTAATTTATTCCTAAAGGCCTCTCTCTCAGTATCTGTACAAGTATAATATTCTAAGAACGGAAAAATTTTAGAAGTAGCTACTAACGAAGAAACCTTATTCAATGTATATGGAAGAGCCTTTATATTTTGAAGAGACATTCTAAAATTATCCTTCATGAAGTCCTTTTGATCTCTTTGAAGTTCCTTTTGCATAGTCAAGTCCATTACTCCTCCGACTCCTGAGGCTACAGTACCAACTACAGCACCAGCAACAGCTCCCCAGGGACCTCCTACCATACCTCCAGCCATTCCTCCAGTAGTACCTCCTTTTAGAGTTCCTGTAATGGCATTAGCTAAGCCCTGTTTATATTGCCAGTCTTGTTGAAGTTCTAAGGATTCTATTTGTCTATCAAACATTAGAAGATAATTCTTATTGTTTAATTGATATTGAGTCCATGCTGAAGTAATAATAGGAAGCGAGAAGTCTCCTGATAAAATCAAGCCTCTATTATCCTTAAAATCTTTTCCGTATAAATCATAAAATTTAGGAGCTATATATATAAAAGGCTGATAAGGTTTATAAGTACAGTATGTAATAAAAGTAGTTCTATTCTTATTATTCTTAGCTGGGTTAAATTCGAAGCTTGATGAATAATTAGGACTACATATTCTATATAAATCTAATTCATTACATTCTTTCAAGCTTACTATATCACTAATAGCACCAACATTTAAATAATTTGAAAAAGTAGATTTTTCAAAAAATATAGCTATATTTTTATTATTCGAGTTAGAATCTTTTAAATACATAAAATCAACTGTGTCAGAACCTGAGCTATTATAAGACAATGAAATAGTATAGGTTCTAGTTATTATGTCAAAAGATTCTGTTATATCTACCTTAGCCTCATAATCTGGAAAGAATGGAAGTAATTGAATATCATATAAATTACTACCTAAGCTCTTAATTAATTCAATAGCCCAGACAAAAGATAATTCTTTATTAATAAGTATGGTATTAAAAGCTACCGAGGTAACGTCTTCACATACTGGATAAGGAATTACAAACATTCTATAAGGAGCGTCCTGTAAATTCTTATGCGTAGATTTCATAGAAGAAGTATAAGTACCTTCTGCTGTTTCATCTTTTACAGCTGTTACAGAAAAATTATTAACAACTAGATCATAATTAACAGGATAATTATATACGCTAGAAATAGAAGTACCTAACTCCGAAAGAGTGGCCGAAATTTGAGTATATAAATAATTATATAAAGATGAGTCGTTAGCTGCATAAGTTTTTTCTAAATGCTGTTGAGAACTTGTAGCTGTAAATGTATAAATTCCGTCTGTAAATTTAACTTTTTTTCCGTCCAAAGATAATAATAAATTATATACAGTATCATTTACAAAAGAAGGATTATCTGCGTAAATTCTCGAAATAACTGTACTCCATGAAATGTTAGCCCACCATTCAGAATCTATGAATGAATCTAATTTAGTTTTATCTGCTAAAATCCAACAATCATTATAATTCATATCATAGGGACGTACATAATGAGTATTACTATTAATATAAAAATATGGTCCATAATGTCTTATAAGAGTATGATCTCTTTCTATATTAAAATATACCCTTGTGTCTTCATGGTTTATATCTATATTTTGTTTAGCTCCAGCATTACATAAAGAATAATAAGTCCAATTTTCAAAGGAAGTATTCACTTCTAAATCATAGACGTTATTATATGTTATAGTTGTCTCTTGAGCTATACCAGGAGCGCAATATCCAACTATCCAGGCGCATTTAGTAAAGTCTCTTATTAGAGATTCTTTCTTTTTTATTTGATTTACTAAAATATCCTCTTTATTAAATATAGCTGGGTCATTATCTGAAACGAATCCCTTTTCTATGTAGCAAGGGGATTCTAAGATCTCCTCCTTATTATCAGCTAAAACGTCTCTCTTTAATTCAGCCCTGAATTGAGTTCCTGATAAATGAGTATAATGTAGCACGAACCAACGAGAAATAATGTCTCCCGAAGTCTTGTCAAACCATATTAAATAAGAAGGATCTAGATTTTCATTAAATACATGAGTAGCATGGATATTATCATTTTTATTAAAATTTGTATCTTTCGAGGTACTTAAGGAGTATTCTAAGGAATTCTCTGTACAATAATCTACATATTCCTGAACCGTATCAAAACGCTTCAAAAAACGATTATTATAGTTATTAAATTTTTCAATTAACAAATAATACATAGTTACCTCCTTTAGGAAAAATAGGACGGAATTTTACTTCCGTCCTATATGCTTTTAAGCTGAAGCCTTTTTCTTTAAAGTGATAAAAGGATAATTCTTTAGATGCTCTAGAGTATTATGTCCGAAAGTCAAATAATGATTCTCAGAAAGTGATTTAGGATTAAAGAAGCTAGTGCCTACGGAGAAGGCTGACATGTAAGGAGGAAGTTTAATGTAAACCTTACCAATAATGTCGTCCTGTTCAATATAAACTTCTCCTAATTCAAAGTTACCAGTAGCCTTTACTGTAGCATTAGCTGGAATCTCTTCTCCTGGGAATACATGATAAGCAGTTCCTCCAACTGTAACAGTCTTTTCTACTACAGCTCTTAAACAACCATTAGCATGGTTAGTTCCTGGAACGTATGTAGAATCAGAAGACTTAATAGGCTTTCCTGTAGTAGGAGTAGAAGCTGAATATGTAGAAAGATTAGAAGAGGTAATAATAGTACCCCAATATTTTGGAACCATATCGTCTCCGACAAAGGAAGACTCAAGTTCAGCATTATGGAAAATAGAAGGAAGATCTATCTTCTTAACTGTATTTAAATAATCACTATTCCATAATACTTTAACTCTAGACTTAGCATACTTTCTCATGTGCTTATAGTCGTTGAAGTCTCTAGAGTAGTCATTTAATGCTGAGAATAGGTTAGCAATAGCAACTCCTAAATTCTCTCCTGCTGAATTTCCGTCAGCCTCTAAATCTACCTCGATAGTGTTAACTGTAGCTGTAGAAGTCTCAGTTCCCATAAATACGTTATAGGTAGTTCCGTCATAAATCTTCTTAGTATCAGATAACCAACCTAGAATAACGGAGTTGAATGTAGCAAAAGCTCCCTCGTCTACCCATGCTCTTTTAGATAAGTAGTTATCAACTGTTACTTCAATTTGTCTAAATACATTTAACTGAATAGCCTGAACCTCTGGAGCCTTTGGTCTATTAATTGCTAATAGGTTAGTAGCTTCAGCATCATTTCCCCATTCAGAAGAATATAACGCATCTGTAGAATAATAAAGCTTAGTGTCTCCGTATAAAGATCCGTCAACTCTAGCCTTATCAACTAGGTCCTCTCCCTCAATATTATCAGCATAGATTTCTTGAGAGATAATCATATTATATAATGATGCAAAAATTTCATTAGCGTTTAACTGTCCTGTAAATGCTGGCATAATTTAAAATCTCCTTTTTTATTTTTTTCTTTTAATAGGGATTTTAGAGTCATCTCTTACAGCCTGTTCAAATAGATTTCTAAATGATGCTGGGTTTCCTTTAGCTTCATCTACACAATTTTGAAGAACTTCAGCTACTTTTTCAGCACTTTTGAAGTCGTTATCATCTGGCCCTGTAGGTGAATTAGGAACAAAAGGATCCTGAAGGCCCAACTTCATGGCCTTTTCTCTATATTTAAGGGCCTTAGAACAAAATTCTAAATTACTCATACCCATTTCCTGAGCATTAGCTAAGTCCTTTTTTATAGATTTTAATTCTTTTTGAAGCTGTTCTACAGTCTCAACAGGTTCCTCTTTATTATCAGCCTTCTGGTCGTTTAATACAGCATTTAAGAGCTTCTTATTCTCGGCTCTTAATTTCTCATATTGCTCTTTAGATACAGTATTATCCTTAAGGTTCTGGATAGCCTCTAGATAGTCCTGTTCCTGTTCGTTATCGGTATTCGTATCGTTTCGTTCTTGTTCTTTTTCCATTATAGACCTCCTAATATTATAAGACCTCTTTTTTAGTTATTAGAAGAGGCCCAGGGATTGACTCAGGAGACCAGATTCCTAAGTAGGGGAGGGTCTCTTCCTTTAACTATTATAGAAGTCTATTTGAGGCTGAGATCATGTCTCTAGTCCCATGTTTATTATACTATAACAAAGAAACGCTTTCAATGATTATCTAGTATTAAAAACTAATTCTATTATTCTTAATATTCCTTTATCAATTATTAAAAACAATTTCATAATGCGAAGCTGTGTGCTTATAGCTTCATGAGATAAGATGATCTACAAT
>Ga0326512_10002344_pt1 | contig 14035 bp, 10 predicted proteins | sample 1_2617_0518_D_FD_203652 | JGI IMG/M metagenome (GOLD analysis project Ga0326512, IMG submission 203652) | Bovine rumen microbial communities from UC Davis, California, United States - 1_2617_0518 | ecosystem: Host-associated > Mammals > Digestive system > Stomach > Rumen | place: USA... | reverse complement strand
CACAGTTCTGAATAGAGTTTTCAACACCAATTCCAAGAAATGGGAAAACCTGTCTGAAAAATGGGATGCCGCTGCAGGACTTACAGTAAACACCGGAGACTCAATTGCAGACGATCCTTCAAAGAAGAACATCTTTGTTGATTATACAGATATATCAAAAACAACAATCGGAAGCGCCCTCACGGTAAACAGCTACGAGGGAGCAGTATCCGGAGCAGAATGGAAAACAGAAGTCTTCTCTGACATCAACATGACAAGCGCATCTTCAGAAAGCGTTTCCGTAGACGCAAACGGTCTTACCTCAACTTCAAGTACAAAAAATATCTACGTAAAAGTAAGCGCCACAAAAGACGGTGCAAGCGATTATGTAATTCTTTTCAGCGTTAAAGCAACAGCAATCAGCCTGTCTGATACAGCAATTTCCCTTGCAGAAGGAAGTGAAAAGCAGCTCACGGCAACTTTTAAGCCTGAGGGGGCAAGTGCAGAGCTTGAATGGACCAGCTCAGATCCGACAATCGCCACTGTTGATGAAAAGGGTCTCGTAAAGGCTCTTGCAGGACAGAAAGGAAAGAGCACTGTAATCAAGGTAAGCGTAAAAGACAATGCTGAACTTACGGCAAGCTGTACAGTCACCGTAACTGAAGCCTGTATCCTTAAAAAGTTCGGTCAGTCTGTTGCCACACTGGAAAACTTCAACGACTACAATACATTTGGCGCTTCTGATGTGCTCATCTACCCGGTAAAAGTAGATGCATCCACAAGCGCCACTGCCACTTATGAGATTTCTGCAAAAATCACTTACAGTGCAGTTGCAAACGGAGGAGCCGGATTTGTTTCCTTCAAGGACGGAGCATATTCTGACGGGGCAATGAGATCTTATGCATGGGCAACACCTGCCGGCGTAAAGAGTTATGACGGCAACAGTACACACGGACAGGGCTACGACAAGGACTACAAGACCTACGCAAATGCAGCCGGCGTTTACACAGTAAAAGCCTACACAAAGAAGGACGGAAACCTCTACTTCTCCCTGACAAATTCAGACGGTGTTGAGATGATTAAATATTCTGCAAGCAGCTATTATGTTCCTTCAAGTTCTGACTATATCTACCTCGCAATCGGTGGTGCTGCAGGAATCAGCGTAAGCGCAAGTGACATCACAATCACGATTACAGACAGCGAAGGAAATGCCAATTCGATGAAGGTTGCAAAATTCGAAGATCTGGCCGCAGATACAAGAACGGCAACTACATGTGGTGATGTAACAGCCAGCCTTACACTTTCCGCAGATGCTTATTCAAGCGTAAAAGGTTCTTCTGAAACAATCGTCATGGAAAAAGTTGAGGTTCCGACAACAAGTGCAAGCACAAACGGAAGCTGGATTTGGGATGCTACAACCCTTACATATTCTGGCAGCGGAAATTTAAGCACAACTGCAAGCTTCATTCCTGATGACCGCACTACTTACAAGGCGATTTTGAGCAGGGAAGTGACTATCACAGTTACCGACAACAGAAACGAGGGAAAGCAGTATGTTTACAATGTTGTCTCAGAGTCATTTGCGGCGACAGGAGATTTGCAGAACAACGTGAATAACACTTACTATGGTGACGGAACCCATGGAACTATGGTCGTAGACACATTGACCTACAACAGTACTACTGAAAAAGAAGGTGGCTCAAATCCTACCGGAAAAGTCAGCAAGGATGCTGGTGGTCACCAGACAAGAAACGCTGTTTTCTATATTCCAGTTGATACAAGCCGTATTTCTGACAGCACAAAGGCTTCTGTTGCCATTACAATAAAAGACGGTGCAAACTGGAACAATAGCAACGTTTACGGTGGTGCAAATGATGCAGCTCATAAACTTACAGATGCCAGCGGAGTGATTACATACACATTCTCAACCGGGGATTTGGTGACAAAAGCATCAGAAACAAGTGCAGGTACAAATGCAAGCGTAACCGCCGCTCTGGATGAAGCAAAGTCTTACGCAAAAATCATAATCCGGCATAACGGTGGTGATTCATACTTCAAGAGCATTACGCTGACCTACACGGATAATTAATTTAGAATTTTGGCAAGGGATTTACTCCATTTCACCTTGTTAAGATTAGCCCGTATGAATTGAGGACCAGTCACTTCATGCGGGCATTTTTTATGTCATGACAGGATTATTTGAGAGACGATATGTGCAGAGGACTACAGTTTTCCCCCTGCGGGAATGATTGCTGCCCTACTCCAGTACCAGATCTACTGTTTCCGCACCAGTTGCCTTTACAAGGTCTTGAGGAGCAAGCGCAATCTGCTGGCCACGGACTCCTGCGCTTACATAGACTTTTTCGTGAGACAGGATGCTCTGGTCAATGTAGGTGGCAAATTTTCGCTTCATGCCCAGAGGACTGCAGCCCCCGCGGATATATCCTGTAAGGGAAAGCAATTCATCAGGCTTTACGGGGGTCACTTCTTTTGCCCCGCAGGCATTACGGGCTTTTTTGAGGTTGATTTCATGAAGGGCGCTCTGGCAAAAGACCACCACTTCTTTTTTTTCGGTACGCATGACAATGGTCTTATAGACGGCCGCAGGATCAATGCCAAGTTTTTCAGCAGTCATGGCGGCAGCACCGTGTTCAAGTTTATGTTCACCGTCATCATCATAAGACAGAGTCTCGTAGGCGATTTTGAGTCCGTCTAAAATGCGCATTGCGTTTGTCTTTTTCATGCAGAAAGTATAGCGGATTGCGACGATGTGTGCTACAACAGCGCGCGGGGCGTTGCGGGGTGTCCCCGCAGAAAGGGGTGCGGGTGAAATCGCGGCGGTTGAGCCTGTCGAAACCAAAGCGATTGAACCCCAGGGGAAAGGCTTTTCCCCTCAAAAAAACAGGGGAGTATTCGCAACGAGCGCAAAGCGCGAAGTTTCCAGCGGGCTTTTCCCCTCAAAAAAACAGGGGAGTATTCGCAACGAGCGCAAAGCGCGAAGTTTCCAGCGGGCTTTTCCCCTCCCGCAAAAAAATAATTTTAACCGCACTGCATTTTTTTACTCACACTTATCGAATTTGACGCAAAAGTGCAGTTTGAACGGATTTTTCTTTACAATAGAAATATTCGGATTTAAAATTAAAGGGATGAAAAAAGAATGAATCATCATTCAAAAAAAGGAGGTACTTTTTATGGTAACATTTTTTGCGGCACTGGCAATCCTGATTGGTGGATATGCAGTGTACGGCAAACTGGTCGAGCGGATTTACAAACCAACTGACAATCCGACTCCTGCAATGGCAAATCCTGATGGCGTGGACTATGTGCCGATTCCGACGGCAAAGGCATTCCTGATTCAGCTTCTGAACATTGCGGGCTTGGGTCCGATTTTTGGTGCAATCAGCGGTGCGATGTGGGGACCGAGCGTGTACATCTGGATTGTCGCGGGTACATTGCTTGCGGGTGCTGTGCATGACTTTACGGCGGGTATGCTTTCTGAGCGCAACGACGGCGCGTCAATTTCTGAGGTTACGGGAAAGTATCTCGGTCCGATTATGCATAACGTGATGCGCGTGTTCTCCGTAATTCTGCTGGTTTTGGTTGGCGTTGTGTTCATGGTTGGTCCTGCGGGTCTGCTTGCCCGTCTTACTCCCGACTGGCTGAACATCCGCGTGTGGACTGTTATCATTCTGTGTTACTACTTTCTTGCGACACTGCTTCCTATTGATAAGATTATCGGCAGGGTATATCCGCTGTTCGGCATTCTGCTGATTCTGATGGCGGTGGGCATTATCATCGGGACAATGATTCATTCAGGCGAGAGGCCGATGATGGAACTGACCTTGAAGAACCTGTATCCGGGCAATGTTGACGGCACGGGCGTAAAACCGATTTGGCCGCTCATGTTCATTACGGTGGCGTGTGGCGCAATCTCCGGCTTCCACGCAACGCAGTCCCCGATTGTTTCCCGCTGTATCAAGAGCGAGCGCGAAGGACGCAAGATTTTCTACGGCGCAATGGTTGCGGAAGGCATCATCGCCCTGATTTGGGCAAGCGCAGCGGTCGCGTTCTTCTGGAACAAGGACGGCACGGGAACAGGTCTTGCGGCACTCAAGGCAATCGGTGGCGGCAACTCAAATTCCGTCTACGACATGTGCGTTGCCCTGCTCGGAAAGATTGGCGGTCCGATTGCATTGCTCGGCGTTATCGTCTGCCCGATTACCTCTGGTGACACGGCATTCCGCAGCGCGCGCATGACAATCTTTGACTGGTTCAAGCTTGACGAAAAGAAGATTCCTGTACGCCTGAGCGTGGCAGTTCCGCTGCTTCTGATTGGCTACGGCATCTCCTTCATCAACTACAACGTGGTGTGGCGGTACTTCTCATGGTCAAACCAGACGCTCGCGATGATTGTTCTGTGGGCTGGTGCGGTCTATCTTGCGACAAACTACGAGAACAAGAACCGCTGCTGGGTGTGCGCCGCTCCTGCAACATTCATGTCCGCGGTTTCCATCACCTATCTGATGTACGCGCCGGAGTGCTTCAACCTGGGCGCAAAAGGCATGTCTGGTCTGACGATTTCCTACGCGGTGGGTATTATCGCCGCAGTCGTGTTCCTGGGAATCTTCTTGTTCACCACATACCGCAATCCTGTGGCAAGTCTTGAACGACAGAAGACAATAGTCATTACGAGAAAGTAAGGCAATTCCTTGCTGCTTTGGCCGCCCGCCCGGGCGGCTTTTTTTTGGACAAAATCGCTTACGAATTATTGAAGAATGCGTAAGACAAAAAAACTCCCCGCCAACTACATGGACATCGTTTTCGTCAGGAACGAACGCTGTCCGTGGAGGCGGAAGGACGATGACGGAGAGGACGGCGGTCTGGTAGAAATCGACATGGAGAACAGGGGATTTTTCAATGCCGTCGCCCAGAAATTTTTCAAACGACCCAGAATCAGCCACATCTCGCTGGACAGGTACGGCTCAACGCTATGGCTTGCGGTGGACGGAAAGGCTTCGGTGAACGACATTCTGCACAAAATGCAGGAAACATTCCCCGATGAGAGCAAGGACATGCTGAACCGCGTTGTCCACTTTCTGAACACACTGGAAATCCACAAGTTCATCGCGCGGACATGAAAGTGAACATGAAAAAAGAAATGCGTGCGCTTTCCGCTAATTGTCGAAAACACTGATTATTCTGTAGCCGATTTTTCAATTTTTTACTATATTATAAGAGTTAGAGGTAATTATTATGGCGAAAAAACTGACCCCCATGACGCTGTTGTGTGGGTATTTGGGCGCGGGAAAAACCACGCTTTTGAATCAGGTGCTGAACAATCAGCAGGGATACAAGGTTGCAGTCATCGTAAATGACATTGGCGAGGTCAACGTAGACGAAAAGCTGATTGCCAACGGCGCGAAAATCACCGACACATCAAGCATCGTGCCGCTCACCAACGGCTGTATCTGCTGTACGCTCAAGACGGAACTTTCCAAGAACATCGAGAATCTGATTAAGACCGGCAAATTCGACTACATCATGATTGAGGCTTCGGGTGTGTGCGAGCCGATGCCGATTGCGCAGGAACTGGAAACCATTTCCAACGGAAAGCTGGACAATGTGGTTGGCGTCGTCGATGCGGCTCGTCTTGTGGATGAATTTGCAGGCGGCGACAAACTGCTGAACAAGCAGGCGATTGGCGAGGAAGACATCGAGTCGCTCCTTGTCCAGCAGATTGAATTCTGCTCAACGCTTGTCATCAACAAGAAAGACCTTGTCACCGAGGACGAGTTCAAGAAAGTGCGCAAGGTAATCGACGCGCTCCACCCCGGCGTAAAAATCATTGAAACCGACCACGGAAAAGTGCCGGTGGGCGATGTGCTTGCCACGGGAAGCTTTGACTTTGAGCAGGTCTACACGAGCGCGGGCTGGTGCAAGCATCTGGAAGAAGATGAGGTTGATGAGGATGAGGACGATGACCATGACGAAGATGAACATCACGGACATCACCACGACCACAATCCTGAGCACGGCGAGGAAGGCCATGTGTGCGACGAGCATTGCGACCACCATCACGATGAGGATGAGCACGGACATCATCACCACCACCATGAGCACCGCCACGAAGGCGAAAGCGAGGACGAATACGGAATCGGCACATTCATCTACTACCGCCGCCGTCCGTTCGACCGCCAGAAACTTGACGAGTACGCGAACAAGTGGCCGCGTGGCATCATCCGCTGCAAGGGACTTTTGTGGTTCAGCGACGAGGAAGAAATGGCATACGTGTTCGAGACCAGCGGCCGGCAGATTCAGGCTGGATATTCTGGACAATGGGTTGCGGCGGCTCCGGCGGCCGAGCAGAGGGAAATCCTTGCGCAGAACCCGCAGATTAAGGCTGAATGGGACGAAAAAGTGGGCGACCGCATGATTAAGCTCTGCATCATCGGACAAAAACTGGACAAAAAGAAGATTTCCGCAGAACTGGACGCCTGTCTGGCATAAGCCGTTCCAGCAATTTCTTTCATGAAAAGCCGGTTGTGTGAAGTGATTGACCTTCATGTGGCCGGCTTTTTTTGTCTTTTCTGCATTTACATTTTCTACCCTAGACGGAATTTACATTCTGTTGTATACTATTCTTTATGGGTGGAATAAAAAGTGGGGAATCAGCTGCGGCATCATCTGCTGCGGTCAAAAAATCATCAGCAAGTACAAAAACTGCCGCAACAGCAAAAGCTCCGGCAGCAAAATCAACAGCAGTAAAGACACTGGCAAAGCCTGCAGTAAAAACTACGGCAAAGACTGCAAGCGTGGCAAAACCTGTCTCTGCCGCAAAGACAAGTGCGCCTGTGGCAAAAGCCTCTGTGGCTAAACCAGCCGCGGCAAAGACTGCAGGCGTGGCAAAAAAGCCCGAAGCAGTCGCAAAGGCAAGTGCTCCTGCGGCAAAAACTTCTGCGGCCAAAACAGAAGTCCCTGTAAAAGCGGCTCCCGCAAAAAAGACTGCGGCAAAACCTGCAGCCGGCGTAGATGAAAACGGCACTTTCCGTGCATGGGCAAACGCAAAAACTGTAGCAAAATCTAAAAAACCTGCAGCCGCCGGAAGTTCAACCGCCGCAGAAAAGGCAGCAGACAAAAAATCCCTGGCAGAAGCAGAAAAGAAACTCGCCGCGGCAAAGGCGGCAGACCCCAATGCAGGCAAACCCCAGAAAGCCGTTGCAGACTATTCCGATGACAAAATCCTGCACCTGGACGCTCTGGAACACATCCGCCTGAGAAGCGGTATGTACATAGGCCGTCTGGGAGACGGTTCAAACCAGAACGACGGTATCTATATTCTCCTCAAAGAAATCATAGACAACTCCATAGATGAATTCATCGTGGGCTTTGGAAGCCGCATCGATGTAGAAATAAAAGACAATCATGTAAAGGTTCGTGACTACGGACGCGGCATTCCTCTGGGCAAGGTAGTAGAATGTGTTTCCGAAATCAACACGGGCGGTAAATACAACGACGATGTATTCCAGTTTTCCGTGGGTATGAATGGTGTAGGTACCAAGGCAGTAAACGCCCTTTCCTCATATTTCCGCGTCATCTCAATCCGTGACGGAAAATGCACCGAAGCAATTTTTGAAAAAGGCAAACTCAAAAACCAGCGGACTGGTCCCCTCAAGCAGAATCTTCCCAACGGCACATTCTTTGAATTTATTCCCGACGAGACTATTTTCGGTAAGTATTCATTCAACATGGAATATGTTGAAAAGCGCATGTGGAACTATGCTTACCTGAACACAGGACTGACACTCCGCCTGAACGGACAGGATTTTGTCAGCCAGAACGGCCTGCTTGACCTTTTGCAGAGCGAAATTGAAACAGAATCAATCTACCCGGTAGGAAGCTACGTGGGCGAACACCTGAAATTTGCATTCACCCACACCAATGCATACGGCGAAAATTATTTTTCCTTCGTAAACGGACAGTATACAAGCGACGGCGGAACCCACCTGAATGCATTCAAAGAAGGCTTTATCAAAGGCGTAAACGACTTTTTTCATACAAGCTACAAGTCAGAAGACGTGCGTGACGGCATTACGGCAGCGGTTCTGGTCAAGGTAAAGGATCCGGTATTTGAAAGCCAGACAAAAAACAAACTGGGCAACACCGATATCCGCCAGTGGATTGTGGCAGAAGTTCAGTCCGGTCTGGACAACTGGCTCCACAAGAACCCCAAGTCCGCCGAAATGCTGCAGAAAAAAATCGAAGCCAACGAAAAACTTCGTACTGAACTTTCCAGCGTAAAAAAACAGGCAAAAGAGAACGCCAAAAAACTGAGCATCCGCATTCCCAAACTCAAGGACTGCCGCTACTTTGTGCAGGACGGAAAGAAAGGCGAAAACAGCATGATTTTCATTACGGAGGGTGATTCTGCATCCGGCACCATGACCCACTCACGAAATGCTGACTATCAGGCAATTTTCTCCCTGCGCGGTAAGCCTGAAAACATGTACGGGAAAAAACAGAGCGACATCTACAAAAATGACGAACTCTATCAGCTGATGATGGCTCTGGGCATTGAAACCAGTACCGAAAACCTCAAATATGCAAAAATCGTCATTGCAACCGATGCCGATAACGACGGATTCCACATCAGAAATCTGGTGCTCACCTTCTTCCTGGGTTACTTTGAAGAACTGGTCACAAGCGGCAGGGTTTTCATTCTGGAAACACCCCTCTTCCGCGTACGCAACAAAAAGAAGAACATCTACTGCTACAGCGAGGCAGAGCGTGATGCAGCCCTTAAAGAACTGGGTACAAGTGCAGAGGTGAGCCGCTTTAAAGGTCTTGGAGAAATCAACCCGGACGAATTCAAGGAATTCATCACCCCGGAAACCATGCACCTGACGCCTGTAGAAATCAGTCAGCTCAAAATCATTCCTCAGCTACTTTCCTTCTACATGGGCAAAAACACTCCCGAACGAAGACACTTCATTGAGGAACACCTTCTCTCCAACGCAGAGATCGATGTATAGGACGGAGAAAGACTATGGCATTCGTAAAAAACTTATTTGACAAAAACTTCATCGAGTATGCGTCCTATGTTATTCGTGACCGTGCGATTCCTGACCTGGAAGACGGACTGAAGCCGGTACAGAGACGCATCTTGCATACTCTTTTTGAGATGGATGACGGTCGCTTTCAGAAAGTAGCAAATGTAGTCGGACAGACAATGAAATACCATCCCCATGGCGATGCTTCAATCTACGGCGCAGTAGTTACCATGGCAAACCGGGGACTCTTTCTGCAGCACTCCCCCAAAGTCAAATGGGTAAGTATCTTCCTGGAAACGCAGGGAAACTTTGGCAACATGTTTACAGGTGATGCCGCATCTGCAGGCCGTTACATTGAATGCCGCATAAACCCGCTTGCAAAAGATTTTTTTGTGACAAATCCCCATGTAACCCACTACATTCCCAACTACGATGGACGCAGTACTGAGCCGGAAGTATTCAGGGCAAAAATTCCGGTCGCCCTGATTATCGGCGCAGAAGGCATTGCGGTCGGCATGAGCACCAAAATTCTTCCCTACAACATCAAGGAAGTTCTGGATGCAGAAATCAAGTGCCTGCAGGGTGAAAAATTTCAGATTTATCCCGATGTCCCCACAGGCGGTCTGATTGACGTTTCAAACTACAACGACGGAAACGGAAAAATCATCACAAGGGCAAAATTTGACACCTCAGATGAAAAGAAAATCGTCATCACCGAACTGCCTCTGGACACTACAAGTGACGCCCTGCTCAATTCAATCGACAATGCCTACAAGGCAGGAAAAATCAAAATCTCTTCCGTAGACGACCACTCTACAGACCACTGTGAAATTGAAATCAAACTGCCACGCGGCGTATATTCAAAGGATGTAATCGACTCCCTCTACGCCTACACGGACTGTGAAAAATCAATTTCCTGCCAGATGCTGGTCATAAAGGACAATATGCCTGTTGCCATGACGGCTACGGAAATCATCAAATACTATGCCCAGCGGCTTACTGGCATCATCAAGGACGAACTGGAATACGAACGCGGCCAGCTTACCGAAAAACTGCACCTGCGCACACTGGAACGCATCTTCATAGAAGAAAGAATCTACAAGCGCATTGAAGAGATGAAGACTCAGGAAGCTGTTTTTAAGGCAGTCGTTGACGGTTTTGTTCCCTTCAAGGCAGAACTGGTTCGTCCCATCACAAAAGAAGATATTGAACATCTGCTTGCCATTCCAATCCGCCGCATTTCACTTTATGACATCAACAAAAACCGTGCGGAAGTAAAGGAAATCAACGCAAAACTCAAGGAAATCGCCCGTAAACTCAAAAACCTTACCGCCTGCGCAATCGACTATCTGGGTACCGTTCTGGCAAAATTTGGAACGACAGACCTGCAGCGTCACACCCAGATTAAGAAATTCAATGCGGTGGATGTAAAGGAAGTTGCCAAGAGCGACCGCAGCCTCCGCTATGATGACAAAGGCTATCTGGGAATCAATGTTTCAGGCGGTAGTGAAATCAAAAAAGTGTCTCCCTACGACCGCATCCTCTATGTACGCAAAAACGGCATGTACACTGTCACCGATGTTCCGGACAAAATCTTCATCGACAAGGGTATGTGGTTCTGCGATCTGGCGGACAAGGAAAAAATTCCCCAGGTACTCTTTACGGTCATTTTCCGCGATCCGGAAACAAAGTACGCCTACATCAAGCGCTGCCGCATTCCGTCATGGATTATGAACAGGGACTACTTCCTCGCGCCCGACGGAATGGAAGTGCTCTACATCACAACGGCCCAGAAATTCAGCTTTACCCTCATCTACGAAAAGAAGCCCAAAGTAAAAATTCTGGAAGAAAACTTCAAGGCTCAGGATTTTGCAGAAAAAGGACTTAAAACGCTTGGCATAAGGCTTTCAATCCGTGAGTGCGAATCCATAAAAGTTGACGATGGAACGCTTCCTTTTGGAGACTAAAGCAGAAATATATGCTATACTAGAACATCATGAGCTTATCAGATAAGTTATATAGGATTTTTATCTCCGGCGGGTCCTACCTTACAATACTCAAGGGCTTAAGGACAACCGTAGCAATTTCACTTGCTTCAGTCATTCTGGGTACCCTGCTTGCCTGCCTTATCTGTCTGCTCAGGACGCGGAAGAATGCCGTCATACGAAACATTTCAGCCGCATATATTGCTTTTTTGAGGGGAACTCCGGTTCTCACCCTGCTTCTTCTCCTCTATTATGGAGTTTTTGCCCGGGCAGGACTTCCTTCTGCACTTGTAGCAACCTTTACCTTTGCACTGAATTTTTCGGCACATGTGGCTGAACTGCTCCGCACATCTATTTCCGCCACAGAAAAAGGCCAGGTGGAAGCAGCCCGCACACTAGGTTTTTCCCGCTGGGAGGCCTTTCGCCTTATCACCCTGCCCCAGACTCTGGAAATTGCAAAGCCTGTGTACCAGTCCCTTATCGTAAACCTCATTCAGTGGACCAGCGTCGTAGGATATGTAACCATTACAGACCTGACCCGCGTTATCAATAACATTTCATCCCGCACCATGCAGCCTTTCATCACGATTACCATCGGCATGTTCATCTATCTTGGTCTGTCCTATGCGATTTACGGCATCTTTGCATTGATGAACATGAAAAAGAAGGGGGCAGCATGAGTCTAATTGAAGTAAAAGGGCTTACAAAATCATTTGGTTCTCTGGAAGTCTTAAAAGACCTTAATCTGACTGTAGAAGAAGGAGAACGCATTGCCATCATAGGAAGCTCAGGCTGCGGAAAAAGCGTCTTCCTCCGCTCACTGGAACTTCTGGAAGAACCTGACAGCGGACAGATTTTTATTGACGGCAAAGAAATTACGGCAAAAAACGCCAAAGTGGATCATATCCGCCGCAGCATGGGCATGGTCTACCAGAAATTCCACCTTTTTTCCCACATGAATGTCATGGACAATCTCTGTCTTGCACCTGTCCGCCTTTTGGGCATGTCCCGCAAGGATGCAGAAGAAAAGGCAATGGATCTGCTCAGGCAGGTTGGTCTGGCACCCAGAGCCCATGATTTTCCTTCAGTTCTTTCCGGCGGTCAGCAGCAGCGTATTGCAATCTGCCGAAGTCTGATGATGGAGCCAAAGGTTCTTCTCTTTGATGAACCGACCAGTGCCCTTGACCCGACGATGGTTGGCGAAGTTCTGGCTGTAATCCGCATGCTTGCAAAACGTTCGCTCACCATGCTGATTGTTACCCATGAGATGAACTTTGCCCGGGAAGTTGCAGACAGGGTTCTCTTCTTTGCAGAAAAAGGCATTTATGAGCAGGGAAAGCCGGAAGAAATTTTTGACGCCCCCAAAAAGCCCCTCACGATTGCATTCATCAACAAAATCAAGCATTTTTCCTATGCAATCAACCGGCGGGATTTTGACCTTATGAAATTTCATGGCGGCATTCAGACTTTTGGCGAAAAATATGGGCTCAAAAACAACCAGATTATGCGTCTGCAACTCTGCTGTGAAGAAATGGTAATGGATATGATGGAAAACTGCTATGAAGCCGGGGAAGATGTTTCCCTGGAGTTTACCATTACCTACGCAGAATCCACAAAAGAATCAAATATCACCCTGCTATGTGGCGGAAAAAACTACAATCCCTTTACCCAGATTGAAGATGACGACATCCACCTGGGCATAACGATTCTAAAGAAGATGGCTTCTTCCTGCGAGCATGAATTTTCAGACGGCAGAAACAAAATCTCCCTCTGCCTGTAACAGAGTTTCACTTAGCCTGTAATACACTTTGCCTGTAAGATTGTAAATTCTGCCGTATTATGATAGTCTATCCGTGAAAATGAATAGCCCAATCAAAGAACTGCTTGTAAAACTCAATCAGGTTGTGCGCCCGAACATGGGAAATGCACTTTTTGCCCTTTTTCTGACACTCATCTGTGAAACAATTTTCGGTATGATTCTTGCCGCTCCTGCCATGCTGCTAATCTCCCGCAATGAAGGAACAAATCAGCAGATTTTTGCGTATATGCTGATTTTCTGTGCCCTCATAGTCTGGCTGCTTTTTCAATATGGATTTCATATTTTAATACTCCGCATGGTCCGGCATGAATATGTCACTCTGGGCTATGTCTTTTTTGGCTTTAAAAAGATTAAGAAAGTCCTTCCCCTGATTCTGACCATTGCCGTCATGCTTGCAACACTCACCGTTGCAATTGTTGCTGGAGGACGAATTGCCCTGGCAAAAAGCGGTATAGCCGCTTCACTTGCAAAAGGAGCAGAAGCCGTTGCAGAAAATCCAGACCTGACAGACAGGCTTTTTAAGGGAGCAGGCATTCTGCTTGCGGTCTACGCCATCCTGTTTGTAATAATTTTTATCCGCTTTGCCTTTGTCTTCTACCTTCACTTTGACAATCCCGATGACGGCCTTCTTTCTCTTTTTAAGAAAAGTGCCCGCCTTATGAAGAAAAACTGTTTCCGCCTGATTCACCTTATGCTGACGGCAGGCGGACGGAATCTGCTTACGGCAATTGCCATCTTTATTCTTTCCAGCGTAATGTCTAACGGCAAAAAAGCAGGTGGCGGAGGCGGTCTTTCCATACTGCTCCTCCTGCTCAACTTCATATATTTTATCAATGCCTACACAGCCATACTCAAAATGTATTTTGCCCTTCCCGTGCTCTACACCGATGCCCTGCAGCCCAATGTGGAAGTGACAATTACCGACGACGAAAATTCTCAGGTTCTGGCTGATACTGCCCTTCTGCTTGCAGGAAAAGGCGATGATGAACAGGATTCTGCAGATGAAGATCCTTCTGCAGACAAAGACACTTCCGCGGACGGTGAGTAATGGATATTCCCCTTTCTCCTGCCACCGCTGAATTTACCGTAAAAGGTTCCCGCTTTCTGGGAGAAACATTTCCCATTGCAGGTCAGGCTGAAGTCCGGGAAATTTTGAAAGCTCAAAAAGCAAAATATGCAGACGCCACCCATGTTGTACATGACTT
>Ga0326512_10002343_pt1 | contig 14036 bp, 25 predicted proteins | sample 1_2617_0518_D_FD_203652 | JGI IMG/M metagenome (GOLD analysis project Ga0326512, IMG submission 203652) | Bovine rumen microbial communities from UC Davis, California, United States - 1_2617_0518 | ecosystem: Host-associated > Mammals > Digestive system > Stomach > Rumen | place: USA... | reverse complement strand
GATGCAAAACCAGAAAATTTTGATGATATGATTTGTTTAAATGCATATTCTCGTCCAGGTGCTTCATTTGGTTTTGGAAACTTTTGTCTTATAAAAAATGAAGGACAAAAATCAGTATATCCAGAACAAATCCAGCAGTTTCTTAAAGATGGTCGTGGAACTATTTGTTTTCAGGAACAATGTATGGCGATAGGAAACTATCTTACTGATGGAAAATATAATGGTGATACTTGGAGACGCTTATTAAAGAAATTAGGAAAAGCAAAAAAAGCACCAGAAGATCTGGAAAAATGGAAAAAAATGGTTGCTTGTGCAAAAGAAACTGGATTAAAGAAAGGAATTTCTGATAAAGATATTGATTTGCTTTGTGATGACCTATTGACGCTTTCTGCTTATTCATTTAATAAGTCTCATGCTGCTGCTTATAGTTATTTGGCAATGGAAGAAATTTATTTGGCTAAATATTTTAAACCGTATTTTTATGCAATAAACCTTTCTAATGAAGCTGGAAAAAAAGATGCAATTAAGGAAGCTATTGAATCTTGTAAAAGGTCTGGTTTTGAAGTAGAACCTCCAAATATAAATAATGGTAGAGAAAATTTCTTTCCAGTTGGTAATAAATTATATTTTGGATTTAATGATATAAAAGGTGTAGGAGAAGAGCCAGCTAAAGATATTGTAAGAAATCAGCCTTATACTTCTATTATTGATTTTATATGTAAAAATATAGGAACCAAAATTAATAAGAGAATTACCTCTGCTTTGATTGGTGGAGGAGCTTTTGATGAGTTGATAGATGGTAATAGAAAATATTATCAACAAGTAGCAAATAGATTTTATGAAAAAAAGAAATCTATAAAAACAATTCCTTTACTTGAAGAGAAATGGGAAGATAGTTTAAGTGAAATAGAAAAATGCGAAACTACTGCAACTGATTATATTGATTTTGAAGAAACATATTTAGGTGGACAATTTTTTCATAATAAATTTAGTGCAATAGCAGATAAAATAGAAACTCTTTATTCAAAAGGATATTGTTTAAGAGATTTTGATGAATTAAGAAGAAAGAATTTACCAAAACAATATGTATTTGTTTATGTAAATTCTTATAGATATCATACAGACAAAAATGGAAACGAAATGATATTTTGTGAAATAGAAGATAGAAATGGTGAAAAACAAAGTATTCCTATTTTCGCTTCGTTCTGGCAACATTGTAAACTTAAATTTTATGGAGAGAATTTTTATTTAATGGATTTATACCCTACTGAAGATAGTAAAGTAATGTTTGGAAGTAGAAATTGGGTAAAAGATCCTAATACAATAAAAAATTTTATGGCCAGAGTTCCGCTTTAATGATATTTAATTTCTATATCAAACTCTTTAGAACCTTTTAATTTAGTTTTGTTTGTGCAGGGAATATAACCAAAATCAAGTGCTATATTTCCTGCTTCATCAGAATCTAACCAATGTTTATCATTATCGTTATTGGTATCAAAAGAATATTCTTTAGGCTCTTCTTTTTTTTCTTCCTCTTCTTTTATTTCCTCTTTTTCTTCCTCTTCTACTACAAAAGATCTTTCTTCTACTGTTTTATCAAAATCAAATTCCTCAAAATCTTTAATTATCTCTTTACCATTTGAATCTAAGCAAATTATTTTACCATTTTCTTTTTTTAGAGGTATAACTAATTCACCAGTAAGAAGATCTGAAAATTCATTATATGCAAACATAAAATATTCCTTTTGAATTAACTTTTGATAAGTTAATTAATATGAAAAAGACATTAAAGAATTTAGTAGATGAAATATTAGGAGAATCTCCAGAAGAGATAGCAGCAATAGACGAAATTATAAAAGCTAAACAAGCAGAAATAATAGGATTACAAAAACAAAAAGCAGCTATCCAGAGAGCAGATCAAATGGGACAAAAGTCGGTTACTCCTACACCAGCTCCAAATGCTCCTACAGCACCAGCTGAAGGACAAGGAGGTCAATAATGACATTAAAAGAAGTAATAGATAATACATTGGCTATACCAGACGAAAAAACTGTAAAACAAAATATAGATTTTTTACAGAATGTGGCAAAAAATTTACAAAAGCCAGATCAACAAAAAATGCAAGCTGTAATTGATGGTATGCAAAAATCAGATTTAGCAGCTAAACAAAATAAACAAAATAAAGAAAATGCAGAAGAACAAAAGAAACAACAAGTTCAACAACCACAAGCAAATTTGCAAACACCAGCACAAATGGATAATAATGCTGAAACGGCTCAGATAAAAAAAACAAGTTCAACTGCACAGCCTTCTAATACTTGATTAAAAATAAAAAATAAATAAAATTATAAACATGAACATTGAAGAAAAAATACAATCCGAAAGTAGAAAACTTTCGGATTTTTATTATCCACATTATATGGAAGAAAGATACCCAGGGGCTATGGCAGAATTCAGTCCTGTAAATACAAAATATTGGCAAAATAAAGTTTTTTATGCTTATAAAAAATGGTTTGAAAGAGCTGCTAGAATGTTTTGTGTTAGGAAAGAATATAACGCAGAAAAATTAATACAAGCTTTTTTATTAGATGGATTTAAATATCCTCAGCAACTAGGTGTAGAGAAAGTATGGGAAACTTATTTAAAATATCTTCCAGGATTATCTACTAAAAAGAGTGCTGAAGTGGAAGTTGTAGAAGATATAGTTAATGCTTCTTTAGAAATTAAAAGAAAAACTTCTGTTCAAAAATGGTTAAGTTTAAAAATCAATCAAATAGCAACTATTAGTCAAGCAATAAAATTTAATCCAACCTTACTTGCTTTTTCTAAATCTTTTATTGATTTTTGTAATAATAATTGTGAAGATAAATATAATTTTGAAAAAATGAGAAAAAGAGTTTATGATTTAAATTGTTGTGATAAGGTGTTGGATAAAATAAAAAATTTATTAGGTGAAGATTATTATAATATTTGACAAAAATAAAAAAATATTTAAAATAGATATTGGAGAATAAAAATGATTGAGATGATTGATAATTTCTCATACAATTATGAATTGGATGTATTCATGGATGAGAATAATATACTATTAGATGTAGATTATAATGATAACAAAAAAGTTTTTAATGTTCGTTTTGAACGTTATTATGGTGAAGGAACAGATCCTTGCGAAGAAGACATTTTGAGAAAGAATTTTCAAGCTAAAGATTATTCTGAACTTGAAGAAAAATTAAAAGCTTTCTTTTTAACTGAAGAATATACTTCTTGGAGAATAAAACAATTAGGTTGGCCAGAACCACCAAAAATACCAAATGAACAGAAAATAAAAGAACTTATAGCAAATAGTAATTCGGTTGAATTAAAATATTTAGAAAACAAAACTTCTGCATTAGAAGAAGAACAAAAAAAAATGAAAGAAAGAATTGATGTTTTGGAAGATAGCGTAGAAGATTTACAGAAATGGAGGCATGGATGCTAGGAATTATTTTAATAGCTTTATTATTTGGAGCTAGTTTTTTGCAAGATTATTTTTTTGCTAAAGAGGCCGTAAAAGATGAAAACAATTGAAAATGAATTTGGTGAAACATGGATAGAAATAGAAGATGATAATCTTAAAAAAACAATAATAGATTCAATTCCCGTTCATAAAGAAAAGTTTCAAACAGTAATAAATTATTTAGCAAAAGTAGATACAGATACTCATTATATTGTGTCACTTTATATGGGAGAAAATGGCAGTGGAAAATGGGAAAATTATTTTGCTGAAATGCTTGGTTTTGTAAAAAATATGAAATCAAAAGGGTATAATATTTGGCTTATCGATTGGAAAAATGATTGTCTAGATGATGTGTCAACAGTGTGTTTTGGATTAAGGGAGAATAAATGATTTGTTGTGTAGATACAAGTAATATATTTTTTATTACTTGGAGTATGTTTAAAAAAGATTGCCTCCAGAAAAATGGAGATGATTATGTAATTAGAGAAGAAGATTTAGGTCTTTTTTATCACATGTTTCTTAGAAAAATTATGCCGTTTATAACTTCTTATAAAGATTGTATTTTTTGTTTTGAAGGAGTATATTCTACAAAATGGCGTAAAGAAGTTTTTCCTCCTTATAAAGAAAATAGAAAAGATACCAAAGAAGATCCAAACTATAAATGGGTTGGCCCAATGATGGAAAAAATGCTTGAATATCTTTCATATTTTCATTGTAAAACTTTGAAGGTGGATTATTGCGAAGGAGATGACTGCATTTATCAAGTTTGTAAATATTATGCAGAAAAAGGTGAACACATAAGAATTATTTCTAGTGATAAAGATTTAAGTCAAATTATTAATTTTTATCCAGAGCAAGTAACCCAGTATAATCCAATAAAACAGATTAATATAGAAAAGAATGAAAATATTCTTTTAGAGAAAGCATTAATTGGAGATGCTTCAGATAATATTAAAGCATTTAAAGGAATAGGGCCAAAAACATTTGAAAAAATGTTGGAAGATAAAGAAGTTTGGAATAAAAAAATGACCCCTGCTAATCAACAAATGCTTGAAACAGTAATGAGTATCATTGATTTAAGAAAATATCCACAAAAATATCAGGATGCTATTAAGGCGGAAATAGAAAAACCTTGGAATGAATTTGATGAAACTTCAATTGAAAAATTTTTACTTGACAATGGTTTAAAAGTTTGTTACAATGAATGGACAACCTCTTGGATAAATGATATACGAGCACAAGATTATGAACAAAAAGAAGATGCTATGGAAGAAATAATGGATATTTTAAAAGGAGTTTAAGTATGGATGATATGGATGAAGTAAGAACAGCAACAGGAACTGCTGCTGATTTCTCTGGATTTAATAATCCTTTTGGGACTATGAAAAGAGCAAAAGTTTCCTCTTCAGAAAGAGTTATAGAACCAGAACCAGAGGTAATGAGACCAGATGGCTCTATAAATAAAACTTTGCAGAGAGAAGAATACCAAGAAGCTATTAAACAAGCAGAAGAATTGGAAGTAGAGACGGAAAATAATAAACCATCTCCAAATCCAATGTTTGCTAGAGAACAAACTGAACAACAAACAAAAGTCGAACAGCCGCAGGAAAAAAATCAACAAACAGAAACTGCTCAATATAGGATTAATGTAAAAACTTTACCACAGGTAAAAGAAATGGCTAAAAGATTACTACCAACAGTTGGTCAAATAAAACCAGAAGATTATGCTTTGGCTTGTGATTTAGCTATAGAGTATGCTTTAACTTTTGAAGGAGTTTGGGCACAAAGAATAGGAGATAGAGATAGAAATGAACAAGAAGGGTAAACAAAATACAAAAAATATGACTATAAACTCTAGAAAGCTTATTAAGCAGCTTATTAGAGAAAGTAAACCAGAACCATTTATTATTAATGGAAAGACTGTTTATTTTAATCCATTGAAAAAATTGCTTGAATGTGAAGCTTACAAATCTATGGAAGGAATAGCAGTAACTCAGGAAATGGTTAAAAAATATGAGCAGTTTTTAAAGACAAGATTTCAGCAAGAACAACTTGCTAAAGCGAATGGTGTAGATATTAATGAATTAGATAAAAAGGAGGAAAATAATGGCAGCAAGTAATTGGAATTTAAATTTGACAGAGGATCAGATTTCTAAGATTAAAGTATTTTTTGATAAGTGGCAGGAAGTACAAGAAAGAAAGAAGGAATTAGCTGCTGAAAATAAAGATATTTGTTTAGATGCCGCAAAAGTTTTTGATGGAAAACAGACAGATGCTTCTAAACTTTTTAAAAATATGGCTCAGCTTTATGAAGGTGAAGATGCTGAAGCAAATAATATTTCTTTACTACTTGAAAAAATTCAAAGTAGATAATTAAAAGAGAATGCATATGGATGAGCAATTAAAATTATTATTATCTCAGATAATAGATAATCAAATGATTTTGAATAAAAAGATGGAGGCTGTTAATGAACAGCTTGCACGATTAACAAATACAATTATTAAATATGATGAAGAGTATCAGCAAAAAATTGTTGAAGAAGCAAAATTAAGGAGGTAATATGATAGGATATTTTGCAACATTAGATGGTTATAATCTTAAAGGAAAGAAAGTTTTTATTTCTCAACCAATGAAAGGCAAAACAGAAGAACAAATTAGAAAAGAAAGAGAAGAACTTGTTAAGCAAATTGAAAGAAATGGTGGAGAAGTTATAGATAGTATTATACCAGATTTTGATGAAACTGTATATAAAACAACACCATTAGTTTACCTTTCTAGATCTATAGATATGCTTGCAAAAGCTGATGTTTGTATTTTTATGTATGGTTGGGAAGATGCTAGAGGATGTTGTATAGAACAAAAATGTTGTGAAGAATATAATATAGATTTTGTTATTCTATAATTAAAATTCCTATATTTATAAAGATAATAAATATAGGAGAACATTATGATTATAGCACAGGCAAAAGAAGCAAAAGCTGAATTTGAAAAAATAATTAAATTAATAGAAAAATCTGATTACTTAGAAGCTGGAAATGTATTAGTAACTTTTAAGCATTCAACTCTTGAAAAGCTTGAAAGAGAAATTAATAGATTGGAAAAAGAAGATAAAAAAGGTGTAGCTTCTGCAGTAACAGAAAAAAAAGCAAAAAAAAATAGTTGCTTTGATTATTAAACATTGACAAAAAAGAAAGGAGAGAGTATATTAAGCGTAAGAAGAAAATTCTTACGCTTTTTCTTTTTTAAGGAATTAAGATGAAAAAAATAAAAGAAGAAAAGAATGTTGAAATTTTAGTAAATATTCGTTATGAAAATAAAGATGATCAGTTAATACAAACATATGAATTTTCATCATCTAATAAAAAAAATCTTAATTATTTATTTGATGCCAGATTTCTCTTTAAAAGAAAAATAGATAGAATGATAAATAACTTTCTTTTAGATGGGTATATATCAAGAATTGATGAAGAAAACAAAATTACAATTAAATATAAGAAACAAGAAAAACCTAAAAATTGTATGAGAAAATTACAGGCATATATTCCTCCATTTTTTGGATGCATGTATTGTGAAAAAGCTAAAATTGAAGGAAATTTTATTTATTGTCCAGAGAAGAATAAGCATTATACAGCTGTTTCTCAAGGAGTAAAAAGATGTCCAGTATTCAGAACTAAAGAAAAAATTTTAACATAGGAGTAAGAATGAAAATACCTTCAGCATTGATACAGAATTTTATGACAACTGAATTTTCTCCAAAATTAACATCTTCAGGGGAATATGTTATACGTTCTCCATTTGTTGATGATAAAAAAGGAAAACTTTATGTTAATAAAGAAACTGGACAATGGATAGATTTTAAAGCTTCTGGACAAAGAATTACTGAAAATACTCAAGGTTCTTTTTTGTTGTTTGTAAAAGAATATTTTGGATTTAATAATAATAATGAAGCTGTTAAATATTTAGTTGATAATTATAATTTTGAAATAGAAGAAGCAAAAGATGAAGTAAAAGATGAAAGTGAAAATAAAAAAATTCTAAAAGATTTTATAATTAAAGATAAGTTTAGAATGTTCAAGGATGGTTCTGATTTGGGGATATTTGGAAAGGTGGCATATAAATATGTTTTAGATAGAAAATTAGATTCATCTTATTATCCAAATCTTGGATATGTTTTTAATCCAAAATCAAGATACGATAGAAGAGTAATAGTTCCTTGGTTTGAAAATGAAAAAATAGTATATTTTACAGCAAGGGCTGTAGATCCAAAAAATACTTTTAGATATATGAATCCAGAAAAATTAAATTCAAAAGAGTATGTATTTAATATTGATAAAATTAATGAAGAAGTAGTTTTATGTGAAGGCCCATTTGATGCAATGTCTATTACAAAAGATCAAGCAGCTACTTGTCTTATGTCTGCTGATATAGGCGTAAATCAGCTAAGTAAAATTTATGAAAAGAAACCAAATACAATTATTTATGTACCAGATCAAGATGAAACTGGTATGAAAAAGATGTACAGAAATATAAATAAAATAATTACTTATTGTCCATATCAAGGACTTAATATATATATATTTAATGTTCCTAAAGGTTGTAAAGATTTAAATGATATGAAAATTAAAACTGGTAAGGATTATATTTTAAAAAAGGAATGTATAAAATATGGAGACATAACTACAAGAAAAATTATTTGACAAAAATTTAAAAATACTTAAAATAAAAAATATAGGAATAAAAAATGACTAAAGAATTATTTAATAGAGCAAAAGAAATTTTGGAAGAAATTGCTAATAAAGAACAAGAACTTACTTTATTAGAAAAAAGAGCTGAGAGATTTGGTGTTTATATAGAGTGGATGGATGGAAGGCATCAACCTATTAAAGCAAATGGTAAAATTTATAAAAAGGTAGATATTAAATTTAATATGTCTGAAAGACCTACTGATGTAAGTGTTGATGATTTATTTGATATAACCGAAGAAAATAAAAAGGAATTTGTTGAGTTTTTGCAAAAATGTCAAAAGGGTTATTTAAAAAAGATTAAGGATAATAGGCAACAGGTAGAAGAATTACAAAGAGAATTTGATGAATTATCCGAAGATAATCCAGAGGCTAAGTCGGCATAAACATTGTAGAGAAAGGCATGAAAAGAACACTTGAACAATTTATAGAAAAAGCTAAACAAATTCATGGAGATAAATATGATTATTCTTTAGTAGAATATGATGGGTGTAAGAAGAAAATAAAAATACTTTGTAAAAAGTGTGGAAATATATTTGAACAAACACCTGATAAACATATAAACGCAAAAGAGGGTTGTAAATATTGTTCTCAACGTGTTTTAAAAAATGAATTCTTAAATAGAGCAAATTATATTCATAATAACAAATATGAGTATGATTTGAATAATTATAATGGTGTCGATAGTGTTTTAAATATAAAATGTTTAAACCATGGTTGGTTCAAACAAAAGGCAAGAAAACATTTAGAAGGTCAAGGATGTCCACATTGTGGTAATGCTAAAGATAATAATGCATTTAAAGAAGAAGTAAAAAGATATTATAATAACAAGATAGAAGTAATAGATGATTATAAAGATGTTTTTACAAAAATTAAAATAAAATGTAACATATGTGGACATGTTTCAGAAAGAAAGCCAGTTGATATTTTAAAAGGTTACTCTTGTTATTATTGTAAAAGTTCTCTTTTAGAAAGAATAACAGAAAATTTTTTGATAAATAATAATATTTTGTTTGAAAGAGAAAAAACATTTGATGATTTAAAAGATGTTGGAAAATTGTCTTATGATTTTTTTATAAAAGATAAAAAAATTTTAGTAGAATGTAATGGAATTCAGCATTATGTTTGGCAAAAAAATTTACAAAAAACGGAGCATGATTTTTATAAACAATTGCATCATGATTGGTTAAAAAGAGAATATGCTAATAAAAATGGATATAAATTAATTGTAATCCCATATTGGGAAGCATCTTCATTTAAAAAAAATAATATAAATAAAATTTTGGAGGTAGTATTAAAATAAAATGAAAACAGATATAGAAAAAGAATTCCTTTCTCAGGTTGTTCCAGATAAACAACGTTCCATTGGTACAAAACGTATCAATGGAAAAAAAAAAAAGGAAATCGTGGTGAACTAGATTGTGTTAATATTTTAAAAGAAAGATTTCCTGGCAAGATATTTAGTAGAACTATGGGTTCTGGAAATTATACTGGTGGTAAAAATGCTCATAATGCAGAATTACTTAGCGAAGAACAAAAACTTATGTTTGTATCTGATATTAGATGTCCAAAAGAATTTAAATTTTCTATAGAACATAAATTTTACGCAAAAATAGATTTTTATGATTTATTTAATAAATCTTCTGATTTATATAAATGGTATGAGCAATCTGAAACAGATGCAAAACTTTTAAATAAATTTCCTTTATTGATAGTAAAAACAAACCAACATAAAAGAATAGTTTTTGTAAAATTAGAACACGCTTCAAAAAAGTTAAAACCAGTATTTATACATGAAGGAAGATGTTGTTATTGGTTGGAAGACTTTTTAAAGCTTCCAGATGAATATTTTTTTGAGGGGTAAATGAAAAAAAATTTTAGAATATTTAAAAGAAAATTTAATTTATTATATAGCAGTTATAATAGTAATAGTGGAAATTTATGACTATTTATCATCAAATGGTATAAATGTTTTTAAAATTTTTAAAGTTTTTTTGGAATTTGACAATAAGTAAAAAAAAGATTAGAATAAATGTATGACTGACAATATAAAGTTTGAGAGTGCAACTTTAGAGAGAATTATTTTAACATATTTGATTAAAGATAGAGCCTTTTTTCTAAAGATTGCTAATTATTTAAGAACAAGTGATTATAAAAAGAAAACATATTTTATAGATTCAAAACTTCAATGGCTTTTAAATTTTTGTTGTAAATATTATGATAATTATGAAAGAATTCCTTCTTTTGAAACAACAAAAATAGCAATAGAAAAATCCACACAAAATGGAATTTTTGATCCATTATTAGCAAAAGCAATGAGAACTTCTATAGAAGAAATTTATAATAGAAGTATAGAAGATATAGAAGCAGATTATATAAAAGATGAAACTATAAAGTTTGTTAAAACAATGAAAGCTTATGAAGCTACGACATTAAATCAGTTAGATATAGCAAATGGAAAATTTGATAATTTAGCTGAGCGTATGCAAAAAGCTTTAAATATAAATCTTGATAAAGACTTTGGTATTTCTCTTTCTAATATTGGTGATACACTTAGTTTAATTCAGCAAGTAGAAGCAGATTCTGGTTTGACTTTTGGAAGTTCTGCCCTTGATAGAATTTTAGGCTCTCCAAAGTCTGGAGAAATTACAGTATTTTGTGGAACTCCAGGAATTGGTAAAACTATTTGGTTAGGAAACGTTGCTACTGAAAATATGAAAAATGGAAAGAAAGGAGTTTTCTTTTCTTTGGAAGTAGATAAAAGAAGATTAGCAAAACGTCTTTATTCTTCATTATTACTTAAATCTGGTGTAGATTTAATGAGTACTACTAAAGAACAAGCAGAAGCAATTTTTGCTGGGTATGAAGGCGGAGATATAAAAATAAAGAATTTTCCAGCTAATGTAGCTAGTTGTAATGATTTTGCCAATTATCTAATGGATTTATATACTATAGAAGGGTATAAACCAGATTATATAGTTATAGATTATATTCTTATCACAGCTCCAAATAGTAGAATATTAGCTCAAGGTGATAATAGTTATAGTAAATATAAAACTGTTACTGAAGAAATGAGAAACTTAGCAGCTCAGTTTGAATGTCCAGTATTTACAGCAGCTCAGATTAACCGTAATGGTATGGGCGAAAAAGGTGGAACAAAAGGACTTGTAACTAGTAAAGATTTGTCAGAGTCACGTGGCATTTTGGACACCGCCGACTATCTTTTGATTATTAATCAAAATGAAATGGAAAAATCAAAAGGAAAAGATGATGGCATTTCAGAACAACGTATATTTATAGATAAAAACAGAAATGGTTCTAATGGTGAAATTTTAAACTTTACTTTGAATTATAATACAATGACAATTACAGATGGAAAAAAGAGATAATGAATTATAAGAAGAATTACTATGATTATATTGAATATTTAAAAAAGCTTGGAAAAAGAAATTTGGAATATTCTGAAAATCATCATATTCTTCCTAAATGTTTGGGTGGCACAAATAATAAAGACAATTTAATAGAATTAACCGCTAGAGAACATTTTCTTGCTCATTATTTATTAACAAAAATGTATCCAGACAATTATAAATTAGCAGACGCTTTTAGAATGATGGGAGTTATTAATAAAAAAGATCAAAAAAGATATTTTAACTCAAAATTGTATGAAAGTCAAAAAAAGAAATTTGCCGAAGCAAGAAGTAAAAAAGTAATTTGTTTAGAAACAGGAGAAATTTATTCTTCTGCAAGTTATGTAGAAAAAAATATAGTTAATGGTGTTAGAGATGCTATTAATGGAAGACAAATAACAGCAGGAGGCTTTCATTGGGCATATGTTGGTGAAGAACCTAAGAAAAAAAATCCTAAAGAAAGAAAAAAAGTAATATGTGCTAATACTGGAGAAATTTTTGATAATACAGATGAAGCAGCTGTTTTTGCTAAGGTTATTCCAGGACTTATAAGAAGAGTATGTAATAGTAATAAAGGAACTGCTGGTGGTTATACTTTTTATTATTATGAAGGAGAAAAAGAATATCCAATAAGAGAATATAAACCAAGAAAAGAATGTAAAATTATATGTATAGAAACTGGAGAAGTATTTGAAAGTATCAAACAAGCTTCAAAAACTAAAAGTGATGAAGTGAATATTTGTAAATGTTGTAAAGGTTTGAAAAAAAGTCATAAAGGCTTACATTGGAAGTACGCCAATGATTTATAATTGACTTTTATAGGTAAATATTATATAATAAGGAGAAAATAATGGGACATTATTGTAGAGAAGGAGTAGAGGTAATTGCTCCTAGAAATTTTGAAGAAATGTGGAAAACAACAACAGCTTATAAAAGAGATGGCTGTTCTAAAATTAAAGTGATTAGATATATTTCTGATAAAAACAACACTGATACTATAACAAAAAAATTTTTTAATGATTATAAAGATAGAGATAGTGTTGGTAGCTATGAAGTTAAAGCTTATGATGTTGGTATTGTTGGCTATAAAGTTCTTGTAAAAAAGAATAAAATAGTTGATCATCATAGGCAAGAAGTTATAGAAGAACATGATTACAAAACAAAGCCGAAAAGAATTTTAAAAGGTGGAGTTTTAAAAGAAATGCATAAATATATAATAGATTATGATGGAAGATGCTATGATCCATATGAATATGGTGATTATGATGAAATATAAAGGAGGAATAGAATGCCAAGACCTACAAATGCAAGTAAAGCACAAGGTAATTATTTAAAAGAACAATTTCAATTAATGGAGAAAGAATTAAACGAATTGGAAGCAATTTGTAAATCTCCAAATATAACACAGAAAGAAGATTTTATTGGAACTATTGGATTACTTGTTGGTAAATTAGGAGTAAGGTATATCAATGTTGTTAATGAACTTGGTATATTTGAAAATGAATAAAATATGACTAAGAAAACTACTAAAAAAGTAAAAGAAGAAAAAGAATCATTAATACAACTTATTTGGGAAAAAAAGAAAAATAGAATCTCTAAATCTAAAGTTTTAGTAAATGGATTTTTATTTACTTGTATAATTCTTTCTATTTCTTCTGGAATAGTTGATATTACTTGTCTTTCTGGACTTTCTAAATCTTATTTTCATTTAGGAACTATACCAGTAGCAGCAGCTTTATTGTATACAGCTATTTCATTTGGTTTAACTTCTTTAAAATTCTGGTGTGTAATGTATATAGGTATGCTTAAAGAGTTAAGATCAAAATTATTAGCAAAAAATTTTGATTGGGGAAATGATATTTCTAAACCAATAATAAGATGGCAGATTATACATAAAGCTTTAATCTTTTTGTCTATTATGACTGCAATTAATATGTCTGTTAATTCAATAGGTTCTGGCATAAGAAAAATGCAACAGAATATTGATAATATGACTGCAGATTCTTTAACATTAATTGAATTAAATAAATCTGTTAATGAAGGAATAAAAGAAAAAAGAAATGCTGGAAAAGAAAATATTCGTGGTACATTAAATGCAAGAAATGATGCCAAAGATGAAGTAGAAAGATATTATCAGATTTTAGTTAAATATCAAACAGAATATCAAGCTCTTAGTGATGAAGAAAAAGATGGAGCAGAAGGTAAAAAAATAATAACTAAAATTGTAAAAGAAATTCCAGGAACTTCTAATAAAAATGCCATTTATTTTAGTAAAGCAGATTTACAAAAATCAATTCAAAAAATTGCTACAGATAATGAGGTAATTGATAATAGTTCTTTATATGAAGATGCTATAATTTATGATCAAAAACAAATTTCTGATACTT
>Ga0326512_10002342_pt1 | contig 14037 bp, 6 predicted proteins | sample 1_2617_0518_D_FD_203652 | JGI IMG/M metagenome (GOLD analysis project Ga0326512, IMG submission 203652) | Bovine rumen microbial communities from UC Davis, California, United States - 1_2617_0518 | ecosystem: Host-associated > Mammals > Digestive system > Stomach > Rumen | place: USA: California... | reverse complement strand
CGTCCTCACGCTGCATATAGACCAGCTCCGTTGAGAGGTTGCCAATGTGCGAACCTTCGTAAGCCATGTTGCGGACGGCCATGTCGGAGACGACGGAGATTTTCTCCTGCTGGTCCATGACGATGTGGTAGTCGCCGTCAAGATGACCGGAGATGCGGGGCAGGTAGGGCGTGACCGAGGTCAGTTCGCCGAGGTCTAACTGGTTGATGCTGACGGTCAGGTCCTGGAGCATCGTGGAGTCCTGGTCCTCCGTGTATATCTTCACGCCAGTCTTGTCGTCGGCTATCAGGTCGATTTTGGCCTGCAGGCGGTTGTTCTTGTCGATGAGCAGGTAGTTATCCTTGTTCAGGCTGAACTCCTTGTAGGCGATGGTGGGGCGGTCGGGCATCAGTTGGATGCGCACACCCTCATCGACCATTGAGGCCGTAGCACCAAGGCGTACGCCCATGCGCCCCTGGTCGTCGAAGTAGCGCAGTCCGGCTAAAGCTCCGTGCTCGTGGACGTGGCCGTCAATCAGGGCGTTGAACACAAACTGCGGGTTTCGTCGGCTGTTGCGCACCTGTCCCTGATAGGTCAGCCGGTCGCCCTTCTGGGTCAGGTTCAGCCTGACGGTGTCGATGCGTGTCGAGTCGTAGTTCAGAGCGTAGAGGTGCATCTGTCCGTTGACGCCAGTCTCTGGCGAGGTGGTAAGGTCGGCAAACAGTTCCTTGAAGTCTATTTCCTTGGTCCGCAGGATGTTGGCAATAGGATTGTTGCGCCCCGACTCCACGTGCAGCTTCATGGTGGGCAGCAGCCGTTTGATGGCCGGCTGGTCGATGATCTTGTTGTCATACTGCGCCTTGGCGGAGTCGAGTAGGGTAGTGCACTGCTTCATCAGCCCCTCGTAATAGCTGTCGGCATCGAGCTTCACGATGAAGTCGCCGCTCTGGATGCGGGCCAGCGTGGTGTCGCGGTTGGTGCGGACGAGCAGTCCGAGGTCCTCGGGGTAGTAGGTCGCCTTATCGTCAGTGATGGAGAGGTTGCTGAGACGGCCTTTCAGCTCGTGGCTTTGTTTCAGGTCGGACTTGATAGTGACGTTGCCGCTCAGACCGACGGTCAGCGGCTCGTCCATCAGGCGTAGTCTATACAGGTCGGCCTTCTTCAGCTGGGGCGTGATGTTGGCCTCTATGCGCTTGGTGCTCAGCAGGGCGTCGAAGCCCACGCTGCCGTCAAACAGCTGGTTGCTGCCCGCAAGGGTGCCTATGGCCCGCCCGTCGCGGAGGGTGGCATCGGCCGTGATGTCGCGCAGGTCCCAATGGCCGTACTGCAGCTGCTGTACTTTGGCCTTGATGTCGGCCCGGCTGCGGTTCGACAGCACGTCGGTGCCCTTGCCGTGGGCCTTGATGGTGGCCGAGAGGAGACCCAACGAGTCCTTGGGTAGGAAGTGGCGCAGATTCAGGTTCTTGACAGTGGCGTCGATGTCGTAGGTGATAGGTGCAGAAGGCGGGGTGCTGATGTTGCCTTTGGCCTTTACGGTGCCATTGCCTTCACGCAGTGTGGCATCTATGTCGTACCTGCCGCCATCGGCTTTGAAGTTGCCGCTCATCGTCATACCCTTCGGAATCCTGATGCCAGCGGACTTCGGCAACAGTTCCGAGACGAAACTCAGATCCTGCGTCTCTGCATTGATGTTCAGTTGTCCGCTCAGTTTGTCAAGGTCTGTGATGTTGTGGGCTACGCCGTCAGCTTTAATGTGCATGGCCGTGGGCAAATTGATGTCGAGTCCAGTGAACTCCATACGCTGTAGGTTGCCGTTTAGCGACCCTTTGATGCTCAATGGGTGGTTGGGGTATTGGCGAATGAACTGCTGGGGCAGGCTGCCCGAGAAGCGCATCAAGTCTGGCTTGCCAATCTGGGCGTTCAGTCGGGCACGCATCTTGCCAGGGTTCTGGGCGTCGGTCACGTTAAAGTCTGTGCTTATCTCGGCCTCGATGTCGCTGTCAGCCGTGCGCAGTTTCATGTGGGGCAGTTCAACGTGGGTGAAGGCCGTGTCTAAGCGCACGCCGCCCGTCAGCTCGCGTATCTCCAGTCCGCTCTTCTCCTTCAGTGCTGTCTCGCGGACATAAAAAGAGGTGCCTTTAGGCCCGTAGTAGATGGAGTCGATGCCAAGTCGGATGTCTTTCAAGTCGAGGTGGCTGTAATCCAGTCCTTCAACAGGCGGCTGGCTGTTATCATCGTAGCTGAGTTTTCCGTCGTGCCAGTCGAGGCTCCCCACTTGATAGGTGCCTGTGCTGAGGTCGATATCGGCTTCGCGGGCTACGGCCTGTCCCATGTGTGCGTTAATGTGCAAAGTGTCGCCCGGCATGTGGACGGCCACGTCCGTACGGCTGATGGTCAGGCTGTCGGCATTGATGCGCCACAGCGTTTCCGATGTCGTCGAGTCAACGGCCGCCGTGTCGCTCAGGGCGATGTCCAGCTTCGAGTCCGCTATGCGCGCCCCGTTCACCGTCGCCGTCCCCTGGTCCAGGTCGATGCCGTCCGAGCGCAGCCACAGTTCGCCGATGTGGCCCTTCACCCGCAGGTCGCTGATGAAGCCGTTGGTGTTCACCTTCGCCTGGTTGACGCCCAGCCCGTTGATGACCACCCGCTTGTCAAGCAGCGGTCGCAGCTGCACGTCCACCGTCAGATGCCCCACGTCGGCCAGCGTGTCGCCCTCATGGATGACGCGGAAGTCGTCGATGCCTAAGTCCAGCGGCCACTCCAGTCGTACGGTGCCCACCGTGATGTCCATGCCCGTCTTCTCCGAAGCTACCGCCGCCACCTTGTCCGCCACCCAGTTCTGTATGGGCGGCAGATAGAGCAGCACGGCCAGCAGCAGGAACAGCAGCAGGGGCGTTAGTGCCGCAACGATCAACCACTTCAGTATCTTCTTCATGGAGCAAGCAGATTGTCTTTGGGTGCATGACCCATGTAGTGTTTGTAATTACGATAGAAGGACGATTGCGACGAAAAGCCCGACAACCTAGCCACCTCGGAAGCGGGCAGCTGCGGTTGCTGCTCCATGAGCTGGCAGGCGTATTCTATGCGCTGGCGGTTGATGAAGTCAGCGAATGTAGTGCCCATCTCCTCCTTCAACACCCGTGAGACATAAGTACGGTTGGTGTGCAGCAGGTCAGCTACGTCAGTAATCTTCAGGTTAGGTTGCAGAAAGAGTCGGTCGCTGCTCACCACGTCAGCTATCTGCCGGGGCAGTTCGTCCAGGACGGTATGCTGGGACTCGCTACTGCTTTCCGTCACAGTATCAGACTCCGGCGCCGTAATATCCAACTCGCGCAGCAGGTCCCTGACTGTAAACTGCTGTCGGTAACCGGCGTAGCCCAACAGGAACTGCAGCACCGAAAATACCGTCGATGGTACGAGCAACAGCCAAGGGGAGTCAGCAAAACTGTTACGTCCCAAGACGTTAGCCAGGAACGAGATGAACGAGGTCACCACAAAGAGCCACAACACAACCTTGACCAGTGGCAGGCGTTTGTCGTCGGTGTCGGCATAATTCTGCTCCAACACCTGCTCGTACTTACGGATTTTACGAAAGCCCATGAAGAGCACAAACACAACCAGCAGCGCGAACACCGCCTTAGCCCCTCGATGAACTGTGGCCAGCCACCAGCCGACACCACTCAGCGCGTGGCTGTCGTCACGGTACAGGTAGCTGTCGACGAACAGCGTTGTCTCTGCCGGCGACATCAGCCAGTAGAGCAACCCTACCGTCAGTCCCACCACTACGGCCGGAGCCAACAACAGCCACTGCCAGCGATGATTCCACTCCGGTTCCGTCAATTCCTTTAAATAGATGTAGTAAAGAGGGAAAACAGCCAGATTCATCGTGACATAGACGGTGTCGCTGACAGGCAGCAGGCCGGTCAGACGGTTGAAATACACGTAATGCCCCGTGTAGAGCAGCGCCGCAGCCGCCATATATGCCAATAGCCGCTTCTTGGCCGTCTGTCGTTTCTCGGCGACATCCAGTAGAAGCAGTACACACCAGAATGTACAAATGTACATCGGCATCGACGATATCAGGCTTGCAAACATAAATCTGCCTACAAAGGTACATCTTTTCTTCTTTGCGGCAAAATAATCGAAGAAGAAAATGAAGCAATTCCTGCATATTGTCATCATTTTTTATTCCCGTAATATTTCTCGGACTTTGGTCGGAGTAAACTACCCCCTTTAGTCCGGGCAAAGGTGAAGCCTACTCCGACCAAACTTCCGGTTTACCGGCACCAAAGTTCAAATCACCTCTAATGCGTTGTAAATGAACGGCTTGTGAATATGAGAACCTGCTATTGTGAATATGAGAATGTTAAAGTTTATGTAAACCTTTCATTTTCGACCTGACATGATACTGAATCCCGAAGTTTTTTCCTAACTTTACGCCACAATTTCAAATCATTAACACTATGAGAAGAAAAATACATCTTTTACTCACCCTGCTGTTAGCACTGCCTATAGGAATGTTGGCGGCGGGAACAACGTGGCAGTCGGCCACGGAAATCAGCATTAACGGAAGTGTCAACGGCTCGCTTTCCAACACAAACGAGGAACAGTGGTACTGGTTTGCTGTCTCAGAAGACGGAAAGTCGGATTTGACGGTAACTCCAAGTGGAAAACTGAACGTGTGGGACGTGACGCTCTACACCTACAATGGAGACCAGACGGATATTGTACAGCGCAATATCAAAGGCATTGGTACCGCAACGGGCACCATGACCACCACGGACCTGGCTCCCGGTACCTATTTCGTACGCGTACGCCGCTACAGCGAATCGGGTGGCTACACGTTGACCAGCAAGTACACCCCTAACCCCCTTGCCAACGACGGCAAGCACGACAACTGGACGACGGCCAAATGGCTGGAGAACGGAAAGGCCGCGCGGGGACACTTGGGCTACTATTACTTCAACGACACGAACGAGGAGGACTGGTACTACATCAACGTCAATGTGGACGGACAAGCGGACATCACCATCAACCCCGACCAAACGTTCGCACTGAACGTGTGGGACTTGACGCTCTACACCTACAATGAAGACCAGACCGACATGGTACAGCGCGATAACAAAGGCATTGGCACCGCAACGGGCACCATGACCACTACGGACTTGGCTCCCGGCACCTATTTCCTCCGCGTACGAAGGTATGGCGGACACGGCGGCTACACCCTGAACTACCAACTGACCCCCAACTCCTTTGCCAACGACGGCAAGCACGACGACTGGACGACGGCCAAAGCACTGGGGAACGGACAGACGGTGCAGGGACACTTAGGCTACTGTTACTTCAAAGACACGAACGAGGAGGACTGGTACTACATCAACGTCAATGTGGACGGAAAAGCGGACATCACCATCGACCCCGACCAAACGTTCGCACTGAACGTGTGGGACTTGACGCTCTACACCTACAATGAAGACCAGACCGACCTTGTACAACGCAATAACAAAGGCGTTGGTACCGCTTTGAGCACCATGACCACCACCGACCTGGCTCCAGGCGTCTATTTCCTCCGAGTACGCCGCTATGGTGGACACGGCGGCTACACCCTGAGCTACCAACTGACACCCAACCCCTTTGCCAACGACGGCAAGCACGACAACTGGACGACAGCCAAATGGCTGGAGGACGGAAAGACGGCGCAGGGACACTTAGGCTACTGTTACTTCAAAGACACGAACGAGGAGGACTGGTACTACTATGAAGTAACCGCCGACGGCAAACTCGACATCACCATCAATCCCAGCCAAACGTTCAACTTGAACGTGTGGGACTTGACGCTCTACACCTACAATGAAGACCAGACCGACCTTGTACAACGCAATAACAAAGGCGTTGGTACCGCTTTGAGCACCATGACCACCACCGACCTGGCTCCTGGCATCTATTTCCTCCGAGTACGCCGCTATGGTGGACACGGTGGTTATCGACTGAAAGCCCTGCTCACGCCTAACGGCTACGGCAACGACACCGAACCCAACAACGAATGGACACAGGCAGTAGCATTAGAGGCCAACAAGACCGTGACCGGACACTTAGGTTACAACTACTTTAAAAATACCGATGAAGAAGACTGGTACATGATACAACAGCCGGCGAAGGGAACTGTCACGCTGACCATACATCCCGATCAGGAGTTTGGCCTGAATATCTGGGACGTTACCCTCTACGGCTATAACAGCGACCAGACGGACATCACTCAGAAAGGCAATTCTGGTGTAGGCACGGAAGACAAGGAGTTTGTTGTCAATGAGATTAATGCCGGTACCTACTTTGTAAAGGTACGCCGATACGGCGGTCACGGTACCTATTTCCTGAAATATGGCACAAAGCTCGACAAGGTGGAGCCCGCAAAGCCCGAGGTGCCCGAAGACATTGACGACATCGACAGCACAGAGGACCCGCTGCCCGGTGACAACCCGACACCCGATCCCGGGCAAGATGACCCGGAATTCGGCGTCATCGACCAGTTCACGTTGTGGTACACCCTCGACAGCGGCGGCGGCACCGTTGCCTACAAACTGTCAGAAAAGCCGCAGGTGAGACTGCTCGGCGCAGAGACCACCGTCACGTCGAGTCGCGGCGTGATGACCTTCGAGACCGCAAAGATCTGGAAGTTCACGCTCGATGCCAAGGGTTCGCCCGTAGGTATCGACGAGACTCCCGTCCAGCAGACGGAGGGCAGCGTCAGCCACGGCGACGATGCCTTGATATTCAGCGGATGCCGCCCAGGTGAGCCGGTATTCGTCTACACCACCGGCGGTGCGCTCGTCAGCCAGCAGCGCATCGGTGCTGACGGCACCCTCGAACTGTCGCTCGGCACCCTCCGTCCGGGAATGTATATTGTGAAAGCAGGAAGTGTCAACCTAAAATTCATGAAGAAATGAAAACTATCAGCATCATAAGAATCGCTTGCGTAGCCCTGCTCCTCATGGCAGGACTGCACACCGCCCAAGCACAGGGCATACGCGTACATTATAAGAATGGCAACACCGTGGACGTGCCTGCATCCCTGTTCGACCACATGTCGCCAAGTGACATCGACCAGGCGAATCCGGCCTACATCATCTACAAGACCGACGGCACCAGGTTGAAGGTGACAAAGGACGAACTGGACTACGTAGAAACCTACGAGGGTGAGTTCGACCAGCGCATCACACAGCAGATACCGAAGGAATATCTGGAGAAGATAGCTTCCCACATGCCCATCTACGCAGGTAACACGCCACCCGCCATCGAAGGAACATTTTGTATGGATAATTACACACTTGTGTTCGCTTCCGATAATTTCTCCAGCACAAACTTAGCCGATATCTACTTACAACTCTCTGAGCAGAACACCTCAAAGAATACGATCATGTATCAAGACAAGCAAGGCTATCAGGCAAGTGAAAAGACGGAGATGATCGTCATGGGAAAAGGAAACAACTTCACCGTATTTGCCGTGGTTCCCGGTTCCTATAAAACCACTACCTACAAGCTGGCTACCATCGTTTCCGGCACAATGACCGACGGCGGCATCAAGGATTGCTACCAGGCCATCCTGATGGTGGACAAGAACGACCCAGACGACTTAGTAATGGCCGAAGGTACCTACCGCATCTTTAAGGACGGTGATGGTCTCGCAGCACCAGCTTCATGGTCGTCGCGCAGCACTGTCCGCCAGCGTAGCGGCGTGTCAGCCATAGCAGCAAAATAAGAATCGTTAATCAACCCATACCGATGATGAAAAGACGAATCCTACTGGCCTTGGCGGTGCTCTCCTGCACGGGGAGCCTGCTGGCCGACAAGAAGCCCGTGAAGGTCGGCTTGGCCGACATCACAGCCGCCCGTCAGCAGCGGGTGACGCGGGCAGCCGACAAAGAGGGCATCAAAGCGACCTTGAAGTACGAACAGATAGCTGACATGAAGACGCCGCGCATATCCCATCAGATATTCCCGTCTGGTGACGGCTTTGTCGTCGTGGGCGGACGCACGACGGGGTTCCAGCTGACTGAGACTGCCGAACTGTACCAGAACGGCCAGTGGACCAACCTGAGCATCGGCTCGTCGCACGACGGTGCCTTCTCGGTGAAGCTCAGTGACGGCCGCTACATGATAGGCGGCGGCTTCTCGTCGTCCAAAGGTGTAGGGCAGAGCAAGGCCACTGACATCTATAATCCTTCTACGAAGTCCTTCACCACAGGTCCTGGCCTGACCGTGGCACGCGCCATGTCGAAGGCTGTGGCTGTAGGCAGCAAGGTCTATGTCAGCGGCAACTGGTATGCCGATGACAATGTGATGGACCTGTACGATGGACAGTCGTTCCAGTCTGTTGGCAACATGGACGGACGCTGCAACCCCTATTTGTTTACCGACAATAGTGGCAACGTCCTGGTGGTCTCTGCCTACGACACCAAGGGCAAGGACTTCGGATTCTATACCGACGATGACGGCGACCAGCTGCTGTTAGGTGACTATTACTACCCCGCCACGGATGAGACGCGCTACTTCGGACTGCCGTTTACACCACAGAATTATCCTTTGGGTCTGTCCGATGACACGCGCCGTGAGGACTACCACTTCATGTACGAGGGAGACAACTGCTATCTGCTACTGGCCAAGACCACCACGGGCTACATGCTTTATCTGTTTGACTTCGACGGGCTTCAGCTCTATCGGTTCAACACGGTCGAAATACCCACTGCTGACGATGCCGGACAGACCATCACATGGCGTGGTGGCATCATCACCAATCAGGCACGTGAGGAGGTTTATCTGATAGGTGCCAGCGGCACGGCCACCAACCAGACGCTGCACATCATCAGCCTGAATTATATCACTGACGACTGGACCATTGCCACGGCCAAAGGCTTCAGCCACAACCTGCTGACGGCCTCATGGACTCTGATGGCTGACGGTCGTCTGGCCTGTACCGGCGGTGGCATCAAGGACAATACCGACGCCCAGCGCAAGGCTTACATCTTCACCCCGCCAGTGGCAGGTGAAGAAGGAGGTGAAGGTGGTGACGAGGATGAGGAGTCTTCGGCTTTGGTAGTAACTACCAAGGACGGAATGCAGACCACCTTTGTTTTGCTCAAGGAAAAGCCGAAAGTGACGTTCTCAGGCAAGGATCTGCAGGTCAGTACGAGCCGGGGCATCGTAAACTTTGCCCTGACCGACGTCCAGCGTTTCAATTATATCAACTTGCCTGCCACAGGTATCAAGGAGGTGGCCGATGCACCAGACACTGACATCAGCTACCAGCAAGACGAGGGACAGTTGGTCCTGAGCCAACTCCGTGCTGGTGCTCAGGTGGGCATCTATACTCTTGACGGTAAGCTGGTGAGACAACTCCAGCCTCACCATGCTGGTACTTTCCGCATTGATCTCTCTGCATTGCCCCATGGGGTATATATAGTCAAAGCTGATACACTTACCTATAAAATTATAAAGCGATGAAACGTCCACGTACCTTAATAATATATATGCTGACAGTCGTCTTGTCGGCCTTTGCTTGGTTGCCTGCAATGGCACAGCAGTCACAGGACGCACTCTACATCTTCCGCAACGACGGACAGTTCAATGCTTTTTTCTGGGGTGACATTGAGCGCATAGAATACAGTCGCGTGGATACCTTCGGTATTGAGCGCCACGACTATGTGGTGCAGGAAATCTATGCCCTCGATTCGGTGTTCCGCATTCCGCTCTCGGCCATAGACTCGGTGTCGTTCGTCACGCCTGAGACGCAGTATAAGAAGGACGTGGTAAGACCAGACAAGTCTATTGCCGACTACATTGTGGCCAGCGACTCGGTCAGTTGGATACGTCTGGCACCGAACACGCCGTCGGCGCTGATACCAAAGAAGGGTGACAAGATTTTCATTAAGGAGTTCAGCCGCTATATCCCTGACGGCTTCGTGGGGCTTGTGACTTCGGTTACCAGCGGCGAAGGAGGCTATACGGTGATGACCGACGAGCTCGAACTGGTCGATATCTTCGACCGCCTGGTAGTGAAGACCGCTGCTGCCTCCGTTGAAGACAATACTGCCGCCGTACGTCGCAGAGGATTATTCGACGGCACCGAGATGAACTACACCAACGAGGAACCCATCGAACTGCCGCCCCTTGCCGGCTCCATACCCTTCACCGGCTCCTACGCCATGGGAAAGCTCGGGCCTGTCAGTATCAGCGGCGACGTGGCCGGTGCCTTCAATTACGGCATCAAGCGTAAACTGGAGATTCGCGCCTTCCTGTTTGTCGATGCTCTCAAAGCCCAGTTCAAGTACGACCAGAATGTGAAGTCGTACAACGAGGTGGACCTTGGCGGGTCGTTGGTGGGAACGATGACGGGCAGCGTTGACTTCCCGCTGAAAGGTGTTTCCAAGTCTCTCTCAGACTTCTTCAGGGTCAACGTCACGGCAGGCCTCTTCGTGGGCGCCCAGTTCTCGGCTATTTCCATCAACTATACCCGCAAGTATAACGTGTTGCTGCATACGCAGGTCGTCGCCGACGAGAAGGACGTACCCCTCATTCCGGGCGAGATTCCCATACCGTTCCACAGATACCACTACGACGTGGCCCTCGACACCACCGAGTTCTCGGCAAACATCAACGACAAGTACAGCTTCAGTGCCGGCGTCTATGCCGAGATAAGCTTAGGCGTGCGCTACCCGTTCAAGAAGTGGGACACGAGCGCGAACAAGGACAAGCTCGGCGTGGGCGTCAAGCTCCGTGCCGAGTTGGGCGGCAAGCTCGAGTTCAGCGTTCCCAAGCTCGACCTGCCCCTCGTCTTCACCGACAAGCCCCTGCCCCAGCTGAGCCTCTACCGTCTGCTGAACACGCAGACCGATATTAGCCTGATGGGCTACGGCAAGCTGTCATTGTCGGGCGAGCTGGGCAAGTGGAAAGGCAGTATCGATCCCGAGCTCGACGTGCTGAAGACAGGACACTTCGGCGTGGTGCCCGACATCACGGGCATCAGCGTGTCGCAGGACAGGGAACTGCCTATACGCCCCTACCGTCACCTGATGACGGCCCCGCTGGCCCCCGACCGCAAGCTGCTGATGTCGAAGGACATAGGCTTTGCTGTCTTCGACAAGGACGGGAAGCTGGTGACCGACTCCATCAGCGACTACTATCTCTCCAACGGTAAGTGTACCGATACCGGCTGGGAGCGTGACGGCCTCTACCGTTGCGTGTTCACCAACATCGACCCTGTCAAGAGCGAGGAATCCACCTACACAGCCTATCCTATGGTGAAATACGACGGATGGAAACTCCTGGTTGACAAGAAGAGAGAGTTCACCCTCGACTCCGCACGCATCGATGTCAAGGAGCGCCTGATAGAGGACATCAAGGGCGAAGGAGGTTCACGCGACGTCGAGGTCATTCCCAACATGTCGAACGTTGAAGTGGAGTCAGAGGACGAGTCGTGGCTCACCTTCGTCTGGCTTGACCACAAGAACGAGCTCGCCGTCTTCTACAAGGCACTGCCCAAGGGCGTCCACGGCCGCCGCGGAGTCATACGTCTCACTGGCAAGACCCAGAAGGGCGAGAAGCTGATAGAGGACAGCGTCGTTGTCTGTCAGGGTGGCGGCTATATAGCCGTACATCCCGAGAAGCTCACATTCGACATTGACGGCGGCACGAAGACCGTCACCATCGACAGTACCAACGTCAAGGAAATAATTGTCCGCGACACACCCAGGGGCATCCATGCCACCCTCAAGGACAATGTCCTTACCATCACCGTCGATAAGAACACCGACTACAAATACACCGACTTCGTCATCCTCGAGGGTGAGACCGACAACGGCCAGAAAGCCTCCGTCTATATCACCATCGAGCAGGACGGCAAGGATCCCGATGCCCCCGATCCGGGAGAGACCATCGCCATAGAGACCTTCAAGTGTAGCGTGAGAGCCGGTAATACGAAACTTGTCTCATGCAGCGACCCGGACATCCACTGGGGTATGGGCTATGGTCCACAGCCTTGGGGCTGGAGCGTGGGCTACGATGCGGAGAAGGCACCGAAGCTGGTCACAGCCACCATAGGCAGCAAAGCCATCAATTTTGTGGTACATGCCGACAACGATGAATACACCACCTATCGTGATGAGAACTCGCCTATCTACGACGGTACGCCCCTTGCCGGCAATAGGTCATACACGCTGACGTTCGACATTGAGAAATACCTCGACGACGAGGGAAAGCCAGCTGCCCGCGTGACCAACATGTCGATGAGCTACAGTTCCAAGGAGACGTGGCCCAATGTGCCCGACTTCGGTTACTACGAAGATTACGAGTTGCACCGTATTTCGGCTACTGTTGACCCCAGTGAGGTCAAGGCCAGCATCGACATATCTTCTAAATTCGATTACGTCGATGGCAAATTCCAGTACATTCCCATAGGTTACAAAAGCATTATGCTGTCCGGCCGCTCGGAATTCTACTCCGACGCTCCGTATGAAGGCGAGGACGTACGTATAGGAAGCTATAGCTACGACTTCACCTTCCACTACTATGAATACCGTGACAAGGAATGGAAGAAATACGATGCCTCTTACGTGCAGGAGGGACAGTCGGCGAAAAACAGCATCTTCCTGAAAGTCACTTTCCCAACGGAAGTTCATGAGAAGTTGATGCAGTGGTTTAAGGACCAGTGATCTTGTCCAGTCTCACTCTTTAGGAGCCAGTGCCTGCCACAGATTGTCGGCAGGCACTGGTGCTTCTACGACAATCGGTTGCTTCGACACAGGATGGATGAACTCCACGCGGCGTGAGAGCAGCGAGATAGAGCCGTCGGGGTTGGAGCGCGGCGCGCCGTACTTCAGGTCGCCCTTGATGGGACAGCCTATTTTCGACAACTGGCAGCGTATCTGGTGGTGACGGCCTGTCAGCAGCTCCACCTCTGCCAGCATGTAGTGGTTACCATGGCTGATGATGCTGTATCTCAAGACTGCCTTCTTCGAGTGTGGCACTTCGCGGTCGTAGGCATACGACTTGTTCTGCTTCTCGTTTCTTACCAGCCAGTGCTCTAACGTACCTTCTGATACTTGTGGAGACTCAGCCACTATAGCCCAATAAGTCTTATGAACCTCGCCCTCAGCAAACATCTTGTTCAGCCTTGCAAGGGCTTTCGACGTGCGGGCAAAGACCACCAGTCCGGCAACTGGGCGGTCCAGACGGTGAACCACGCCGAGGAAAACCTCGCCTGGTTTCTGGTATTTCTCTTTGATATACTCCTTGACGATTTCCGATAGCGGTCTGTCGCCTGTCTTGTCGCCCTGGACTATTTCGCCGCTCTCCTTTGAAACAATGATGATATGGTTGTCCTCGTAGATGACTTTCATGTTGCTATAAATGGATAATACTCACTCTCCTTTCGGTAAATCGTGGGCAAAGATACAAAAATAATTGAACTTTCCTTTGTCCCATTATGATTTTTTTGTACCTTTGCAGATAATAATGTGATAGATGACATAGATTATTCACAAAAAAAACGAAACAATAATGAAAAGGACAATAAGAATTATTGTACTGTCTGTCCTGGCAGGCATCGGCCTGTCGCTTCAGATTCAGGCTCAGGTCATGAAGACTGCCGATTTGGAAAAATATGCCAAGCAGAAGTATGGCGAGAAATGGCTCGACGCAGCTGCCAACCTCGCAAGTACCCTGACGCTTGACAAGAACCAGTCGCTCACCTATCAGCAGGTCATAGAGTGTGGAGATAAGACCAAGGACCAGATTTATGTGCAGTTGAACTACTGGGTTACTTCTACTTTCAAGGACAAGCAGGCCATCACGCTCAATGACAAGGAGGCAGGTTGTATCATCGTTTCTTCTACTATCGATGCCATCGCTGACCATACGGGAACACTCAACCGTTATGTGGTGAGCATTACTCCTGTCATCCGTATTGATATCAAGGAGGGACGCATCCGTGTGACTTATACCGTGCCCACGTACGACATCTTGAAGGTGGAGGACGGCGGCTGGCTCGGTGTACTGGCTGATGAC
>Ga0326512_10002341_pt1 | contig 14039 bp, 18 predicted proteins | sample 1_2617_0518_D_FD_203652 | JGI IMG/M metagenome (GOLD analysis project Ga0326512, IMG submission 203652) | Bovine rumen microbial communities from UC Davis, California, United States - 1_2617_0518 | ecosystem: Host-associated > Mammals > Digestive system > Stomach > Rumen | place: USA... | reverse complement strand
CTTGATATTTTCCCCGGCGGGATTTTTCAGAAAAAGTTTTAAGGTTCTAATTAAAACCCGAGGGTAAATACTACCAAACTTATCAGAAAGGAGTTGATAGTATGGCAAGACGCTCATCAAAGTCCTATGAAGATGATGACGAAGCAACAAAGCGAAAGCTAAAGCCAGCCGCAACTCCTGAAGCTGAAGAGAATCAAATGATATCCTTGGCAATTGACTTAGCCAAGAAGCAATTAATGGAGGGAACCGCATCTTCACAGGTCATAACACACTTTTTAAAACTCGGATCAACCAAAGAAAAGTTGGAATTGGAAAAACTCAAACAGGAGAACCGTTTGCTTGAAGCAAAAACAGAAAGTCTCGAATCTGCAAAACGAGTCGAAGAGCTTTATAAGAAAGCAATGGATGCTTTCAAAGGGTACAGGAGCAGTATAGACCGATGAGAAGATATTCTGAACTAATCCAACTACCAACTTTTAAAGAACGATTCGATTACTTAGCTCTTGACGGAGCTATAGGAGAAGAAACCTTTGGGTTTGACAGATATTTGAATCAGATCTTCTATCATCTTCCAGAATGGCGGCGCGTTCGTAGAGATGTGATAGCAAGAGACGAGGGTTGTGACCTCGGATTGGAAGGCTACGAGATTCATAGCCGAATACTGATCCATCACATGAACCCAATCCTACCGGAAGACATAGAAAGACGGAATCCGGATATTTTAAACCCAGAGTTTCTAATAACGACATGCAAAAGAACGCATGACGCAATACATTATGGTGCAGAGGCACCTGAGCAAGAGTTTGTAACAAGACACGCAGGTGATACCTGCCCATGGAAATAGGAGGTATTGTAATGAAAGATATTTCTAAATTCGAGACACCGGTAGAGGTAGAGACAAAGAAAGTCGATGCCGAAGAGAAGATTCTCGAGAAAGCTATAACAGAAGTCTCTAAGGTAGAGAATCTTAAGGACTACATGGTAATCTGTGCAAGGCTTAATGTTCGTAAGTCAGCATCTGATTCTGCAGATGTTTTGCGGACGGTCAGGAGCGGAGACAAAGTTAAGGTTGACAAAGCTCATAGCATTGGCGCTTGGTCTAAGATTACTACACCGGTGGAGGGATTTGTATTATCACAGTTCATTGCCCCAGTAAAGTGAGGTGATTTATATGAACGAATCGATCCTAACATCGATTAAGAAGTTGCTCGGCATCACAGAAGAATACGAGTACTTCGATTTGGACATAATAATACACATCAACTCTGTTTTTGCAAAACTCAATCAACTTGGAGTTGGACCAAAGATACCTTTTAAGATTACAGGTAAGATCGAGACATGGGACATGTTCATGAAGACCTGGGAAACTAATGAAGATAGAATAGACATAGATTATTTAAAGACATATGTCTATCTTAAGGTTCGTCTTATATTTGATCCCCCGACAAGTCAGTCAGCTATGCAAGCATTTCAGGAGCAAGCAGCTGAGTATGAGTGGCGATTAGGAGTACAGTGTGACGAAACATGGGAAGACGAGGAGGTGACGACGGATGAGACCACCGATGACTGACGACGAGCTTATGCATTTCGGTATTATCGGAATGAAGTGGGGTAGACGTCGTTATCAGAACGAGGACGGCAGCTTAACTCCAGCTGGAGAAGCTCGATATGGCAAAAAGCCTAGTTTCTTAACTAAGCATAAGAATAAAAAGAAGATGGCAAAAGTCAGAGCAGCTAAAGAGGCTAAACAGAAAGCTGGAAATGAGTATAAAGAAGCGGACTCAAAAGTTAAAGACCTCGGCGATAAAGATTTAAATAATAGAATTGATCGATTAAAAAAAGAAAAAGAGTATAAACAGCTAATGAATGAGGTTCGAAACCCAGGAAAAGCAGCTGTTAAAAAAGCTATGCGAGAAGTTGGTGTAAAATTACTCACGAACGCAGCTACAAAAGTCGGAGAGCATTATGTTAACCAATTTTTAAAGAAAAGAGGGATTGGTGTTAATGAAGATGCCAAGATTGACAAACAAATGAAGAAGCTTAATCTTGAGATGAAGAAGCTTCAAGTAGAAAAGATGAGAAAAGGCGGGTGATAACCATGGCTTTATCTAACACAGCAACTCCGATTTATTACGGACAGTTCAGAGATCAGGTGCTTTCCGGTGAAATACCTGTTTGTCGAGAGATTTCTATGGAAATGAACCGTATAGACGATCTTATAGCTAATCCGGGAGTTTACTATGACGATGAAGCCGTAAATGGTTGGATAGCCTATTGCGAAAACGAGCTTACTCTTACAGATGGAAGTGATCTATTCCTATTAGACACATTCAAACTATGGGGTGAGCAAATCTGGGGATGGTATTACTTTGTTGATAGGGATGTATACAATCCGGAAACTAAGAGGTTTGAGAGAAAACGTGTTAAGAAACGTTTAATCAACAAACAGTATCTTATAGTAGCCAGAGGTGCTGCTAAATCGATGTATGCATCAACTATACAATCTTATGGATTAGTTGTGGATACAGATACTACACAGCAAGTAACCACTGCCCCAACAATGAAACAAGCTGAGGAGGTTATGAGTCCTATAAGAACCTCTATCGCGCGTGCGCGTGGACCAGTATTCGAGTTCCTTACAGAAGGATCAATACAGAATACGACAGGTAGCAAAGCTAATCGACAGAAGTTAGTACCAACAAAGAAAGGAATACAGAACTTTCTAACTGAATCTTTACTAGAGATAAGGCCAATGTCCATCGATAAGCTTCAGGGATTGAAGAACAAGTATACAACGATAGACGAGTGGCTATCTGGTGATGTAAAAGAGGATGTTGTTGGTGCAGTTGAGCAGGGCGCTACTAAGTTAGATGACTGGTTGATCTTGGCTACAAGCTCAGAAGGAACTGTCCGAAACGGACCAGGCGATACAATCAAAATGGAGCTTATGAGTATACTAAAGGGCGAATACATTAACCCTCACGTGTCTATATGGTGGTATAAACTAGATGACATAAAAGAAGTTAGCGACCCATCGATGTGGGTTAAAGCTAATCCTAACATTGGTAAGACTGTGAAGTATGAGGATTACCAGATAGAGGTAGAGAGAGCTGAGCATAATCCGACTCAGAGGAATGATACACTTGCAAAAAGGTTTGGGATTCCTATGGAAGGTTATACTTATTTCTTTACTTATGAGGAAACACTTCCACATCGTAGAAGAGAGTACTGGGGATTACCATGCGCACTTGGTGCAGACCTTTCAAAAGGTGATGACTTCTGTGCATTTACGTTTATATTTCCAATGCCACGTGGAGACTTCGGGGTTAAGACAAGAGCTTACATAACACAGCGTACTTTAGAGAAATTACCGCAAGCTATGAGAATTAAGTATGACGACTTTTTGCAGGAAGGCAGTCTCATGGTTATGGAAGGTACAGTTCTTGATATGATCGAGGTTTATGAGGACTTAGATAAGCATATAGAGGACTGTAAGTATGATGTTGTGTGTCTTGGCTTCGACCCATATTACGCAAAAGACTTTGTGGAAAGATGGGAAAAGGATAATGGCTCTTTTGGTATAGTAAAAGTTCCTCAGGGAAGTCGAACAGAGTCAGTTCCCTTAGGAGAGCTCAAGAAGATGGCAGAAGATAGGATGCTTCTGTTTGACGAAGAGCTTATGGTATTTTCTATGGGTAACTGTATTGTTCTTGAAGATACAAATGGTAACATAAAACTTTGGAAAGCACGCCGAGAAGAGAAGATAGACTGTGTGGCAGCTATGATGGATGCTTACGTAGCCTATAAGCTTAACTTGGATGCTTTTGAGTAAAGGCAGGTGAGATATTTTGGAGTACTGCTATATACACCCTAAAGATGATGAGCTTATGCACTATGGTGTAAAAGGTATGCATTGGGGTATAAGACGATATCAGCCGTATACATCTTCTAATAAAAGAAAAGGCGGTAAAACTGGTAAGTTTATAGGAAACAATCAGAAACTCACAAAAGATAACAAAGACTCATTATTGCTATTAGCACCATTTGCTCCACATATAGCTTTTGCAACAGCATTAGCTGCTTCTGCAGCAGCAAGTGCAATAAAGAAAGGTGTTAATACCGGTCGTGCTAAGAAAGCTATAGCCCATATAAATGCTAATAAAAATCTCGATCCAAAGACAGGTCTTAAAAAGGTAGATAAGCCGGAGTCCGTTAGTGAATCAATGAAAATGATTAATACGGAAAGACAAGGTAGGAAAAGAGAAGCATTAGTTAATAGGCAAGAAAATTGTACAAGTTGTGCAATGGCCCTAACACTAAGACAAAAAGGATATGATGTTAGAGCTAAGGAAATGCCAACAGGGCGTGGAGATAATAAAGAGTATATGAATAAGATTTTCGGAGCTAAACCAACATATGTTGATAAACAATATAGCGATTCTAATTTCTCTGTAAAAAAGAAGGGCCTATATTATATGGATACTCGTAAATTAACAGAGGAACAACAATTGGCTAGAAATGCCGCTGCAAATGGAGCTAATAAAAAGCATGCTGATGATGTTGAAAGGTGGGCCAAATCGCAACCTAACCAATCTGGGCAATTAATGCTAAGATGGGGGCAGGGCGGTGGTCATGCTACGAATTACGAAATAACCGATGGTAAAATGGTTATCCATGATCCACAGTCTAATAAAACATTAAAAGGAGGAGCCATGAGAGAATGGCTTACCCAATCATGGACAAGCGATTTTTATAGATTGGACGATAAGAATATAAAGAATGCAAAAATGGCAAGAGATATGGTTTACCATTAAAAGGAGGTATTAGGTATGATCGACATAACGGGAGTAGACAAAATTAAGAGTTTGTTTAAAAGTAAATTTCCTGGAAAAACAGTGTTTAAAATCGGAAAGTATAAGGATGGTTATTTGGTAATAGCATCAGAAACAAATGATGACTTTGACGATCCTTACTACTTTGTAAAAGGTGGTAATATTACAAAATTTTCACCAATGTCCGATTTTGCAGGTGTTAACCAAGCATTTGGAAAAAACAAAATCTACGATAATGGTGAAGGGTAGGTGATATTTTGGAACAGGAACATTACTATGCCATAGAAACTAAGGATAATGAACTTAAACACTATGGTGTAAAAGGCATGCATTGGGGTATCCGACGTTATCAGCCTTACACTTCTAATCCTAGAAAAGACGGAAAAGGTGGTAAGTTTGTAGGTAATAAACCTAAGGCTAAACTTGTGAAAGATAAGAAAGGGAGCCTTGGTTTAGCTGTTGGAGCGGCCGCAGCTGGAGTGGTCGGATTACATCTTGCTAAAGCAGCCATTAGAAATAAAATAGATCAGCATAATACTAAAAAAGGAATGCAAAAAGCTTTTAAAAAAGAAAGAAGTAGAAAAGAAGCTGAGGAAGCAGAACAGAGAAAAAAAGATTGGGAAGAGTATAAGAAATCTGTTAAAAATAGAGATTGGAAAGATTATACTGAAGAAGAGAAAAAATACACGCTAAGCGAGGCCACAAAAAAGAATAAAATGGACCTGGCTAAAACAAAAGATGATTATGATATAGATTATTTAGAAGCTATACAAAATGATTGGTTTCTATCTAATGATTATCCGGATGCAAAGAAAACTAGGCATAGTGAATACAAAAAGTATCTAGATAATCCGTATCGTTATATGAGCACTCATGAATATAATGAGGATCCACCAAGTTCAGGCGATTCCAAATCAGGGCTTGCAAAAGATTTTAAAGGTTATGTAGTTGGTGATAAATCTAATAATCCAGCCCCAGAACACAAAGGGATAACAAAGTGGGCTAAAGCAGATGATGCAGTTACGAAAATTTCAGATAAGTATTATAAAAAGAGGCCAGAGGCAAAAGATAATGCTCATTATTGGGAATTGGTGTCTAGAGATTTGAGAAAAGATAATGTTAAATTGACGGATTCTGAATTTAAAACTGCTAAGCGAAGGCGTTCGGATTCTATGTATTTTTATGAGAATATGGAGCATTTATATAATTACGAAAAGAAGAGACGCCAGAATTTGCCGACCATATACAATCCTAAAAATTTAAAAACATACAAAGTAAAAAGGAAATAAGGAGGCCAAAACATGTCAAACATAGGTGATCGTCTGAAGAATGGATGGAACGCCTTTTGGGGTAGAGATCCTACTAATCAACCATTTACTTTGGACTATGGAGCCTCCTTAGGCTCTAGACCAGACCGTACATTCCTAACCAGAGGTACAGAGCGGTCTATTATAAATGCGGTTTATAATCGTATTGCAGTAGATTGTGCTTCTGTAAACCTAGAGCATGTTAGACTCGACGATAAAGGCAATTTCAAAGAAACTATCAACTCCAGTTTCAACAATTGTCTTACATTAAGAGCTAACAAAGACCAGTCCTCATTTATATTTATGCAGGACATCGTTCTTTCCATGCTTGATGAAGGAAGAGTAGCGGTCGTACCAGTCGACACAACGTTCGATCCTGGTAAAACTGAAGGTTATGATATTCTTTCAATGCGAGTCGGTAAGATTGTAGAATGGTTCCCGGATCATGTCCGTGTAGACCTATATAACGATCGAACCGGAAAACACCAAGAGCTCATCCTTTCTAAAAGAGAGGTAGCTATAATCGAGAATCCGTTCTATTCAATCATGAATGAACCAAACTCGATGCTTCAACGTCTTATACGTACTCTTAATCACCTTGATAGGGTTAACAAAGACAATGCGTCTGGCAAACTGGATCTTATTATCCAGCTTCCATACTCTACGAGGAATGAGACTAAGAGACAACAGGCCGAAAGAAGGAGACGAGACATTGAACGTCAGCTTTCTGGATCTAGGTATGGAATTGCCTATGCAGATGCTACTGAAAAGATCGTTCAGCTGAATCGCGCCGTCGAAAACAATATGTGGAATGAAGCAAAAGAGTTGCTTGAGATGATTTACTCACAACTGGGTCTTTCAGAAAACATATTAAATGGAACAGCTAGCGAACAAGAAGTACTCTACTATCAGGACCATACAATTGATCCGATCATGAATGTGATTTCGCTGGAGTTTAAAGAAAAGTTTCTTTCTAAGACTGGTAGAAGCCAGAGACAGGATCTTATGTATTTTAGAGATCCGTTCAAACTTGTACCTGCTAAAGATTTGGCAGAGATTGCTGATAAGTTCACACGTAATGCAATTCTTTCGTCGAATGAGATCAGAGCTGAGATTGGATACAAACCAGTGGATGAACCGATCGCGAATGAATTGTCTAATAAGAACTTGAATGCAGACAAGAGAGACGCTGGCGATGCTAATGAAAGCAAACCGGAAGAGGTTGAAGATACTTCGCAATAAGAGTTCAAAACCATATTGCAACACAGATTTAGAAAACAAGGAGGAAAATCAAAATGGCAAAGAGTGAATACGATTTCTCCGGATGGGCTACCCGAACTAATCTTCTATGCTCAGATGGTAGAACAATTCGTAGAGGTGCATTCTCTGGCCAGGATGGTGCTAGGGTTCCGCTGGTATGGAATCACAACTATACCTCCCCAGACAATGTATTAGGTCATGCTGATTTGGTAGAAAGAGAAGACGGAATGTATGCTTATTGTACATTTAACGACTCCGAAGCTGCTGATTCTGCTAGAACAGGTGTTCAGCATGGCGACATCACCAACCTTTCGATCTATGCTAACCATTTGAAACAGATGGGAAATGATGTAGTTGGTGGTAAGATCAGAGAAGTTAGTCTTGTCCTTGCAGGAGCTAATCCTGGAGCATTCATCGACAATGTTTCTTTCGCTCACGGTGAAGACAGTGAGGAGGAGGCTATTATCTTTACTGATGAAGAGATCGCTCTTTATCATTCGGACGACGAGAAGAAAAAGAAGAAGCCGGAAGATGATGAAGACGACGAGAAAAAGGAAGATGATAACTCGGAAGAAGAAACCGATGAGGAGGACGAAGACATGACTGATGAAGAAAAGAAGAAGAAGCTTCAGCATGCAGATGGTGACGAGACCGTAGAAGAGGTCTTCAACACACTTAACGATAAGCAGAAGCAGGCAGTTTATGCTATCATTGGTGCCGCTCTCGAGGAAGAGGGTGAAGCAGAGCATAGTGATTTCGAACAGGAGGGTGAACAGATGAAACACAACGTTTTCGACACAGAGATGGAAAATGAGGGAATGACTCTTTCTCATGATGATATGCAGACCATTCTGGATGATGGTAAGCGTCTCGGATCATTGAAGGAGAGTTTCCTCGCACATGCCGATGACTACGGTATTAAGGATATTGACTGGTTGTTCCCGGAGGCACGTAACCTGAATACTCCGCCGGATTGGATCAAGAGAGAGACCGACTGGGTACAGGGTGTACTTAATGGAGTACACAAGACTCCGTTCAGCCGCATTAAGAGTATGTTTGCTGATATTCGTGAGGATGAGGCAAGAGCTCGAGGTTACATTAAGGGTAAGAGGAAGAAAGAGGAGGTATTCAGCCTTTTGAAGAGAACCACTGATCCTCAGACCATTTATAAGAAGCAGAAGCTGGATCGTGATGACATCATCGACATTACTGACTTTGATGTTGTTGCTTGGATCAAAGCTGAGATGAGAATGATGCTCGACGAGGAAATTGCTCGTGCAATTCTTGTAGGTGATGGACGTCTTGCATCTTCTGATGATAAGATCCAGGAGGCTCATGTTCGTTCTATTCTTAACGATGACGAGCTTTACTCACTTAAGAAGAATGTTGAGTTCACAGCAGCAGAGAAGGCTGATCCGGATTATGACCAGATCAAAGCTAAGAAGATCATCAACCTGGTTATCAAGGCCCGCAAGGATTACAAGGGATCTGGAAACCCGACTCTGTATACCACAGAGGATTTCGTTACAGATTGTCTTCTGCTTGAGGATGGCATAGGCCATAAGCTTTATAAGACCGAGGAGGAGCTTCGTACTGCTCTTCGTGTTTCAAAGATTGTTACAGTTCCGGTACTCGAGGGTGTTACTCGTGAGGATGGACAGGGTGTTGAGCACAGCCTGATCGGTATCATTGTTAATCTTAGCGATTACAATGTTGGTGCTGATAAGGGTGGTGCTATCTCGATGTTCGATGACTTCGATATCGATTACAACCAGTATAAGTATCTGATCGAGACACGTATCTCCGGCGCACTGATCAAGCCGTTCTCAGCACTCGTAATCGAGATGACTGAAGCAGCAGGCTGATAAATCAAAATGGAGGTGTTTTGATGAGATACTATGGAAAGATTGCTTTTCGGTCTACAGCTGAGACTGTGCCGGGGATCTGGGAAGAAGAGATAATAGAGAGGCCTTACTACGGTGAGGTGTTACGTAACTACCGAGCTTTACATACAGAGAGCAAGGAAGTCAACGATGATATTTCTCTTCGGAATCAGATCTCAATAGTAGCTGACCAGTTTGCTTACAATCACTTCCAAGACATGATTTACGTTGAATTCATGGGCACCAAATGGAAAGCCCAAGATGTTGAGGTGGTAATGCCAAGGCTACAAATAACACTGGGAGGTGAATACAATGGAGACACAGGCTCGCAGGCTTAAACTGCATGAAAAACTTTGTGAAATTTTGGGGTCTCGCAATGTATATTATCAACCCCCAGAGTCAGTCAAGATGCAATACCCTTGTATAGTTTACAACAGGGATACCACTCGCAAATTCAACGCTGACAATCGTAGGTATCTTTCTAAAGATGCTTATGAGGTAACTTTTATATGTAAGAATCCTGATTCAGACATCCCGGATAATATAGAAGAGGAGTTTTCTATGATTAGAAGGCAGACTCGCTATACCGCAGATGGTTTGTATCATGATCCTTTCTATTTATATTTTTAAGGAGGAATAAAATAATGGCAGACGTAGAATACAAAATCAAATGGGACCAGACCGGAGAGCATTTCTACGAGACTGGTGTAAACCACGCTGTACTCTATCCGTACAACACATCAGCACAGGACAAGACCAAGGCTTATGACAAGGGTATCGCTTGGAACGGTATTACTTCCGTTCAGGAGTCACCTTCAGGAGCTGAGGCTACAGCACTTTATGCAGACAACATTAAGTACCTGAACCTGATCTCAAAAGAGGAGTTCGGTGCTACTGTTGAGGCATACACATATCCAGATGAGTTTGCTATCCTTGATGGATCTGCAGAGCTCGCTGCTGGTGTATCGATCGGACAGCAGTCCAGAGGTATGTTTGGTCTGGCTTATCGTACTGAGATTGGTAACGATGTAGATGGCGATGACTATGGTTACAAGCTTCATCTGATCTATGGTGCTAAGGCTACTCCGTCAGAGAAGTCTTACAGCACGATTAATGACTCACCTGAGGCTATTACCTTTAGCTGGACTCTGAATACTACACCGGTTGAGGTTTCTGGAATGAAGCCTACTGCTACGGTTGTTATTGACTCTACTAAGGTTGATAGTACTAAGCTTAAGGCTCTGGAGAAGATCCTTTACGGTACGCCGGCTGAGGATCAGACACCTGCAGTTGAGGGACGCCTTCCGCTTCCGGATGAGATTGCTGATCTCTTCGCAAAGGGCTGATTTAGTTAGTCACTAATTTTTGGGCGGCTCATGGTAGGGTATGACTGTGGGCCGCTATTATTTCTATCACAAGGAGGAAAATGATTATGTTAAGAAAAACTATTAAGTATATCGATTACAATGGTACTGAAAGAGAAGAGCAGTTTCTGTTTAACCTGGATGAGGCAGAACTTATGGAGATGGAGCTCACTACAACCGGTGGACTTTCAACAACCATAGAGAGAATCGTTGCCGAACAGGATACTGCAAAGATTATTGAGATGTTTAAGAACCTGGTTCTGAAGTCTTATGGTAAGATCTCAGATGATGGTAGAAGATTCATCAAGAATGATGAGATTCGTGATGAGTTTATGCAGTCGAAAGCATACTCTAAGCTGTTCATGGAGCTGGCTACAGATGCCGATGCAGCGACCAAGTTCATCGAGGGCGTTATCGATGTAGATCAGAACGATCCGAGAATAGCAGAGTTTAAGAAAAAGAATAACCCGATACCGGCACCGCCGGCGAAATGATAGGAGGCGATAAGAATGCTCGAGTTAACCATACCACCAAAAGAGGATGCGTGGGATTCCCACTTGAAAGAGTTTGTCAAATCAGATTTCAAAGGAGCCACGATTAGGCTCGAGCATTCCCTTATTGCCATATCAAAATGGGAGTCTAAATACCATAAACCATACCTCGAGAATACCGAGATGACTGCAGAAGAGCTTGCTTATTATGTGAGATGTATGACAGTTACGCAAAGTGTTCCGGACGAGGTTTATGAAAACCTGACTCAGGATAATTACAATGAGATTGTGGAGTATATTAAAGATCCAATGACTGCCACATGGTTTTCAAAAGGTCCTGTCGTAGAAGGCGGGGCTAAAAAGAAGCAAGTAGTTACATCTGAGCTCATATATTATTGGATGATAGCACAAAACATACCAGTAGAGTTTGAGAAATGGCATTTAAATAGACTTATGACGCTTATAGAGGTCTGTAGTATAAAGAATGCAGAGGCTAATGGGCAATCAACCAAAAAGAAAGTCAGCCAAAGAGATTTAGCCGTTAATAATACAAAACTCAATGAAATGCGTAGGAAAGCTATGCATACGAAAGGATAGAGGTGATAGATATGACCAATTACAACAAGGCCAAAGAAGAAAAAGAAGAGAAGAAGGAAGAATTCGACGACAGGGATTTATATGAGAGCATCTATCCTGGTAAGCTTAACTTCCGAAAAGAACCCGGCGGTGATATTTTGTTTGAATTAAAGCCTGGGGAAAGAATGTATTACACCGGAAGAACCGAAGAATACGATGGATTAGATTGGCTTTCTATGGAAGCACGTGGACAGAAAGGTTTCGTAATGGGACGGTATGTAGAAAAGGTGTGATGCGGATGTTAAGTATTACATACAAAGGGGATTTTACTAATAGTATGGGCTTTCTGAATAGAATTAAGAAAATGAGAGTCCGTTCTATGCTTGAGGATTGCGGCAGAGAAGGTGTCGCAGCACTTCAAGAGGCCACCCCAAAAGACACGGGGCTAACAGCAGCTTCGTGGAGTTATGAGATAGAGGAAACCAGAGATGGTTATACTCTTAGATGGAACAACTCTAATGTAAACAATGGAGTTAACATTGCTCTAATTTTACAAAGAGGTCACGGTAAACGAAATGGAGGCTATGTTGCTGGTATTAACTATATTAATCCAGCACTTGCCCCAATTTTTGAGAAGATAAAACAAAAAGCTTTGGAGGAGGTGTCTGAGTAATGGCTAATGTTGAAGAACATGTAGTATCCATGAAATTCAATAATAGGGATTTCGAGAAAAATGCACAGCAAAGCTTAGGCACCTTGGATAAGCTTAAGAAAGCATTACATTTTAAAGATTCTGGAGAGAGTCTTAAGAAACTTGGAGAAGAAGCTGACAAATTAGACTTTTCTAAAGCTACTCAAAGTTTAGCAGCTTTAGAGAAACGATTCTCGACTCTTGGAATAGTCGGAATGACAGCTGTTCAGAACATAACCAATTCAGCTGTTGATCTTGGTAAGAGCATAGTCAAAGATGTAATGAAACCAATGACTAATGCTATTAACCAGATTAAATCTGGAGGTCTTAGTAGAGCATTTAACCTCGAGCATGCGCATTTTCAGTTAATGGGTTTGGTTAATGACGAGGAGAAAGTCGCAGAGATTCTGAATGGACCAGTTGCACAAGCGGTTGACGGAACAGCATATGGATTGGATCAGGCAGCCGTAGCCGCATCTAGTTTGGTTGCCTCAGGATTGCAGACCGAAGAATTATTGGGACCTCTAAAAGCTATTGCTGGAGTTGCTTCAATGACTGGTAGAGATTTCTCAGATATATCAGACATCTTTACTACAGTTGCAAGTAATGGCAAACTTATGACCATGCAGCTGAGACAGTTATCAGCATCTGGTTTGAATGCCTCAGCGGCATTGGCTAAGTCTATGAATAAGACAGAGGCCGAGATTAACGAGATGGTCACCGAAGGTAAAATTAGCTTTGCGGATTTCTCAAATGCCATGAATGAAGCATTTGGAGAAAACGCAGCGAGGGCTAATGAGACTTTTAGTGGATCCCTTTCTAATGTCAAAGCAGCACTTTCAAGAATCGGTGCTAAATTTGCAACGCCTGGTCTTGAACAATTAAGGGATTTATTCAATCAAATAAGACCGGCTATCAATCTGTTTAATAGTTTAATAGACGATGGCGTTAATCATATAAATGTAATTGTAAAACGACTTAGTCAAATGGGTCAAAGTTTTTTACAATTACAAAGTACAAGAAAAATTATAGTTGGATTAGCTAATGCTTTTAATCTTATAGCAGAAAAACTTGGAATATTATTTGTTCCGGATGGACCAATTTTTACAGGAATGAAAGCAATTGGTAACATCTTTAAAGCAATAAAGAGTTTTATAGAACCTGTTGCTAAAGCCTTTTTAGACATTTTTCCACCGGTATCGATGACTAGATTGTCAGATGCTGTTAAGAAATTTAAAGATTTTACAGCATCTTTAATGGCTAGTGAGGAAGTTGCTAAAAATATACAGAGAACTTTTAGAGGAGTTTTCTCAGTAATCCGAGGAATAGGCTCTATAATCAAAATGGTTGCTGGATTTGTATTTGACTTTGTAAAAGGTCTTGCACCAGCTGGTACTATGCTTACCGATGTATTTGGAACAGTTGGCGACATCTTGACAGATGTAGGCTATTACATACAAGTAATTAAGACAGCAATAGAGTATACGGTTAATTATTTTAATGTATTTGGTAATCTCGGAAGTGTAGTTGGCAAAGTGTTCTCCTCAGTTATAGGACTTGTTTCAAATGCTATAAAATTAGTTGGTAGTGGTGTATCATGGATTATTAATTCGATACTCTCAATATTTGGAGTGG
>Ga0326512_10002340_pt1 | contig 14052 bp, 18 predicted proteins | sample 1_2617_0518_D_FD_203652 | JGI IMG/M metagenome (GOLD analysis project Ga0326512, IMG submission 203652) | Bovine rumen microbial communities from UC Davis, California, United States - 1_2617_0518 | ecosystem: Host-associated > Mammals > Digestive system > Stomach > Rumen | place: USA... | reverse complement strand
CCGAACTTATGCGTTATGGTAAGTCTTTAGAGAGGTGAGACTATGAATAATTATAACAATGCAGTTCGTGCTGACTTAGGTATTAGGGCTGACGCGAATACAAACTATTACAGAGTTGTTCGTATTACATTCTTCTGGGATGAATCTATCGAGCAGGTTTCTGTATTTGGACCGGATGGGGTTCATAATTATGAGGAGTCAACTCTTATTTGTTTTATGTTAAATGAGGGTTTGGATTTCATTCCTATGCATGACTCAAGATACTATAAGGGTATTCAGCTTGTGACTAATGAAAGTGAGGTTGGGTTACGCTTAATTGAGACAGAGAATACTTCGGGACTCTAATTGAAATATATTATGGTCTTATCTAATCTTATATAAGGGTAAAAGGAGTTTTCCTTAAGACTATAAAATTTTGTAGTATATTAACCTTTTTACTTTGTGTAGATAAAATGTGACGGATTTCAAGCGTTCAGATGTGAGTGCGCAGAGGTTGCCGTCTATATGGATGTTCGTCTATTGGTAGGACAAACGAAAGTTGAATTCGGTTCGATTCCGAAACATTCACTGGCCATGTGGTAGTTGCACAGTCTTCATGCTCCTAGTGCAAGGGAGTGGGCGCAGACGAGACGCCTGTTGACTCTATCGTGTGGTCGACATTGATTAGCCGTGTCGGTGGAATGTCACCGATTCGGTACCTAAGCCGTAACCAGAAAAGGGTCTGCGTGAAACGGCAAAAGCACTAACCGGAGATGGGAACTTCGGTTTGGTGGGTCGCACTGTCCTAAGGTGCTATATCCTGTAGATGCGCAGCGGACACCAGTCAGTAATGATTGTTCTGCAGGATGAACCCACTGGGAAAGGCGGGACAATGTAATGGCTGACGTGAACTGGTAGGGTAAGCAACGAAGGCTGCCCAAAACGGCCAAAGATGCCGGAACCGTGAGCAATCGAGACGCTTAGAATTGTCGTCGCTCACATGCTGTTGGTACTAAGTTGAAACAGTGCAAGCCAGCTATGGCAGAGTTGGGGCGGTATTAAATGGACTAATGCCGTCCACTCGGAAATAGTAACCGTACACCGAGGTTGAAAACGGGGCTATGGTAGCAGTCCCAGGAATTCGGTGAAGCTGCCAATGGGGTTATAGCTCAGTTGGGAGAGCACCTGCCTTGCAAGCAGGGGGTCGAGAGTTCGAGTCTCTTTAACTCCATTTAGAACTTCCAGTGGAGTAGAGTGGTTTAGAGAAGCTGAAATGCTTACTCGAATGACTACAGTGGTTGGAAGACTGTGGCCGGAATAACCATATAAGGTTACATACCTCTACGCGGTTAACTGTATGCTTCCTTGGCTCAATAGGCAGAGCAGCTGATTTGTAATCAGCAGGTTGTTGGTTCGATTCCGACAGGGAGCTTTATTCTTATGTATGGAGATATGGTGTAATGAGTGAGGAAAAGAACGAGAAAAAGAAATGCAAAAATTGCTATTATATACAGCAAGGATTTTGCTTATGTGCGGATAGTAAAAGAACAAGTAAGTTTGTACTATTTAGTACCGCCTGTGAACTTTATAGTAGATTAGAGTCAAAACAAGTTGACACTGCTGATCAAACTATTCAACCCTAGGCTGAAAGGATCTCGGTTTGAAGTATACCTTTGATACTAAGATTATTGCTTAATAAGATGTAAAAGCTGAAACGGGTCAGGTCCAATCGCCCGACTAGGTAGGCGAGGTAGAGTGAGGTTGGTTTCCGACATCAAGTTAGTTTGACTATGGATCAAATCGGTATAAAATGTCTACGCCTGCAGCTTAGACTGTGCGAATGAAGTAGCGTAAGCGTGGTTATGAAACATGAACCCCACCTAGTCTTTAGCTTTTATATATCGGAATGTGGCTCAGTTTGGTAGAGCGCCTGCTTTGGGAGCAGGATGCCGCAGGTTCAAGTCCTGTCATTCCGACGCATAGGGAGAAACCTCTATGCACCGTTTTATCCTTATCTGTTCTGGCTCCTAACCGAATTAGGTGAACAGAAGTCTGTACCAGTATTTCTTTTCTTTAGCTGGCAGTTAACGGGACAGCGGTATTTGTTTTGGATTATTGTAGTCGGTGTTGATTGGGCATCGGTGAGCGGAGGGCAATTAACTTTGCTACTCTATGGTACAAAAGTGGTAACAAAACCATAGCGTACTATCTAGTATACCACTGCTATTTAGTATGCCGTTTTTCTTTAATGGTTGTAACCTAATACGCACAATAAAAGGAGGAACAGGGTTATGAACAACAACAAGGAAGTTTCTGTAGTCGATCAGATGACAAATGACAATAAGGGCAAGTACCTTATTTGTCGTACTGATGAAAAGTCAAAGACCAGGCATTTTATCTGCCGTGTGGGTGCTTTGGCTAATGAGGAGACCAAAGATGGTTGGTGGGATACCTTCACTATTTCGAAGGAAGAATGTGAGCCTGGATATGGTATCTTTAAGGTTAAGCACTTCACCACTGATAAGAACGATAATGTAATTCTTATCGTTACTCCGGTTTGTCATCTAAAAGATTTCTCTTATAGAGATCTTAAGTCTAATGGCTGGGTTGCTATTCTACGGTCAAAGGGCTTTTGTGGTGGGTACTATCACACCTATGACGGGTTATGGGATTCCTATGAACTTAACATTGGTGCTTTGAGAGGTCTGCTTCAGACTAAGGGCAAAGACACGGATAACAACAGTGAGCTTTATGCTCAGACTCTGAATCTGTTTGTTGATGGAGTTCTTTCTTTCGCTGAGATAAAGAATGCTGTAAATGAGCCTTCTGATTTTGAGAAGCTCATGGAACAGATTCGTTTTCAGACTATTGCTAATGAGGGTTCTCTCTGGGAGTCTCATCCTATGTTTATGGATCGTATGAAGACTCTTTGGGATAATCTGGAGTTCCGGTCTGACAATATTTCACATCGTATCGAGATCCTTGTTGATAAGGCTCGCAGTGATTCCAAGTATGCTGAGTCTGGATTTCCTGAGCATGTAAGCATTCAGGACAATCCTTATCTCTGCCTTGATGTTGCTGAGTGGATGTGTAAGCGTTATGCTGAGCAGCGTGAGGCTGCCAAGCTTGCAAAGAAAGAAGCCAGGAAGGCTAAGAAAGTAAGTTAATTTTAAGGGGTGCAGTCTTGCAGGATATGACTGTTAAATGTCCAGTAAAGTGTGTCGCGGTCCGAGGCTATTATGCGGAATGAATAGCCAGGCGGACGGTGCGAAGGGTCAGGAAACAGCCTCTTTATTCCTCGATAGCTCAATGGTAGAGCACTCGGCTGTTAACCGAGTTGTTGTAGGTTCGAGCCCTACTCGGGGAGTTAGTTATGAGACAGATATGATATCCTTTTGTGTGACATGGTGTCAAAACATAGAATTTTTATAATTCTTCGTATACCATGCCACAGAGGGCGTTTTTAGTAAGTAAAAATTATTGATATATTATTTGATGATGAAGATATTTGTGTTGATACTAATCATTAGGAGATAAGTGATATGTCTAATTTAAATGATTTATGTAATGCTCTTGATAATATTTCGGGTAGTATTTCTAAAAAGAAATATGAATCTACTGGAGAAGAGCTTATAGTTGATGGTATTGTGCTTCATAGGATTAAAAGAGTATCTGACGGACAACTGGGTGGGTGGATTGAGAAAGAATCTAATTTGTCGCATGAAGGTAAATGTTGGGTTGATGGGAACTCTAGAGTATGGGGTAATGCAAGGATTGCGGAAGATGCAAGAATTGATTGTGATGCATGTGTTTTTGATAATGCATATATACACGGTAGGGCTTATATAAGTTCTTACTCTAAAGTATATGGAAATGCAAATATCTATGGTGAAGCAAATATTTGTGGTCATGACATTATATTTGATAATGCTGAAATTTATGATGATGTACGTATAAATGGATTTACGCAAATATATGGAAATGCTAAAATTCATGGAATAACAAGATTAAAGGGTTATGGCTTTATATATGGTAGTGCAGATTTATATAAGCCAATGAAATATACTGGCTTTTATTCTATAATGAGAGATGACCTGAATCAGGACTGTGATCCATTACAGCAGAAACTAAGAAGACAGTTTTCCAAGACTCATTTTGTAAGATCTCATAGAAATATAGGTACTCGTGCTACAGGTCATTTGGAAGAGTTAACTATTGTTGATGTTAATGGTAATGTTGAAGTTATAGTTGGACAACACGTTGATTTTGCTTATTACTTTGCAAGGTATACAGCAGGTTGGCTATATTCGGAAGATGGTTCATTTGTGTACTATGGTTATCTTGATAAAAAACCTGTGGAACCTATTCACGGGGTATTTTATAAAGACAGACTGGTATAAGCTGAATTTAAAGGTATGATAATCTATCTATGAAAGGTAATTGCTATGTAGTGTTAGGATGAATTAAGAAAGGAATAAGCAAATGTCTAAATTAGATGAAATATGTTGTTCATTGGATTGTGTAACAAGTAGCAGTAGTACACCCAAATATTTTCGTGGTTGGTGGAAATTGCGCGATGGTGAAATAAATGGGTGGCTTATTGTAGTACCTTGTAAAGATTTTGATAAATTGGATTCTAGTAAGATATTTGATTATCTTATGAATACAATGTTATTTGGTAATGAGACGAAAGATGACGAAAGAGTGAATTGGACTAACAAAAGGCAGGGTGTAACAACTTTTGGTAGTGAATTTTTGGTAGCTACAGATGATTTTATAGAGTTTGCTGGTGAAGAGGAACCTGGTGTATATGAATTTAAGGCAGATAAAATACCTATATATCATGTTAGAGTACCTGCTGGATTACACGATGGGTATTTATGTGATATCAATATTGGTGCAGATAATAAGTTCGAGTTAAAGTTTCGTGATGACAAATCTGATAATGTTAATATAGTTACTCCAGATATTGTTGCATATACTGACAGCAGCTGGACTCCAACCAAATATGAGTTTACCGGTGAAACAAAGTTGGTTAAGGTTGGAAACAGGGATAATATTGAAGTCCATAGAATTAGAAAGCTATTTGATGGAAAGATTGGTGGTTGGATAGAGAAGGAATCAAACTTATCTCATATTGGTAATTGTTGGGTAGATGATAATGCTATAGTTTGTGATAATGCTGAAGTTAGTGGTGATGCTTGGATAAGAGATAACTGTATTATCAGTGGTAATGCGAAAGTTGATTTCAGGATAACACTTTACGATAATTGTACAGTTAGTGACAATGCAACTCTGACAGGTGATTCTCATATTAAGGGTAGTCTTGCTGTTTATGAGAATGCAAATGTGACTTTATGGAATGATGGAATGAAAACATCTGCTCGCATACATGGTAATGCTGTAATTTCTGGAGATAGTACTTATATTTTTGGAGACAATATTGATATTTCTGGTGATGTGAGAATAGGTATGAAGGTTGATATTGAGGATAACACTACAATATCTGGTCATGTTAAACTTGGTACTTTTATGGAAGATATACCAGAAGATGTTAAAAGTGATCCACAAAAATGGCATTGGTATTTCTGGAGCCCTGAGGTACCCTCATATACTTTTAAGTGTCAAATAATCGATGATGATGGTACTCGTGTTAATCCATCTGGTGCTCCGGATGTTTTGACAGCTAAAGTTCCTGATAAAATCGATAATGTTGATTATGATGCTGTTATTGGTAAATCTGGAGCTACAGCAGATGAGGAATACTATAATGTATCTATTTTTCTAAATGGTAATGACGAGTTATATGACACAGATGCAGACCCAGGAGTATGGTATTATGGCTGCCCTTATTGTGACAATTGGGGTATTGATGGTGTTAGTTTGAAGAAACATAACTCAAAGCTTACTATTAAGATTCCTAAGAAGTACCCTTATTTGTATATCTGTGAAATGTGTAATATGTCTACTGATTATGCTGACGGCGTAGATAATCATGTATTTTTCGAAATGAAAGATGGTAGGTTACGTCCAACAGAAAAGAAGACAGATGTATTTATGCTTAAGGTTATAGGAGATATAAAGCTTGATGTTGAGTACAGAGACAGAACTGGATATAATCCTACATTTATTTATAGATTAGATGAATGATGTAGTTTTGTTTTATGTTAAGTAAGTTACTGGGCCTATATTTGTAGGCCCGGTTATTAACGCGGGTTGGAGGAGTGGTTCCTTGTGGGGGTCATAGCCCTAAGACGCCGGTTCAAATCCGGCACCCGCTATCTAATAAAAGAATATAAGTAGCTGGTCACACCAACCGGAGTGGTCCCGAAAGGAAATGGATGCTGAGTCAAGACTAGACTTGTCAGCGCACGCCCCGAATGATAAGATTTGCTATATTCATGGCTAGTCACCGTTGTTAAGTATGACTGTTGGGAGGTATGAATATGTCCGATTTAAATAATTTATGTAATAGTCTTGATTCTATTTCAGGTAATGTTACTAAGAAGAAATATGAATTCACTGGAGAAACCAAAGAGGGCCCTAATCGTATTGAACTTCATAGAATCCGGAGATTATCTGATGGTAGGATTGGTGGATGGATCGAGAAAGAAGAAAATTTATCACATAATGGAGAATGTTGGGTAGAGAATAGTGCACAAGTGTATGGTAATGCACGAGTATATGATAATGCGCAAGTATATTATGATGCACGAGTATATGATAATGCGCAAGTATATGGCAATGCGCAGGTATTTGATAATGCGCAAGTGTATGGTAATGCACGAGTATATGGTGATGCACGGGTATATGGTATAGCAACAGTATCTGACAATGCAGAGATTACAGGCGAGGTATTTACCCCGTGGCCCAAATTTGATTGGGATATGTTTAGACGTGGTGGTCGTTATGAAGCTCTTGCTATACAGAAATATGCGTGGGAGCGTAATATACTAGTCTGGCAAATTGATCCTTTTTTAAAGTCCGATATTGAACACAAGTATAATAGAAAATATGGTACTCAGAAGTCTTTTGATGAGATCATTACTTGGTACGAAAAGCATGTTTATTTCATTTCCGGCTGTACTGGAGAGTCTTGGGAGAGTGCTTTAAAACGTGCTGGACTATGAGGATTAATGGTTAAGTAAATACATATTATAATGGAGGTACCAGATATGAGTACTGATCTTATTTCTGAGGTTACTGGTGGTACAGATTATAAAGAGTTTGCTGGTCGTGTTGTATCTATGAGGCGGGTTGAGTCTAATATGAGAATAATGGATTCTCCAGTATTAGGGTTACCTGCTTATTTGAGAACTTTTACTTGTGAGAACAAGCATAAAGGATTTATTCTTGGCACTAAGGTACAATACTTTGGTGGTGAATTGAAAGATTATCAGAACTGTGGTATCTATCACGTTCTTTCAGATGGCATTACTAAGTTTGTTGTTGAGGAAGATATTACTCTTATTGAGGATGCTAATGTTTTGAAGTTTGACTACATTGATTTCCTTAAGGCAGAGCTTGCAGAAAGATATGTTTCAGATCTTGCTGAGGCAATAGTAGAAGCTTTATTTATGGGTAATGATGAATATGAGAAAGAATGATATTGGAGGTAAATAATAATGGCAGATACTGAAAAGAATAACAATACTGGACTGAGAGTATATTTCCATATTCTTGGTACAGAACCTTGGACCAAAGAAGTTTCTTCGCCTGAAGAAGCAAAGTCTATCATCGACGCAATTGCTAACTTCGTCAATTTCCAGGTTGATAATCACGTATTTCCTGATCACTGCAGTTCAGCTGGTCTTGAAATGTGGGATGAAGACAGTGAAGAATGGGTTGAGTGGGAAGATGAAGAAGGTCTTGATTTTGAAGAACACTTTGCAGAAATAGAAGGAGAATAATATGTGCGAAACATTATCATTAGAGTTTCCAACTAAGTACGAAGTCAATGATAGTCTTTTAAGAAAGCGTGCTGCTATTCGTAAAGAGTATTATAAGATTATTCGGATAACACAGGATGAGGGATATCCTTCTGGTGCTTATTGGTATAACAAAGATGGTGATTGGACATCTGTATATTCTGAAGATAGATTTAGATATAAGAGATGTTATCGTGGCAAGCGTTCTTCTTATATAAAGAAGATGTGTAATCGTAAATGGAGAAGATCATCAAAGCTTAACATGCTTTCTAGTAGAGCAAAGTCTCTTAACAGAAAAGCTACAGAGTTTTGGTATGAATATGATTAAAAGGAGTTGTTATAATGAATAAAGATGAATTGTTTTCAAGTCTGAATTCTATAGTTGAAACAAACAAAACAGTAGATATTCAGATTGGTGATAAGAAATTATCATATGATCCTAACTTGTGGAGGCCTATAGATGTCCCTGAGGAGTTCAGATTTAAACCTCAATACGATAAGTCTATTCAGTACATTGGCCCTGTTGTTGACGGTGCTGTCGTACAGGAATTTCCATGGATTAATGAACCTATATCTATGTATAAGACTTATGCTAATTTGGATGGTTTAACTAAGTGTCCTCGTATACCAAAGAGACACACTTATAGGGTGTTCGAAGGTTGCACTAACATAGATACTATTATTGAACAGCGCTGGCCTAAGGCATGGGATGATGATAATAATGAAGGTGGTTTTATAATCTGTGATGGTGATGAATTAACTTCATATGGTTGTGGTTGTGCTCATGGTGGCTTATATGATGGAGTAATCTCAGATAAGCTTATTGAATACTCAACTGGAACACCGACTTATTCTATCATTGACTGGCTGGGACTTGATGAATCTTTAAAGGAGACATATATTGATTTGTATGGTTCTAAGTTTAAAGAGGTAATTGGTACCCTTACTCCGGAAATGAACATCAGTAAATCTTGTTTTACAGCTGGTGGTCTTAAGATTGAATGTAAGGTAATTCATAAATCTTCGGAACTTACAAAGTATGGTATTAAGATTCTCAGTCCAAAAGTCATTGTAAATGCTCTCACTCCACAGACTCCTATTGACGACCCAACTGTAAGTTATTCTATATGTGTGCTTGCAAATGATTTTGTAAATGATGCAGGACGTAGGGAATTGTTCGAGATTTGTGGGTACAATCTTATAGTTGAGGAGTATAATGGAAATATTGATGCGAGAAGTAGCACTATAAATGTTGCTATACCAAACTGTACAATCAATGCCGAGACTCCTATTAATACAAATGTTGAAGAATTAACAATCAAATCTGAGATAGGCTCAACACTCGTACTTAAGTCTGGAGATCGGCAGCCTTGTATTGGTCCTGAGACTGATACTAAACTTTCGAGTGGTGGATGGTGTAAAACTTATCGTAGATGGATCAAGAAGATAATACTTGATAATGTACATGTAATTTGTGATAATGCTGTATCAAACTTTTCAATTGGGATGTATGGCATAGAAGATGTTCCCGAGATTGTTTTATTAAATGGTGCTACCATTGAATGTCCGGAAGTGCATGGCACTCGCATAATGAATGTCATAGGTGAGAGTTCGCTGAAATCTAGCGCAGATGTGGAATATTATATAGTCTAAGGAGATAATATTATGGCAGTGTTAAATGAGTTATTCTCAGCTCTGGATTCTATAGGCGGGATAAATAAGACAGTTGATGTTCAGATTGGTGATAGGAAATTATCATACAATCCTGACCTGTGGAGACTTATAGATGTTCCAGAGAAATATAGATTTGAGCCTCAGTATGACAAGTCTATTCAATATATTGGTCCTATTGTTGATGGTAAGGTTATACAGGAGTTTCCTTGGGTTAAAGAACCTATATCTATGTATAAAACCTATGCTAATCTGAGTGGTCTGACTAAGAGTCCTCGCATACCAATGAGGCATACATATAGGGTATTTGAGGGTTGTACTGATATAGATGCTATTTTCGAACAGCGTTGGTATGAACCTTATAGTGGCTATGGTGGCTGTGCTCATGGTGGGTTGTACGATGGGGTTGTTTCAGACAAGCTCATTGACCTGGGTAATATTACTATTAATGGTATTATCGATTGGTTAGGTTTAGATCCTTCTTTAAAGATTGATGATAGAGATTCTTTCCACGATACTTTTAAGAAGGTTCTCGGTTCATTAACACCGGACTTAAACATTAACAAGGTATGCTATACAACTCGTGGTTATAAACTTGAGTGTAAGGTAATACACAAGGCATCCGAGCTGACAGAGTTTCAGACTTATATAATAGGTCCTCGTGTTGTTATAAATGGTTTGAGGTATTCGGATCCGATTCATTATGATCATGCAAGTTATTCTATATGTGTACTTGCAGATGATTTTGTTAATGATACTGGGAATTCTATTTTGTTTCCTATATGTGGATATGATATTGCTCTGGATCATTATGAGGGATTTACTGTTGGTACACCGGTTGTAAATGTTTGCGTTCCATTTTGTAAGATTACGTCTGATAGAGATGGGTCATCTTTAAGTACCAAGGTTCCTGAGATAACAATTAGATCTGATTGTGGTGCTTCATTGGTGATTGAGAGTGCTCATCAGCAACCTTGCATCGGACCTAGAACTAATACTGGACTTTCATATGGTAGATGGTCTATAGCAAATTACCCATGGCTTGAGAAGCTTATACTTGACAATGTACATGTGGTTTGCGATAATAAGACACCGAACTTCTCGATCGGAACGTATGGTGTAGAAGATGTTCCTGAGATTGTCTTATTAAATGGTGCTACTATTGAGTGTCCTGAAGTGCACGGTACTCGTATAATGAGACGTTCAGGGTTTGAAGGTATCTATGGTTCTACAAAATCCGATGTAGCCGCAGTATATGATATAGTTTAAGGAGATAATATTATGGCAGTGCTAGATGAAATATTGAAGAAAGACTTTCTTATGTCTTGTGAGAGTGGGCGTAAAATTGCTGGGTTCATTTATTTAAGAACTTATCAGGAACTGCCTACAAAGAATGGTGGTACTTACATTGCTGGTAAGGCTGAATGTGTTGGTGCTATTGATATCAAAGTATGGAATGGTCCGGTCTATACTCAGATGAAAGAAGTAGACTTTTCAAATAAGATCTGCTGTATTCATGCTGAGGTGAATGAGTTTAATGGATTGAAGTCTCTTATTGTTTCTCATATTCATGAGTATGAGGGAGATGAACTTATTCCGGATTTATTCTTTGCACGTAAGTATGATGTGGACGAAGTATGGAATGGTCTGCATAATATACTGACAAGGAATTGTACAGCGGATGGTGTTGCAGTATTTGACTTATGTATTGATCCTATTAAAGATCGCTTTATGAAAGAGTATGCAGCTATTGGTCATCATGATGCTTGTATGAACGGTCTGCTTGCACACTCAAGAAAGGTTACTGGCATTTCACAGATTGTGAAATGGTATCCTAATATCACAAAGTGCATTGATAAGGATCTCTTATATGTGTCTGCTGCACTCCATGATATTGGTAAGGTTCTGGAATATAACAATGGAACCATTACTGAGGCTGGTAAGGTAATGTCTCATCTTACTCTTGGTTTGGATTTGATAAGACCTTATCATGATAGGATTGTTGAGCTGAAAGGTGAAGATTTTTATCTTGCACTACAGTCTGTTATTCAGCAGCATCATGGTGAGTATGGTGAGCGTCCTCGTACACTGGCTGCTTATCTTATTCATATATTTGATATACTGGAGTCTCAGCTTACTGATATTGATGAGATACTTGATCAGACAACTTCGGACCAGATTCGTCTGGATGGTTGTTTCTTATCATTTAAGAAGAATTGACACCTTACTCCTTTCTTTCGATATGGGCATCGGAAGATATTGGGCGCATAAGTTAAAAACAATTGAGGTATAAAACATGACACTATATACTGGTTACTTTGCACGAACTGACATCTATGTGGTTCATAATTTGTTGCCTGTTTCTGTTTCGGCAAGTGTACCGAATGGATTTGATTATCCAGCTTTTAAGTCTATTGCACCGTCATGGAATTTGATTCATCTCTATAAAGACGGTCTTATTTCTGTTACTGACTATACTAAGGAATATCTTAGTGGTCTTAGTAAGTTAACTGTAAATGCTGTTCTTGAAGATTGTAAGGATTATCTTCATATCAGTAACTGTGATGGTATTGTCTTTTGTTGTTGGGAAGCACCCGATAAGTTTTGTCACAGACATCTGCTTGCTGATTATATAAAAGACAACTTTGGTCTTGTTGTTGAAGAATACAAAATATAAAGGAGAAGATTATTATGGCTAAGACATTAAAGTTCACTTCCTATGGTAAGGACTATAAGGTTTCTATGAACAGGACTTCTTATTCCAGCAATAAGAGTCTTGCTATTATGTGTATTGTTGTTGGTTGTACTGATGAGGATTCTTTTCCGGGAGAGCCTTATGGTTTTATTACCACAAATGTTCCGGGTGTAGGCGGTAATATTGTTGCTCTTGACGATAATAATGCACCTGATGCTTGTGCTGAATTTATGAAGCACATTGTTACTGAGACTGAAGAAGACGGTACTAATCTGGATATCAATGGTAATGCTATTGAGGAGGTCTGGGGCAGGTGGTATGGTATGACCAGGTCTGGATACTGTGAGTATCATCTTGTTAAGCTTACAGATGAGTTTATCAATTCTTTGGACAGCTATAAATAGGAGGTATAAGGATGCCAGGAGCTCTTATTGCTATAGGTATTATATATGGACTGGTTTTGTTTCTTCAAGCCTTAGTTAATATGGGTTCGGCTGCTCCTTATTTTCTATTGACTTGCTTTATTATATTTCTTGCTTTTGTAATTGGGTATAAGATAGAAAACAAGAAATACGAGAAATAATATCTAATGATATAGGGCTTATTGATTAGCCCCTTTCTGCATTCGTGGCGGAACTGGTATACGCGACGGACTTAAAATCCGTTGGAAGTAATTCCGTGTGGGTTCGAGTCCCATCGAATGCAGTGTATATAAAGGAGATGTGTATGGCTAATATTTATTTTAGTCAAAGGTCTGTTATATGGAGTGGTTTATCTAACTTCACAAATTGTGAATTTGTTGATGATGGCATTACTTATTATAATGTCGAATCTATGTTTCAAGCATATAAGATTCCTGATGAAAGAAAACAGGAACGAAAACAATTTGAAAAGATTAAGCCTGGCTATGCAAAAAGGTTAGGTCGTTCTGTTGATTTACGAGAGGACTGGGAACATATCAAATATAAGGTAATGCTTAAGGCTTTAAGATTACGCTTTGAATCTGATAAGAGCTTTAGAGAGTTACTTAGACAGACTGGTAATAGCTTCTTAGTTGAAGATACTACATCTTGGCATGACAACATTTGGGGTGCATGCTTCTGTCCAAGATGTCGGGAAGGTTGGGCTGGTAATAAGCTTGGTGTTGCTATGATGACGATAAGAAGTGAGAACTTTCCTGAGTTAAAAACAATAAAGTTTAATTACTTGGGTAAGGAGTTTGAAACTGACGAATTGGCTATTTTTGTAGATGATAATGGTAACACAACTAAGTACAATTCTATTGCTTGTAGGAATGCTCCAAATATTCCTACATAAAGAAAGGAGTTATGATAATGTTTTGGGAAGTTGTTGCACTTATAACTGTAGTAATTATTCTTACACTACTATTATATATTTATATAAGACAAAGGATTCTTAGAGAAACTTGTAATGTACCTGTACGTGGTTTTATTAAGAGTATAACAGAACATATATCACCTATGTGGAATGAAGCAGATATGCCTAATAATGATGTTACTTATATTGTGACTATTGGTTATCAATATAATGGTCAGGATTATGAGTATACGCACTATGCAATGAGACGAGAATTTGGTGAACTAAAAATTGGTACACCAATAAATATTCGTATTGATCAGAATAATCCTAATAAGGTATACTGTTCAGAGAGACTCGAATCTGAATTAAATACTTTTTGAAAGTGGGGGTTTATATAGTTGAGTAATAAACACAAAGTTATTGTTATTACTATGATTATTTTTGGAATAGCACTATGCT
>Ga0326512_10002339_pt1 | contig 14055 bp, 25 predicted proteins | sample 1_2617_0518_D_FD_203652 | JGI IMG/M metagenome (GOLD analysis project Ga0326512, IMG submission 203652) | Bovine rumen microbial communities from UC Davis, California, United States - 1_2617_0518 | ecosystem: Host-associated > Mammals > Digestive system > Stomach > Rumen | place: USA... | reverse complement strand
TTCTCTTGGTTTTTGCGTAACAGGTTGTGGATTTTCTCCTCTTAAGACTTTTTCAAGTCCCATTTCATCAATGGTTATATAATTGTTTGTTTTAGAATGGGAATCTTTGAACCATTTAGTTTCTTGTGTATTATTAATTACTATATAATATATTTCAGCAACTTTGTCTTCAAATTTTCGAACAACACGTCCTCTCCTTTGAGTAGATTTAGTTTCTGAACTATCAAATCCAAGAATTATAGCTACTGAAGCATCTGGGCAATCAAAACCTTCATCAAGTTTTTTACAGGAATGTAATGTTTTAATATTTCCAGATATAAAATCTTCTAACATTACCCTTCCTTTTTTCTTTGCAGTTTTTCCAGTATATACGTTTTGTCCATTCTCAATAGCTTCAGCCATTTCAACATTAGTACTAAAAGTAATTATTTTAGAACCATATTTAGCTTCCATTATTTTTCTAGCTATTTCAATTTTCTTAGGATGATTATATATAAAAGATTTTCTAGCGGTCATAGTTCTAATAAACCCGGCTGAATGATAATTAATAGATTGAAGAACTTGTTTCTTCATATTTTCATCATTACCTTTATATAATTCATCACGGTATTTTAATTTATTTTGCCATCCTACTTTTGGTTTAACCATAGACATGGCTAAATTAAAATCGTATTGAAAAAATTCAAAATGTTGAATCCATTCTTTATTTAAAGATTTATAGTAATCAATATTATCAACATCTATAAGAACTTGATATTCTTTATATTCAGAAATCCATCCATTCACAAGACATTCTAATGTAGGAATATCATCTACAACTGGACAATATTTTTGAATTAAAAGATGTTTACCATCAAGTCTTTCAATAGTAGCTGTAAGTCCTAGAATTATTCTATACTTAACACATTTAAAAACTTTACTAAATTCATCAGCACCACATCTATGACATTCATCAATTACTAAGAAATCACAATGCCAATTATGTTTAATACAAGTATTAATAATTACTACTTCTACACTAAATTGAAACCCCCATTCATCAATATGTCCTAACCACTGTTTTTGAAGAGCTTCAGTAGGAACGACAACAAGAACTCTAAATTGAGGATATTTTTTAAGTAAAGCTTTAATTGCCATTAAAGCACAACGAGTTTTACCAAAACCTGTAGCACCTACAATAGTTCCTTTACCTTTGTGAGCTAACCACCTTTTAACAGCTTCTTGTTGTCGTTCTGTTCTAGTCATTTTTAATTATCATTTAAATCAACTCCTTTATTTTTAGCAACAATTTCAATTTGCTTCTGGAGTTTTCTCCAACTATAGATATGACCATCAACTTCTCTTTGGAAACGAAGTAATACTTTATTTCTTAAAGTAACAAGTTGCTCAGTAGTCATATCAGAATACTTTTGTTTTTTAGGTAAAATAAGAATAGCTCTCATTTCATGATAAGATAATCCTTTTTCACTAAACTTTAAATTAAGTTTCTCTGGAAGATGGAGTTTTTCCTTAGCAATCTTTAATCTTTCAGCATTAGAATTACCTTTCAATTCATTTTCTTCGGCTTTTGTAAACCATAAACCCATCTTAGTGATAAAGGTCATTGTTAAATGTTGTTTGTTAAATGCCCCAAGATAGTCAATACAACCATCCATAGCATCTGGTATATTTATATCATGGAATTCAGAAGGAAGATTTGTAGCAATTTGAGTAATAGGAATTACTTTCCAATCAGAAACCTCTGGATTGTTTGCCATAAATTGTCTTAGACTAACCCATAGAGAACGTCTACGAATATCATCTCTATTATCCTTTAGATAACTATTTTCAAAATATCTTAAAAGCAATTCAACATTACATTTATTAATTTGTTCAGTTACTTCATCAAGAACATTATAACGACCTAAATTTTTAGGATCATCATTATGTAACATCTTCTCACAATGTTCATAACATTTCTTTAATTGAGAAGGTGTCATATCAATTATTCTTATAGAATCTTGAACATATTTATCTCCTTCTTTTCTTTTTTCTCCTTTCCAAACAAAAGAAGAAAAGTCATTTTTCTTAGTCTTCAAAGCCTCTTGTAAGGCGTCTCCTAATACAGTATTCATTTAAATCTTTCATATTATAATATCTTTTTTAAAACTATCTACTTTTTCTTTTACAAATTTTTCAAATACAAGATTAGAAAAATTATATTTCATAATAGAGCTTGTTTCTCTATTATAATATGTATCTACTCCAGCAGTAACACTACTGTAGGTTAAAAATCCTCTCTCCCCTATATTAGGAATATATGATTCCCAATTAGGCCAGACTGTAACCATACAATAGTTGTTACCAAAAGGAGCTTTGTCTAGATTTTTAAAGACTAACGTTTGATAATTCATTAAGTCTTCCTCTCTTGCAAGAAGTTCACAATGAATTGTCAAAGTAGTCATTACCAACGTAATTTATTAGTTGGAATGGTATCTAATTCTGTTGGAATAGCGTACCATCTACACATGTCTTCTATATGTTCATTATATAAATCCTCTATAGAGAGACCTGTAATCTTTGACTCTTTATTAATATCATCGAAAGATGGCAAACCAAATTTTCCTTCATTCTTGTAATAGAAAGAAGTTGCAGCATTTTTAGCAATTTTAAGAGCTTCTTGCTCTCCACGATTACAATTTCTTGTAAAACGATACTTAACACCAAGGGTTTTGCCAATAGTTCCGTAATAAATATTATATGTCATAAAAGTAAACCTAAAATAAATAATAAAATACCTCCTACGGAAGAACCTATTAAAATTTTCTTCTGAGAGGACTTAAGTTGTTGAATTTTCTTATCATCAGAAGCAACTTTATCTTTATAAGTATCTATTTCTACTCTTTGAATAGAATCAGATTTTACATAAAGTTGATTCAACTTCTCTAATGACGTTATTTGTTCTTTTAATAAAGGATTTTCATTACTCAATTTTTCATGTTCATTGAAAATAAGACTTATGGCTTTCAATGTATCTGCCGATGTAGTTTGAGATATACTGGGAATCGACAGACAAAGGTTGAGTAATAATAGTATTAATCCTCTCTTGATAATGTTTTTCATTTGTAATAATTTTAATATGAGTAGAATCAATTGCAGTTCTAATACTATCTTTTTGATTTTTTAATGAGTCTATTTTCAATTCTAACTCTGAAATCTTTTGTAATAGTAAATCATCTTTATCTACAGGATTAAAGTTAGCATGTTTAACGTACATCCATATAATAATTCCAAAAATAATAGAAATTATTATTGCCATTAAAGTATTTTTATTCATTCTCCTGTATCAAATTTTTCTGGAAGAGTTTCTCTACAAAGATTAACTATTTCCCTGTAATTTTTTTGAAATTCTCTTAAAAATTCTTTTAGAGTAACATTGTCTTCTTCCCATTTTTTCGCCGTTCTATGATGACATATTTTATTTAGACAATGAGAAAAAGTTAATCCATATAAAGTATTACCAGGTTCTATCTCAAACTTACCAGTATCACGTTTTTTAACACGTTTCATAAAAGTAAGATCGTATCTCTCACTATCTGGACTAGATAGTTCCATAATAAAATCAGGTTCTACTATTTTCATATTTTAAAAATATTTTTCCAATGGACTTTTTTACAGTTGAATTATGTTTTTTATTGTAACATTTATTCCAATCCCCTTCATAATAGACCTTGTATAATTTTTCAGAACTCCATTCTAAATATTCATATATTTCTTTCTTTTTATAGTCATCTCTATTTAAATACCTGTCAGATACCTTTATAGCATAATGACAACCACATAAATCATAATGAACAATTTTAAAAGGAATGTTATGTAGCTCTAGCTGCTCAGCTAGAACAGCTGCTACATAACAACAACCTCCACAATTTATATTATATTTAAAATTAAGTTCTTCACAAAGTCTATTTATTTGTTTAAATAGTTCCTTTCTATTCATTTATTTATGCTTCCAGGTCTTTTATGAAGATGTCCACTTTCTTTATTTTTGCCTCCACGAGATTCCCAATCCTTAATCCTCGCTTCCAGATTCTTCAACTTCTTCTTGTATTTCATATCCGTACTCGTCTAAACGATTTAAATATTCAGGGTTATATTTACGAAGACCATTCAGGTCTAAAGCAATAAGATTATCAATTTTATCCATTTCTTCATCAATAGCATCAATTGTAATCATTGCAGCATTCCACAATTTAAGAAGAACGTTTCTTTTCTTGAAATTAGCATTTAATTTTGCTTTCATAAAAGCAATATTATTACCAATTTCTTCATCAAAAGCATCTTGAATATTAGGTTGAGAAATTCCAGTACCTACGAGAACACAAGTATTCTCTTCTCCCATAGAATCCCAAATCTCATTCCATTTCTCTGCACTGCGTTCCTCAGCTCTAGCAATGCGATTAATCATCTTGTAGTAATCTTCTACACATACTTTGGTAATCTTGTTACCTTCTCTTGTTGTTTGAATTGGATAACCAACTCGATTTTCATTACTCATAGTACAAAATTGTTTGATTTTTAAATATAATACTTATTATACAGTATTTTTGACAGTAATACCGGATACAATTAAATAAATAGTTATTTGCAATTTGGGGATTTTGTTTTATTAAATTACAAATTTTATCTTTATTTTCCAACTTAATTTCTGTTAAATATTCAGAAATCATAGGAAACATTTCTTTTTCAAAAAGAATAGGCTCTCCCCTAATTACATTATTAAAAATTCTTATATAGTCTGATTTATTCATATTTACCAGCCATAAATACGTTTATCTTTTTTAATAACATCAATAGCGGTTTTCAAATAATATCCAACCTCTCCCCAAAGAATAGCTCCAGCTTGATCTGGAGTAGATAATTTTTCTACTTTTTTATTAAGTTCAAGAAGTTCTTGAAAAACTTTATTAGATTCATTCATAATAAATTTAATCTTTTAAAATAATTAATTTCAGAATCCTCAGTAACAGTTTGGATTTGATATTTAAGTAAACTGTCTGCTATAATTTGCATATATTCATATTCTTCAAGTATGTGAGGACCAGACATATAAAATTCTTTTGGAATCCAATCTAAAAATTGTTTAAATCTTACAGCAAATGTATAAGAATCTACTATACGATTATCTTTAATTGGATTAGCATAAGACCAATGATTTAATTGTTCATCAAGAATATAGTCTTTTTGTCCATCAATCCAAACTCTTACTTTAGTAGGAAGAATTTTATCTACATAAGCAAATTTCCCAGAATCAGATTGAATATAATCTCCTTTTTTAAGTTGTTTTTTATTCATTTTTAAAATGACTGGTTACTTTATCATGAAACTTTAAATACTGATCCCACAAACTTTCTTCTATTTCCTTTAATGTAATATTACCATAAATAGGTAATAATTCATTTCTAATAAAATCGAGCTTTTTAAGACATTGATTTTCCAAAGCAATTCCTTCTCGAATTTCTTTTTCTATATCTTTCATAATATCATACTTGATTCGTTGGTTGCAAGTTTATCAACATAATTATTCCAAACCATATCCTCATTACCTTGTTTTTGATGTCCATAAATATGACGATATTTAACTGGTTCTTTAACAAGGTTTTGAGTAATTTCTAATTGTTTTTTAATCTTTGCAATTAGTTTTTTATTTTTCTTCGGATTCCAATTAGGATTAAATATACATCCTAAAGCATATTCAGAATCAGATACAATTTCTAAAGAATCTATAGACTTAGTGATTGCTTTTAATCCAATATAAATAGCAAACAATTCCATTTGATTATTAGTAGTTCCCTTAAATCCTTTAGAAAATTCAAAAACTTTCTTACCATTTTTTAACCAAATTACTCCTAATCCTCCATTACCATTTGCTCTACAAGAACCATCAGTGTATATTGTGTATTTCATAAGATGGAATTTGTTTATCAAGTATAATCTTTCTAGAACAATACTCATTATCATCTCGAGACTTATGGTATTTGGTGCCTTTTGGAATAATACATTTAAATACAATAGGATGAGAACATCCCATTCCATTTATATAATATTTAACTAAATTAAGATCAGATATTGTATGAATATATCCAGATCTTTTTTCTAGGGGATCAAAGAAAGTTATACTATTTCCTACAGCTTTAAGAGGTTTTGTTATATCAACTTTAACATCTTGATAAGGAGTATAATATTCTTTTCCCATTTTTTCTAATACTTTATAGCAAATAATATCCTTTTTTGCTCTTTTAGAAAATCTCCACTTTGAAACTAAACACATAATTATAACAAATTAGTTTTATACTCTTCCATATCTTCTGGAATAAACCAACAATTCTTTTGAGGATCATAACTCACTTCTTCAGAATATCTAGGATTAAACATATAATCCTGGATTTCAGGCCATTCAACTTTTATATATTTCATTTTACTAAAAATTTATTATTCCAAGAACTTCCATTATCATTTCTCCAAGGCCAAGAATCTCTAGCTTTATTAATATCTAAGTCATCATAACCTTTCTTTTCTTTATTATAAGAAGCATAATAAAGATACCATAAGGCCTGTTCCCAATAATCATCTATATAATCTTTAGGATTATAAAATAAATTCTTAGGAAGATCCCAATACCAAAATAAATGAAATCCAAATAAATGTATCCAAATATGAGGAGGTTCCTCATATCTAGGAGTTCTCCATTTATCTTTCCATTCTAAATCTCTACATCTTATAAAAATAGGTTCGAGTTTAGAACAATATATAACTGGAGGATGAATAAGATTCCTTCCCCATATAAAATATCTTTTTAATGGTTTAAATATTCCTTTTAATTTATTCATTGTTTTAAAAGGATTTTCCCATTCAAAATGAAATATTTTACAACTATAATAAATAAAGTCTTTCATAGGCAATAAAAAAGGGTGACTTATTTAGCCACCCATTCATAATGAAAAAATCTTCTATTATCGAACCAATTATACCATATAACTAAATGTTTATGGTCTCTATAATCTTTATAATAATCTACTCGAGGCCATAAAATTCCTATAGCTAGTAGCACAACAATTAGTATTATAATCATAGTAAAAAATATTAAGAATACAATTAAATTATCTAAGTGGAACCACTGGGAATCGGACCCAGGTCACGTGATTAAAAGTCACGGGCTTTACCACTAAGCTATGATTCCTTAAATAAGGCCAAAGCCTTATTTAAACTAAGTTTTTTAATTTTTTAGTATAGGAAGGATCCTCAGCATATCCTAATTTTTCTAAAAAATCATAATAATTTCCACCTTTGTATTTACTTGAAATTAGTTTCTTATAATCTGATATACATGCTACATAATTATTATATTTTCTATAAGAATTTCCTTTTCTTAAACCAAATATATTATTATGTGTCCTGCATATTTTAGAAGTATAACCTCCAGTTTCAAGTTTACTTTGAGCTAAAACTATTTCAGCATGAGGTATCCCCTGATTTTTAAGTTCCTTAAGAACATTTTTTGCATTTAAAGGAGGAATTGCTGGAATACTTTTTTCAAAAACAGTGTCATGTACAAATACAGAGTCTCTACTAAAAATTTTAGGTGCTGTTTGATTACAAGGAGTAAGATACCTTCCATATAAAGTACCTATAAACATTCCAATTAGTAACAAACAACACTCTTTCCAATAATTTCTTCTCATAACTATCTACTTTTTTAATTAATAATTAAACAAAAGGACAAATTCCAGCTTCTATACAAGGTCCATACATTTGATAGAAACTTTTTGTATAAATATGTCCTACTCTTTTTAATAAAGTTTTCACTTTTTTCATAATTTTACTACAAATTTAAAGTTTATAATTAATTATCTTATTGATATTTCTAATGTATCACTTTATGATTAAAAATCAAAATGTGTACGTACACTCTTGATTTAAATCAATGATATAAATCAAGTCATAGGAAAAGAATGATAATAAAATATTATAAATTTGTAGTTTTTAGTTATTAGGGTGCATGACAGGATTCAAACCTGCGTGGACCAGTGCCACAAACTGGTGCCTAAGTCTCTCGGCCACATACACCATTTAAATAAGGAGGTGTACACATATATTCCATATCCTCACGATTGATTACATCGGAACTTACCCGAAAACGAAATTCTACTATCCGGAATATACTCCTTATTTTGCGTGCCCTGTAGGGTTCGAACCTACGATGGGATTTCTCCACGGCAGATTAACAGTCTGCTGCCTTAACCACTCGGCCAAAGACACAATTTAAAAGCGGGGTGACAGGGACACGATCCCTGAATTAGTGATTAACAGTCACTTGTGATAACCAATTTCACCATCTCCCCAAAATTTAGTACTCCTACAAGGACTCGAACCTTGATAGCCAGATTAAGAGTCTGGTGCATAATCCCTTCTGCCATAGAAGCATTAGAGCAGATGATGGTAATCGAAACCACGTCCCCAGTATGGCAAACTGGTGCACTAACCATTGTGCTACACCTGCAAATGAAGGTTTTTGGATTTCAGCAATACCTACAAACTAGAAAGCCACGTTTCACGCCTAATAGCCCTCGCCTATGTATACTTCCTATATAATGTATATTACGTAATTCAATTATATAGTCATAGGATATTTCTATAAGAAATATTCAAAGATTTATTGAGCGGGTAATGGGAATCGAACCCACCTCTTGGGCTTGGAAGGCCTACGCACTACCGATGTGCTATACCCGCAAATAAAAGTAGGACAGGTAGGATTCGAACCTACAATGTATCAATGTACTAGTTCCTAAGACTAGCGTGTCTCACCAGTTCCACCACTATCCCAACCTAAATTATTTTAAACATTTATAGAAATCTCCAAGAGCTTCAAATAAACCACACCCTCCATTATAAAATTGTACTCCAAAACTTATAGTGCCATCTTCATTTTGTCGGAATTTTTCAAAGTCATCTCCTTCATCAAGTTCTTCATGTTCAATAAATTCTATAAGATATTTATCCCCATCCTTTTCATAAGGATATGTTACACAATACTTATCTGTATCAGAAGGCCAAGTATCTTCGTATTTATCAGTTTCTATATTATGTTCTTTAATATATTGTCTAATATCTTCTTCTCCTTTAGCCAATATTTTAAACTTTCCAAAATGTGTTTCTGTATAACTCATAAATCTTTAACACTTAAAGCATAATCAATACCTTGATACATTCCAACATAATTAATAAATGCTACTAATGTTCCATCTATTTGAAAAGCTCTAGGCATTTCTTGTTCATTAATTCCAGTTAAATGTTTATTTTTATAAATGAAACTTTCGCATTTTCTAAATTCCTTAGCTCTTTCAGTAAGAAATTCTAATAATTCTCCTTTAGTCATTGTGGATAAATTACATCAGATTGTTTCCAAGTTAAATTCTCATATCGAAATAAAATTTTTTTAGTAGGAGCTTTTTCAAAAGAAGAGATTTTTACAAATCCAAGATATTTCATTAAGAAATATTCTTCTTGTAACATACCCTGTGGTTTTCTATCATAAAACATTGCAGGAACATTTAAATATCTTTTAAAATGCTCTGGAATATTATAAACCATATCTCGTACTAATTTCTCATGTTCACATGGTTCACACTTATATGTAGTACCATCAATTCCAACAAATCCAGCGAAGGGAAATTTTTCTCCTAATTCAGTTTGTATTGGAATATCCCAAAGATTTTTAAATTTTTCTTTGGAAAGAGATAATTCTCTTTCTAATTCATTCACTTTAGAAGTAGCACATCTATAAGATTCCTCGTAATAATCATTCCAATCAGCATTAAAATGTAAATGTTGTTGATGATTAAGAATCTTTTCTACTTTTGAAATATTCATTATATTGAAATTAAATAGGGTTTATTATCTTTTCTTTCAGAATAAAGTTCTAAACAAGAGTCTGTGCAAGCTTCCCACTGTCCGTAAGGAATAGAAGGCTTTACACAATCGGCATTTAAATGAAATTCATCAATTGAAACATTGTTCTCTTTACAAAAGGATATAACTTCATTTACTAATTTATGATGAAGTTCTCTAAATTTCTTATTCACTTCATCATCTTGACAAATTTGACCAATATATTCCATAATACATAAATTTTTTAGAGGAGAATATTGGATTTGAACCAATGATACACTTTTGATGTATGCTGTCTTAGCAGGACAGTGCTTTCGACCACTCAGCCAATTCTCCTTAATAATCTTACACATCTAAACTATTAGATTACCTCCTCCAATTACAGTACAAATCGAGTATGTACCTCAACCTCAGATATAATCTTCATTATTACAATCATTACACCATGCTCTATCAGCCATTATTCCAGCTTTAATAGAAACATTTTTACTACCACACTTTTTACAGACAATTTGTCCATCTTTTAATTCAAATGTACTCATAGAGGAAGCAACAGGATTCGAACCCGTGAAACGTGTTACCGTTTAATAGTTTTCAAGACTACCGCTTTCGACCACTCAGCCATACTTCCATTTTTCTACTATTCTCAATAGGATTTCCTTTTTTAACAAGTATCAACAACTTCTTGTCCTATTATCATTGAATAGTAGTTTGATATAGTCTCATTTAACGTAAAAGACCCATATCTTAGCTCCCGTGTTGATTTGGTACCCCACGAACGATTCGAACGCTCATCAAGACATCCGTAGTGTCTCAGTCTATCCATTGACCTAGCAGGGCATTGCACATCCTGATGTAATCGAAACACCGACTGAGGTTTTGGAGACCACCGTTTTACCACTAAACTAAGGATGCATAATAAATAGGTAAAGTGGGCCCAAGTTTCAGCTTATTTAATCCTGACTAACTCAACGATATTTCCCTCAAAATATCTCTAAAATCCAGTTCCCTATTTATATAATTTATAATTACACCTTCCATCGTGTATAGCTTTCCTATACCTTACTCCTACCTACGATAACTCGCTTATCCGCCATTGAGGCATCTTTTTATGAGACTTACGAAAAGTTGCTCTCTGCAGTGTTCAGTCTGTTGACCAGTGTAATTATAGTTGAGTAGATTGGAGTTGAACCAATTCATTTTTCTCCATTCTATAGTTTTTCTTTATAATGTACTTCTCTATGACAATTAGCACATAATACTATACATTTTTCAATTTCTTTTTTAATTGTATCTAAAGAACATCCTTCTTGAACCTTTTGAGAGATATTAAAATCTTTATCTCCGATGTGATGAAAATCTAAAACATACCATCTATCTTCTCCACATATAGTACATTTAGAATGTTTCTTTATATCTTGTATATATTCTCTAATATATTTTACCTAATTTTTATGAACAGCTTTTACAGCTTCTCTTCTATTAGGATCTTCTGCATATCTTTTATTATCCGCTTTTCTTCTACATTCTTTACATTGAGAATGTCTTTTACCTTCGGACTTATTTTTCCAAGCAAATTCCTCAATGTCTTTCCATTGTCCACATTTAGTACATTTTTTCTATTCCATAACATTTAAATTTAATTAGTGGAGACACCGGGAGATGAACCACGGGCCTTCAGTTTTTCAGACTGACGCGCAACAACCACCTACGCCATATCTCCATTTACGTAGAGTAATCCATAACTCTACTTACATTTAGGGCAGTTTTAATTTATAGTTTCACAAAACTTTCCCCGGCTGTTTCCTCACCACAAAAATCATCATTCATTTCAGCATGCTTATCACTTCTTATAGCCAAGTGAGAATCGCTATAACAGCATTAATGTCTCGTTACCAGACAGGTTTGGATTATGTGGGTCCTGAGAGACTCGAACTCCCCGTGTGCGATACAACTGATTTACAGTCAGCCCCGATGCCATCTCCGGTCACGAACCCAAGTGCATTGTTTAACTGGCACAATGCTAAGCCTCTGTAGGATCTACCACCTTTCTCCTGGTTGATCAGTACGGATATTCAGTTTTACTGAAAACACGACAGCTCGTATTTTGTAAGTTCCTCAACTTAGCCAGTTTCCATACTAAACTACGGACTATCTCCCGTCGTACAAGATAGTAAATTTACGTTATTTCCAAATCAGACAAGGTGATTTGCCTTACGTCTATTAATCATTTGCAACTAATTAATAGCTAGTTACTATTGCTATTCTATTCGAATTATTATCAACACTTCCAATTCCTTCACAAGAATTTACTTTAATTCCTTTCTTAGAAAGATAATCGGAAACAGCTTTAGCACGTTTCTCAGAAAGCTTCTGATTATATTCCTTAGTTCCTTCTGGTGAAGCTGAAGCAGTAATATTTACACTACCACTAATTCCATCAAGAATCTCTTTAGCTGCATTACTAAGAACAGAACTATTCTTTGCGAACTGAATCACATAAGTAGAAGGAACTTGAATTGCTGCTACCGCATTTGTAGAAGGTGCTTCCTCAGTCACAACCTTTTCAACAACTACTTCAGTTGGCTTCTTAGCAAGCTCTTCATTCAAGCGATCAATCTCAGCAATCATAGCACCAATATCATATGTCTTAAAGTGATGTGTTCCATTGCTAGTCTTGAAGTGATAAGTATAACCAAGCATTAAACCAAACTGTGCATAGTTCTTATTAAACTTGATGTTACTTTCCTCATTAAGACCCCAGTAAATTGTAGGAGATAATGTAAGTGTGTGAGCCTTCTTATTTCCAATGTTAAATACTAAATCAATAGCAGTTTTAGCTGTTAATACATTATTCTTACCTGCAGGTTTAAATCCACCTACTTTGTTAGTTGTAAATTCTCCGAAATAATGTAACCAACCTAAACCAGTATTAGTCTTAATTTCAAATACACGAGGAGTTCCTTTATATCCCCATAATGCATTAGACCAATTAAATACTAAATTTGCACCTACATTAGTAGCTTTAACAAAAGTGCTCATTGAACCATCCTTATGAACATTAAATGCTCCAGTCTCCCAAGCAGGAGTAGAAGAGTTCAATCCATAACGATAGAAGTTATCTCCAAATACAGCTAAACCTTCAGCTTCAATTGCAATTATTGGAGTAAACTCTTTACCAATCTTTATACCAGCAACTGGATTAACTGGCATTGTTGAATTTAAGTTAAGAGGAATTGTTGCTCCTCCCTCTACACCTACATAAACATTATCGAATACTTTTCGATTTTCTGTTGCAATCTGTGCATTAGCCATAACGAAACTAAAGCACATCATAAACATTAATAAAATTTTCTTCATAAACATTTTAATTAAATCATTTAATTATCTTATTATAAATATCCGGAATATTTAATAATAGTAGATCCTCCTGGTGGAATCGAACCGCCATCTCAGGATTACAAATCGAGTGTAATAACCTTTATACTAAGGAGGAATAAAAGGAGCTAACTCGTAGCTCCGTAACTTTAATTTAACAGACTATGAATAACAATGTATTCATTAAATCAATTAAGGCCACTCACCGAGAGGCATCTTAAATCCTTTTTCTTTTGGAAATGCAGGATTTGAATTTTTACATTCTCCAGTAACTGCATCAACCCAAATTTGTTCTTTAATATTACCAAATATCCATTGTGCATTAACTGATACTGGACCAAGAGGATTCCTTAAAGTAACGTGTCTTGAATGAGGTTTTGGGAAATTAACAGCCATCATTTGATCCCAAGCTTGTAAATAATTAAGCTTAATAACATCATCATTTAGAGGCCAGTTTTCAATCCAGAAACCATGAATAGAATCAGTAAGTACAGTACCATCAGGGAAATGCTGGAACTTCCATACATAAGTGTCAGCGCCATTACCCTTCTCTACTACACTTTGGAAAATGTTTACTAACATTACAGGGTCACTCATTACACTATCAGAGTCTAGGAAATAAGGTAATAGAATCTCTGTTTCGTACCAACGATAATCTTTACCAAATTTCACGTACATTGCTTGTCTATCTGCAGCAATTGCATGATCCACATCAATAGTAGCCACACCACAAACCGAGTCTACTTGAAC
>Ga0326512_10002337_pt1 | contig 14061 bp, 18 predicted proteins | sample 1_2617_0518_D_FD_203652 | JGI IMG/M metagenome (GOLD analysis project Ga0326512, IMG submission 203652) | Bovine rumen microbial communities from UC Davis, California, United States - 1_2617_0518 | ecosystem: Host-associated > Mammals > Digestive system > Stomach > Rumen | place: USA... | reverse complement strand
GAGAGATGTTTCACAAGAGCGTGAAACTTCCGTGAAACAAAAGATCAGGGCAAGGTGTCCTGTTTATTGGACACTAAACAAAACTTGACGAAAAATTATAATATTGTTAAGATTGAAAGTCAGGAGGTAATTAAAATGTATATGTTTGACAACGATAGATTGAAAGAAGAACTTGACTCAAAGCAGATTAGTCAGAAGGATTTTTCACAAATGATACATTGTACTGAATGCGCAGTTTCACATTATTTGAAAGGTGATCGGACGCCCCGCCTGTCCCTCTACTTCAAAATATGTGAAGTCCTCAACCTTCAGATAACAGATTTGATCATAAGGTTATAATCATGCCTGTCAGCTGGATTTACAACATTACAGACGCTTCCGGCGGGGGAATGTCTGCATCTGATATGGAAAACAACGCACAGTTGTTTATAGACTATTTCACAGGATATATGACAGCTGAAGCAATGGCGGGTATTTTGGGGAATATGCAACATGAGTCTTATCTGAACCCGGCGCAATGTCAGATTGGTTCAGGAACTTCAACAAGTTCAAGTTCGGGCGGGGGATTGATACAATGGACTCCGCGCAGTGCTTTTGTGCGCTGGTGCGTAGATCGGGGGCGCAGCTGGTATGACGGTTATTATCAGCTTTACCGTATACGCTGTGAAGGTGAAGGGCGTGACGGCTGTTCAGGCTACTGGCTGAAGTCTTCAAAATACGGGTATTATTATAGCTGGTCAGAATTCTGTCAGCTAACCGACTATGAGGAAGCCTGCAAGGCTTATCTATATGAAAGAGAACGTGCAGGGGTTGCTGCATTATCAACACGCCTTGAATATGCTGAAAACTGGTATAATTTTATACAGGCAGGACAGCCTATACCAACACCCAGCCCGACACCTGACCCGCCTGAACCCCGACCATATGAAGATAACATGATTATGTACGGCGGGATCAGGGATTTAATGCGAAGGGGGATTATTACCAATGGCAAACTATAATGACCTTATGAAGGAATATAGGAAGCTGGCAAAAAGAGCAGATCAGCGACTGGTAAGACTTGAAAAGCTGGGAAAAGAAAAACCTTCTGTTCTTGATTGGGCTTACAAGAAGGCTGCCTATGATGCGCAAGTTTGGGCGGGGAAAAAGTCTGAAAAACCGCGTTTTAACGTTAAACCGCCCAGCACTGAAAGAGGATTACAAAAGAAAATTGCAGATATTAAGAATTTCTTGGATATGAAAACAAGTACCAGAGCAGGGATCAGAAGTGTTGAAAGTAAAAGGGTAGATTCTATCAATGAAAGATTTGGAACAGATTTTTCATTAAAAGACTGGGAACAGCTGCATCAGTCCGGCGTTTATTCTGCTGCAATTGAAAAGTACGGTTTTTATACCGCTACTGATGCACTTGGTAAAATTGAAAAGGACGCTGAAGAACTTATTTTGATGAAGCAGGAAGCTGAAGAGCTTGGTATGTCATTGTCTGAAATTTTAGGACAGCATGAAGAACTTGGCTATGATGCAATATTACAGGACGCTATAGCTGATATATTAAATACGGAAGGATTAAATTTAAACGACCTGTTATGACCCTACAGGAAAGACAAAAACAGAAGTTATCAAAAATTGAATATAGATATGAACACTGGTCAATATATGATTATTCTATCCTGAATAATATCCTTGCAAAGAATACTACAGGACGGGGGAGAAAAATCAATTATAACGACTGCTTTATAATGTTGGACACTGAAACCAGCAAAAAAGAAGTCGGACTTGTACCGCATGACAATCATATTTGCGCGTTCACTGTCAGCATCAGGAGCGCCGGACATAATATCTGTACTTTGTACGGATCGCGCCCTGATGATTGTATTTATTGTTTGGAGAAGATAACAAAAGCTTTACCAGCAAAAACAACCTTTATCTATGTACATAATCTTGCTTATGACTGGCAGTTTTTATACAAGTTTATGATAAAAAGATGGGGTTATCCTGAAAAACAGTTAAATATTAAGCCCTTATACCCGCTGGTCATACACTTTGAAGAACCAAACATTATTTTCAAGGATTCTTATATTTTAGCGCAAAGATCGCTCGAAAAATGGGCGAAGGATTTAAATGTTGAGCATCAAAAAGCTGTCGGGTTTTGGGATTATGAAAAAATTAGGGATCAGTCAGGGAACTTCAGCCCTGAAGAATTAACTTATATTGAGAATGACACGCTGGCGGGCGTTGAATGTTTGGACGCCCTGCGGGAAAGCCTGAATAAACATATATTCAGTATGCCGTATACTGCTACAGGTATACCACGCGAAGCCGTCAGGAAGATCGGCTATAAACATCATGCACATGAAAACTTCTTAAAGATGGCTCTGACTTGGGATCAGCTTCAAAAAGCTGAAAAGTGTTATCACGGGGGCTATACTCACGCAAACAGGCATTATTTAAATCAGATCATCAAAGAACTTATAAAGTGTTTTGATTTTGCTTCCAGTTATCCATTTATTTTATTGACACGACTGATGCCAATGGAAAAATTCACACCCTTCAGGAACTGCGCTCTGAAAGAAATTCTTGACCTGTCTGACAAGTATGCTTTTATGTTTAAGCTGATACTTGTTAAACCGTCCCTGAAGTCAGATGCAGTTGAAATGCCGTCATTGCAAATGTCAAAATGCGTTAAGTATATAGACCCTGTCATTGATAACGGAAGAATCCTGTGCGCCGGATATGTAGAAATATATGTTACTGAAATTGATGCTAAGATCATACAATCACAGTATGACTACGAAAAACATCTATGTACTGATGTTGAGTATTCGCGTAAATCGCTACTTCCTAAATGGTTCAGGGATTATGTTTATCAATGCTTTGTCGAGAAAACAACATTTAAGGGCGGTGACCCTGTATTATATGCACTGGCAAAAGCCCGCTTAAATTCATTATACGGCATGTGTTGTCAGCACCCAGTACGTCCAACAATAGAACAGGACTATTCTACAGGGGAATATATCAGACAGGAAGGCGAAGACCTTGCTGCTGTTTATGAGAAATACTGCAAGCGTTTTACAAGCATTCTTCCTTATCAATGGGGCGTATGGGTCACGGCGTATGCTATGGAAAACCTTTTCCAGTTGGGCGCTTGCGCTGGTGAATGGATTTATTCAGACACTGATTCTGTATACGGTATGGACTGGGATATTGAAGCAGTTAATAATTATAATGAACAATGCAAAAAGGACCTGATATCTGCTGGTTATGGTCCAGTTAAGCATAACGGGCGTGATTACTGGCTGGGCGTTGCAGAACATGATTCTGACAGTGATGTCTATACAGAATTTGTCACTGTAGGCGCTAAAAGGTATTGCGGGCGGTCAAAGTCTGATGGACAGTTGCATATTACTGTTGCAGGAGTCCCGAAGAAAAAAGGCGCTTTATGTCTGAAAGATGATATAAAAAACTTCACTTCAGGAATGATATTTGACGGTGAAACCACGGGTAAGAAAACTCACCATTACATGCACGTTAATGAGATTCATACGGATGAAGCCGGAAACCTGACAGGAGATTCTATTGACCTTCAGCCCTGTGATTATCTTCTACAGTCAGAATATGATTTTGATTGGGAGAAAATATTATTTGAAAGCATAGAGGTAACGAACTATGAAATATTATGATATTGCGGAAGATTTCAAAAAATACCCTGACTGCTGGTGTTATGCCGTGATCGGGGGAAGAACCACGGGGAAAACTTATTCAAGTTTGAAATACTGCTACAAGAATAAAATCAAGTTTGTTTTCGTCAAAAGAACTATTGAAGACGTAAAGTTATTATGCAATCGCGGGAAGCTGTCAGAATATGCTTTTGATGCTTCACCGTTTAAGCCAATTAACAGGGATTTGGGCTGTCAGGTTGAGTCAAGATTGATCAGTGATAAAGGTATTGGGGGATTTTGGAGATTTGCCGGAGAGGATCAGACAGGGGATATTGTCGGTTATATTCTTGCACTGAATGCGGTTCAGAAGTTTAAAGGATTTGACCTGTCTGACTGTGATGTGATCATATTTGATGAATATATCCCGCAGCCGTGGGAAAGAATAAATTCAAAAGAAGGCGAGCAGCTGCTTGACTTGTATGTCACTGTTGCAAGGGATCGTGAAAAGCGGGGAAAGAAACCACTGAAGCTGGTTCTGCTGGCTAACGCAGTCCGGCTATATAATCCAGTTAATGAAACATTGGAAATAACAGACCTTATCGCTGATATGCAGGCGAATAATCAGGAATTTATTGAAGATAGGGGAATTCTTATTCACAATATGCCTGATAATTATATTGATTATTCTGACAGCCCTATTTATAAAGCTATGTCGAAAACTGCATGGGGGCGTATGGCTTACGAAAACACTTTTGCCTATGATGATACTTCCAATGTTACCAGCAGAAGCATAAAGGGTTATCAGCCGATTGCTGAAGTGATATATAAAAATGATGATCATTGGTTTATATATAGGAAGGAAGGACAATATATAATCAACACGTCCCGCGCTGAGAACGTCCCTGTTTATGATTTCTCAAAAGACAATGACCTAAAGCGCTTCAATATTGACGTCAGGTTGAATATTCTGGACGCCCTTATTGATAATAAGGTTTCTTTTCAAAAATATTCGATGTATTATGTAGTTAATAACTTCACAAAAATATATAAAATATAAAGGGGGTATGATATGAAAGTAAAACTGATATTTGCATTATTCGGCAGTTTTGCAGGAATTATCTTCGGAAAAATGGACGGTTTATTTTTTGCACTGATCGCTTTTGTGATCATAGATTATATCACGGGGGTTTTGGACGCTATTTATACACAGACATTATCATCAGAAGTAGGCTTCCATGGCATCTTCAGGAAAGTCTGTATTTTTATACTGGTCGCAGTCGGAAATATTATTGACGTTTATGTGATCGGGGACGGATCAGCAGTCAGGTCTTCAGTTATCTTCTTTTATCTTGCTAATGAAGGTATCTCAATATTAGAAAACGCTGTGACCCTTGGTCTTCCTGTTCCTGAAAAACTTTATGATATCCTGAATAATATTGATAAAGATAATTGACATAATTATAATATTATTATATATTATAATTCTAATCAATTTAATTTTCGAAAGGAGAACGAAAGATGCACAAAATGACACATGAAGAGTTTTTACAGGCGTTGGGACAGGCAGGAATGACTTTTGACTGTTGGGGTTATGAAGGTATTCTGAATATTATGTCAGAATATTTCCTTGACAAGTCTTGCACTTTTTCATTCGATAAGGAATTTTCAAATATCCTGAGTGAAAGAGGACGCAAAATTTTTGAAATTCTTGAAAGTCGCGGATTTTATAATGAACATTGAAGAAGCCCTGCGGGGCTTGACAATCGGGGACTGCCGGACACGGCGCGAAGCTGTGAAGACTGTCACACAGTATGTCATTGAAAACGAAAAGGAGAAAAGAAGAAATGAAGCCAATAATAGACGTAAGCAAACACAACGGCGCTGTGAACTGGGAACTGATCAAGGATCAGATTGATGGCGCGATAATCAGGATTGGGTACAGGGGTTACGGTTCGGAAGGTAATATTGTTGAAGACCTGCAGTTTCAGCGCAATGATTCTGAATGCTATTATTATGGAATACCGCGCGAATATTATTATTTTCCGACAGATTTAACTGTCAGCGAGTGCGCTGAGTCAGCAATATGGATATGCTACCTTCTGCGGGCTTATAAGGATTTGCCAATAACAATATGGCTTGATTCTGAAAAAGCAGCACCAACAGGAGTAACAGGAAGGTCTGATAATATGCGTTATGATAAGCGCACCAACCTGCTATTAACTCTAAGGGACTTTATCAAAACTTTGTACCCGTCATGGGAAGTTGGTATTTACTGTGCATACTACTGGCTAAAAGCAAACCTTGATGAAACTGTTATCAGGGAAAACAATGTTCCATTATGGCTGGCACGGTACAACAAAATACCAGGGCTTGACTGGTATATATACTGGCAGTATTCAAACAATGGAGCGCTTAAAGGAGCAGACGGTTGTTTTGATTTTTCCGTCAGAAATGGCGAAGAAATAGACTAATAATTCAATGATAGACGAAAGGAGAACAAAAGAAATGGCTATCAAAAAGACACAGAAAGCAGAGGAACAGACCTTCAATGTTGAGGTCACAAGGGCGCATGAGTTTAAGTCAGGCGATATCAGCTTTGATTGTACGGTCAACGGGGTGACCCTGTACGGGCTTACTTATATCAACGCTGACTCGAAAAGGAACATCAAAGAGCCTTTCATTTCTTTTCCCAGTAGGAAGGGATCAGACGGGAAATACTACAATTACTGCTGGTTCAAAATAACTGATGAACTTTTCAGTGCGATTGAGAAGCAGATTGAGGCTGTGCTATGAACCTGATTCTGTATGACGCGAAGGACAGAAAGCAACACAGGATACCATATCAGACTGTCAAGCTGGTAATGTTTACTGCAAAGTCAGTCAAGATCATCTTCAAAGACAGCAGGACGCCTGACCTGACTGTGAAGGCGTCACAGATCACTTTTGATGATTAGCGCACGGGCGCTTATCATACACAACATGTACGCGGGGATTCTTCAGGGAGTCCCCGCAATTTATAAGGAGAGAAAACATGAACAGATATAAAATATTTTTGAAAATGGAATATAGATGACATTATGAAAATGTTAGAAATTGCAGAAAGTGAGGAATAAGGAATGAAGCGAACCTATGATGCAGAGTTCTTTGACGGGGAATGCCCTTACATGGACAAACCTTGTTATGAGTGGGAGTGCGACACTTGCGAGGTCGAAGTACAGGAAAAAGAATCTATGAAAGCCGTTGATGATGCAGAATACAGGGAGTGGCTTGAAAGTGAGCCACAGGAAGAGAGATAAGGAATGAGCGAAGAAATGCAAGCTGATCTTAAGAACTTTATTGAATTTGAATTAGAAAAGGCACAAAAATTATTAGAAGAATTATGAGGTGATAAATCATGATACAATATTATATTATTCAAGGTTGTCTATGGGTTTATATAACAATAGTAACACTTGTTCAGATTGCTTACATTGATAGAAGGGAGATATTACCATGACGCTTAAAACTTGGAGTTTCGCAAAAAAGAAAAACAGCACGGCACAGCCTACAGGATCAGGGCGCGACTATTCTGTTTACATGAAAGAAAACACCAGCATTGAAAATCCTGTTTTCATTTTGGGGACTGGTATTGATGCAGATATTAACATGTGTCAGTGGGCTGGAAGATATTATTTCATAGATGACAGCGAACTACTCAGTAAAGATCAGATAGCGCTTCACTGTTCAACTGATGTACTGGCAACACATAAGACAGCAATCGGAAATTATACTGCATTTATTAAAAGGGCAGCTTCACTCCATGACCCTTATTTGTTGGATAGTGCATTATCCGTCCAGCAGAATATTGTGAGTGAGACAATGGCAACCACTTCATTATTTACTGATAGTTTGGGTCAGGATATGACAGATCAGACAGGCTGTTTTATAGTGCGCTGTGTTTGCCCGTCTGAAAATTCACCGACTGGGATTTCTTCTTTCATAATGTCAAAAAGAGAACTAAAAGCAGTTCTTGATTTTATCACAACGGAAAATAATTTTCAGGATATTATGACAGATTCGCTGGTTAAGTCATTTTTTAATCCCTTCCAGTATATAATATCAATAATGTGGTTTCCGTTTAATAGAAATTTTATATCCAGCATCGATCATGATTTACGTCTTGGCTGGTGGACTGTACCATATCCGTCAACCGCAGGAAGTACAGCATTCCAATTATTAACAACGGCGGGATATTCTAAAGATGTATCAGTTAATAAGCCCACTATGTATTATAGTAATGACTTTCGCGCAAAATATAAAGGTTTTACTGAATGTCGTGCTTTTATTCCTTCTTTGGGTATAGTAGAACTTGACCCTGAAGCGCTAACTAAAAATTTATCCGCTGAAGTTTCACTGGATTACACAACAGGAACTTTATCAATCAACTTTTTTGAGAGATCAGCGCAGGGCGGTCTTGTTGTTAATAAAGACCCGTTTGGATCATTTTCAGCTCAGCTTGGTGTTCCTATACCCTGTGGTCAGCTGACAAGCGCGGGACAGTCTGTAGCCACTGCATTGGATACTGGCAATATATTAACCGATATTGCAGGTGGCGCAATTGCTGTGGCTGCTGACGTTATTCAGGGAGCTTCAAGTATCGGTAATTTAATCAGCAATATTACTGGTATTTCAAGATCATCTGTAGCTAATCAAAATGTTTTTGGTTCAGCTGGAGAGATGCAGAGCGTTATTGAACATCCGCGACTAATTTTATATCAGCGGGCTTATGGCTGCGGTGAATTTGCCAACACTGTTTTTGGGCGTCCGTTATGCAAAAACAGACAGATCAATACTCTATCAGGCTTTGTTCTTTGTGAAGGTGCTTCAATTGCTTTACCAGCGCCGGACAGTGAAATTGATAAAGTAAACACTTATCTAAACACGGGATTTTATTACGAATAAAACAGGTAAAATTTGACAAATAATAACACGTTGTATTATATTAGAATCGGCGGGACGCATAACCTTGGGGTCAACCCTGTGATGGGGTCAAGGTCGCTTGACCAGCGAACAAGCGCCCGCCATTTATGAGGTGATAACATGGAAAATATAGGACTCAAAGATATTATCGGTTTAGCTATGAAGGGATACAAACCAGCCGATATTAAAGAACTTATAAGCATTGCAACAACAGCGCAGGCGGTTGAAGATCAGGTATCAGAGGTAGTCACTGAAGAAATTGAAGATCAGGCACAGTCTGATTCTTCAGACACTTCTTCAGATGCAGAAATCAAAACGATACCCGCTGAAGATCAGAACACCAGTAATTTACAAGCGGAAATAATAAGCCTGCAAGAAAAAATTAAGACGTTGCAAGCTGAAAATACAAAGAAGGATATTCAAGGTGAAGTAAAATCTGATCAGGAAAAGTTTGAGGAACTGGTCAAAAACTTTTATTAACGGAAGGAGAAAATTAAAATGAGTAAATCACTTACACCACAGGACGCCTATTTGATAATGAATCTTCTTGTCAAAGAAGCAACTGGACAGAATGCAACAATTCAGGCAGTCGACGCTTCGACCTTTGTCAGTGCTGGTGAGACTGTCCTTGCAACTGGAATGGAGAACACATTGAACAGTTTGAGCAGGGTTATTGGACGCACAATGGTGGCTTCACGCCCGTATCGTGCGAAGCTGTCACTGATCAACAGTATCAATTCAGGTATATTTTCTGAAAGAATACGAAAGATTTCTTTCTATTCAAAGAACGCACAGGCGTCAGGAGATTTCAACACCAACCTGTACACCCAGCACGGCGCTGGTCTTGATAATGGAACAAACAGGATTGTCAATGGTTCTATCAGCCCTATCGGGGGACTTCCGAACATGTGGGAGCAGAATCCAGCCGTCCCGCTGGAACTTAACTTCAGCGGTCATGATGTTTGGGACATGTCTTCGACCTATTACGAGAATCAGGTACAGATGGCATTTCGTGATGAATCCAGCTTTGCACAGTATGTTGGTGGGAAGATGACTGAGCTTGAAAATGATATGGAGTCTCAGAAGGAAGCTTTTAACAGGCTCGCTATTCTGAACCATATTGCTGGTGTTGTTGATATGAATCAGACAGGGGCAGTGATCGACCTGAAGACTGGATTTAATACAAAGTTCGGAACAAACTACACTTCAGCACAGCTGCTTTCAACCTATCTCGCAGATTTCTTGAAATATTTTGTATCTGTTTACAAAGTAGTGTCCGATATGATGACCGAAAGAACTGCAAGATATCATTGGTCACCCGCTAAGACTGTAAACGGTGTATCATATACACTGCTCAGACATACACCAAAGGACAGGCAGCGCGCCCTTCTGTATGCGCCACTTTTCACAGATGCTGAAGCACAGGTTATGTCAGGGATATTCAATCCTCAGTATCTTGATGTTGGACAGTATGAAAAGGTCATGTACTGGCAGAACATCAACGATCCGTCTGCAATAGACGTAGTTCCTGCAATTCCCAACACTTCAAACCCTGCATCACAGACAGCTGGGTCACGTGTGCAGCTTGATAATGTGGTTGGTATGATATACGATGTTGACGGCTTGATGATCGATTATCAGCTTGACAGTGCTTACACTACGCCTGTTGAAGCAAGGAAGGCTTACAGAAACGTTTGGTATCATATCAGCAAGAATATTATTGATGACTTCACGGAAAATGCAGTGGTATTTATTCTCGGCAATGATTCATAAAAGGAGCATGGCGCATGTATTACCCTGTGTCTTATGATCAGATAAACGCTATGGCGGGGACTTACTCCCCGTCAAGCGTTAAGGCATATAATAATAGAACTTTTGCCTACTGGGAGAGGTCACTTTTTCAAAGGGCTTGTTCTGTTTTTGAGTATGATTTGCCCGATGAATGGTCAGGGAAGGTCAAGGACTTCTTTGTTTATTGTCTGTATAAGTTTGGTTTTGTGGCGGTATCGCAGAATGATAAATATGGGTATTTTTTCCAGCCTTGCAGCATTAGTGGTTTTGATTTTTATTATCAGCCGGTTCGGGCACTGATCGCGAATCCTGACTATAATGCTGAATTGACTATTGGTAAGGAATGCGAACTGATAAAGCTGACGCCTGATTATATGGGCGTATGGGATATCATATCTTTTTACGCTGAAAGGTTATCAACTCTGGACAATGCAATTAACATGAGTTTGATCAATAACAAGTTTGCTTTTATCCTTGGAGCAAAGACCAAAAGCGCAGCACAGGCTTTGAAGAAAATACTGGATAAAGTGAACAAAGGTGAACCCGCTGTTGTCTATGATTCGCGTATTATTGACAATATGGAAAACAGGCAGAGCGACAGCCCGTTTCAGTTCCTTGAACGGCGTAACCTGAAAGAGTCATACTTGACCACGGATCAGTTGCAAGACCTGAATACTATTCTGAATAATTTTGATGCTGAAATAGGCATACCGACAATACCATATCAGAAGAAGGAACGCATGGTAACTTCTGAAGCTGAATCAAGAATTGTTGACGCAGTTTCACGGGTTACTGTATGGAATGAAACCTTGCAGGGATCGCTTCAGGAAGTCAGGAAAATATATCCTGAACTAAAAGTTGATATCAGGCTTAGATATCCTGAACCAGTGAAAGAAGGTGACGAAAATGTCATGGAGTAAAATAACACTGATCGGGTTTGAGCAGTTCCTGAACTATGAAAATAAAAGTCTGTTTGACGGTCTTGTCCTGCCGGAAGGTATTGACCTTGAAGTTTTAAAGTCAACAATAATGCTGTCAGGCGGTGAATTTGAAGTCTTATATTCTAATCCTGATTTTATGCGGGATCAGATCGGCTACTGGGGACAGAGAAATTATCGGACTTTTGATAAATGGATTAAAGCCCTGAACATTGAATATGACCCGCTATATAATTATGACAGACATGAAGAATGGACTGATGAAGGATCAGGAACGAGGGAGAATGAAACCAGCCTGAAAAGTGAAAGCAGTACAACATCAGACGGTGACGGGTCTTCAAGTGTAGAAAATACACGCAGCGCTTTTGATTCTTCTGACTATCAGCCACATGATAAAACTGATTCTGAATTTGACAATCATTCAGAAACTTCAGGGGAAGATGAATCTTCAGGAACACTGAAGGAAGACACAACAAACAAAAGCGAACACAGCGGGCATATGTATGGTAATATTGGTGTTACCACTTCACAGCAGATGTTACAATCTGAACTGGATATTGCAAGCTGGAACATATACGACCATATTTCAGATATATTTATCAGGGATTTCACTGTCCCTGTGTATGAATAAGGAAGGAGAAAAATAAACATGTTCGTTAATAAGTATCCATACACCGATATACATGAATTAAATCTTGACTGGCTGCTGGGTCAGATGCTTCAGTTAAGAACTGACATGAAGGATTTTGTAAATCAGAATATCATAAAATATGCTGACCCTATACAATGGGATATTACTACACAATATGAATCAAACACCGTTGTTATTGAACCAAACAGCGGTAATGCTTACATATCAAGTCAGCCTGTACCCGCTGGAGTTGCAATCAGCAACACAGATTACTGGTCTGTGATCGGTAATTTTTCCGTATTATATGAAAGCATTAAAGAGTCAATCGCTGCTGCTGATGACGGCTCTAATATAAATGCTACTGAAGCAAGGACGGAAGGGCAGCTGCTATGGCTTAACAGTAAACTTTATAAAGTCCTCTCTGATATATCAGTTGGTGCTTTGTATATTACGTCAGGGACTGGGCAGAATCTTCAGGAAGTGACCGTTGAAGAACTTCTGCATGATATAGAGTCAAAAGCTATCAAATATTTTGACACTGTATCTGATATGATATCAGCAGACCTTCAGGAAGGTGAACTTGTTAAAGTCAAGGGATATTATACAGTTAATGATCAGGGCGCTGCTTTTTATACCATATCAACATCATCTGATGGTTTTAGTCAGGTGTTGGATAATGGATTATATGCTAATATTTTGATTGAAGATATCATGTGTCCTGAACAATTTGGTGCTTATGGTGACGGCGTTCATGATGACGTATTAGCATTTAATGAAGCTGTTAAATATGCAAGTAACATCATAGCAAATAATAATTATAAATTTATAACGCCTATATCTTCACTTGTAACACAGATTTTTATTTCTATCCCTTCAAATAGAAAGATAAGCGGAACAGGTACAATCACATTATCTGCTAATAATTACGCAGGATATGTGATATTAGGCGCGCTTGCTATAAATGAAACAGATGTTTCAAATATAACAATAGAAGGCTTGACAATCATTGGAGATAAAGACACGCACACAGGCACGACAGGACAATGGGGGTTTGGTGTTGGTATTTTTGGAGCGCATGACATAACCGTTAAAAACTGCAAAATATCAAAATGCTGGGGAGATGGTATATATATTGGAAGATGGGAAACTGAAACTTTAAATCCCTATAATATAAACATAACAGATAATATCATTTCAGAAAATCGAAGAAATAATATGTCAGTAGTTAGCGGAGAGGATGTTATTATCTCGAATAATCAGATTAAAAAGGCATCGGGGCAATCTCCTCAGGCTGGTATTGATCTTGAACCAGATAATGAACTTGATTTGATTAAAGATGTAATAATCAGTGATAATATTTTTGAAGATAATACTGCTCTCGGAGTCCAGACAATAATCACATCTGTGGTCAGTAGTTTATTGAATGTGCAGGATGTAACGATTGATAATAACATATTTACAGGATCAACGGGGACGCCTGTTAGAATAGCTAATAATACAACGACTTACGGAAGTTCTTATAGAATTAGCAACAATAAATTTTATAGAACATATACAGGAATTGAGATAAGAAAAGTTGGTTGCGTGATAAATGATAATGAATTCCATCGTGTAGGCGGAGTAGCTGATCATATAATATTCTGTCCAAATATCTTATCAGGTGAGATGGAGATTATCGGAAATGTATTTGATAATTGCAGAGCAGCAGCAGCTATTATGTATATATACGATGGTTATATGTATGCAGCAAATAACACCTTTATTACACCGGTTGCTCCTGCTACGATAGCATTCAATGAAAATTCTATAATCACATGTAATCTGTTTTCAAGTTATTATAACGCCCTTGAACTGGAAGTTATAAACTATACAGGACAGACAGGAATATTAACTGCTACAAATAACACTGTTATCAGGCGCGGAAGCGTTGCGCCGTTAAGATTTTTAAATTGTACCAACAGCGTGACGGCTGCAAATGCTACACTTGCAAATAACGTTCATGTAGGGCAGTCATTCACCAATTTGACAGGCTTTGGAGGCGGTAACAATTATTTGAATGGTGTTTTAGTTCAGTAATTACTGT
>Ga0326512_10002336_pt1 | contig 14063 bp, 16 predicted proteins | sample 1_2617_0518_D_FD_203652 | JGI IMG/M metagenome (GOLD analysis project Ga0326512, IMG submission 203652) | Bovine rumen microbial communities from UC Davis, California, United States - 1_2617_0518 | ecosystem: Host-associated > Mammals > Digestive system > Stomach > Rumen | place: USA... | reverse complement strand
GTCAGTCCCCTGTGAACTATGCCGCTGAATACAGCCGCGCACTTGCGAACGCTTATCCCTATCTGTCCTATTTCGGGGAGATTTGGGCGTCTCAGAATTCCAGCCTGTATAAGCCGGGTATGGGCAAGACTATGTACATCCCTACCCTTGAGGTGAAGGGTGCTTCCGCTGTTGACCGTGACAACATGAATGGCGCGTTTGCCCGCAACTGGAACAACAGCCTCCAGCCTGTGACCCTCGACATGGATCGTGAGTGGTCTACGCTCGTTGACCCGATGGACATTGATGAAACCAACGAGGTTGCCACGATTGCGAACATCACCCGCACTTTCACGGAACTTCAGAAAGTGCCTGAAATGGACGCTTACCTTGCCGCAAAGCTGTACAGCTTCACCACCCCGGACACCACCACGCTGACCGCCGCGAACATTCTGACCACTTGGGACGGCTATCTTGAAGCCCTGACCAATGCCCGCGTCAATCGCGACCGCGTGACCGCGTACATGACCCCCGCCACCTACAAGCTTCTCAAGGAAGCGGCTGGCATTACTCGCTTTGTGGACGCGGGAACTGGTATCCGTGGTGTTGACCGCAATGTGGCGCGTCTTGACGGCGTGAACATCAAGGAAGTCCCCAGCGACATCATGAAGTCCTCTTTCGTGTTCACCGAGGGTTGGGTTCCCGCGACTGGTGCGAAGCAGGTCAACATGATCCTTGTTGATCCGCTTGCCATTGCCGCCCCGATCAAGTACGAGACCGCCATGATGGGCGCGCCGACTGCTCAGAGCAAGGGCAAGTACCTCTACTATGAACGGTACTACTATGGCGCGTTCAAACTGAACGCCAGGAGCGGCGGCATCATCGTTAACGCCGACGCGTAAGGGGTGACACAATGGGCGCAGTTGTAGATTTCGCGTTTTATACCGCGACCTACATGGGAAGTGAAGCCGATGCGGCTTCCTTCCCCGCGCTTTGCGCCCGTGCAGAGGATGTCATCGGCGCAATGACGCGATGGGTAGACCCGGAAACGCTGAACGGACGGGCTTTACTGCTATATAAAAAGGCCGTATGTGCGCAGGTGGAATATTTTGCCATCAACGGGCTGGAATCCACAGCGGGCGGAGATGACCGGGGGTTCACGGTTGGCAAGGTTTCTGTATCCGGGAAATCCGGCAGCGACCTTGTGCGGCGCGGTGTCATGGCTGACAAAATCTCGCCTATGGCCGTGCTTTACCTTGAACAGACGGGGTTGCTTGCTCCGCAGGTGGAAACCGCACCCGATATGCCGTTTGTGGGGTGGTTTTGATGCTTAGACCGATCCCGGCAAGAATCCTCAGGACAACGGCCACGGTCAAGGTCTGCAATGGCGTTGACCTATATCAAAACCCCACCTATGACGAATACATTGTGAACAATGTACATATCCAGCCGACAAACGCCATCATCAAAAGCGTAAACAATACGGATTGTCAGTTGACAAGCCTATTATTCGCGGATGCGCGACGGTCAACCCCGTTTGACTGGGATGTCATGCTCAGGACGGCGCAGGAAAACGGCGGGGATGTCAAGGTCATCGCGCACGGGGTGGAACGCACGGTCATGTCCGTGGACAAACTCATGGATGACACGGACACCCTGCACCATTGGGAAGTGGGGCTAAAATGATAAACGTCAAGACCCGCTTTGACGGCGCAACAGTCACGGCAAAGATTCAAGGCGCATGGGACAAAGGGCTTGCGATCCTGACGGAAGAAATCAAAAACGATGCCAATGAATATGTCAAGTTTGACAAAGGCACGTTGCGGGCTTCTTCCGACATCCATTCAAGACCGCAGGAAGGCAAAATCATTTGGCAAACCCCGTATGCGCGGCGGCAGTATTGGGCAATCCAAACAGCGTATAAGGACGTAAACCCGAACGCAACATGGAAATGGTTTCACGTTGCGAAATCAAAACACCTGCAACGTTGGATTAAACAGGCTGAAAGGCTGGTGAAAATGGGTCTATGAGCGCACAAAACGCAATCAATGAAGCAATCGAAGACGTGATTTCGATGATGAATGAAACCAACGTCTTTGCCCCGGTGCGGCGCGGTGCGCTTACAACGGGCAACAGCCTGACCTGTGAAATCGGCCCTTCAATGCCGGGAACGCATTTTCTCAACAAAGATATTGTTGTCCCGGTTGACCTGACAATCAATGGAAAACACAACAACCTGCAAACCGTGACGAACGCGATGAATTCCATTCATTACAACCTGACCCGCCGCAGGGTTTACCCTGCCGGGGTGGGTTGGGAGATCGTGGACATCACGGACGCAACCCTGCCGCAAGTCATCGGCAGGGAAGACAATGGTGAATGGCTGTTGGCTTCTTCGCTGACAGTCAATGTACACATCATGTGAAAGGAGTAAACAAATATGGCTCTGAATCCCGTATGGGCAAACGAACTGTATATCGGCACGGAATACACCCCCGGCACGGGCGGCGCGGCTGGCACTTGGACTTATGCCAAACTCTGCAAGGGTATTGAAAGCATGGAGTTCGCCCCCAACGAACAGAATCAGCAGTTTTTCTTTATCTGCGGCGAGGGCTTTGCCCACAATGAAACCACGGGTGCGGCCCCTCAGCTTACCATCAGCGGTCGCCGCATTGTGGGTGATACCGCGCAGGACTTTATTGCTGGCAAGCAGTTTGCGCTCGGTACTGACCGCAACACTTCCGTCAAGATCATTGCCGAGGGTCAGCAGATCATTTGTGACGCCACCATCGGTGACGTGACCAGCTTCGGCGGGCAGACCCTTGACGTGAATGCTTTTGGTTGCACGCTGTATTTCAACGGCAAGCCGACCGTGACGGCGGTCACCCCTTAACGCCGACCCTATCCGCGCTCAGTATAGGGTCATTGGCGTTGACCCCGGCTTTTAGTCCGAGCGTAACGCAATATACCATCAACTGGCCCAACCCCGGCACGGCGCAGACCGTAACGGCACAGGCGACCAATTCCGGGGATGAAATCACCGTTTACGCTGACTTTGTAAGTGACGGCGCGATGGACTTAGACGGCCCTCCGCCGAAGACATACGGCGGGACGGATGAAACGCCGCTGAAAATCAATATCATTGTCAGCAACGGTGAGGACGAAACAAGGTATATTGTCCAAAACAGCTATTACAGTTAACAGCGGGGCGGGGATGTTCCCCGCCCTGCATCTTTTTGTGGGAGGGCAAGAAGATGAAATCAATCCGGGATGAAAAAATGGTGCATGACAAGGTCGCCTTTTGGTGCGGTGACGAAAAGATTGTTTTGCGGGTAGACAAGGGCGGCAGACAGATCATTGCTGACCTCAACGCCGCAAAGGACATCATGAGCAAGGTCACGGAAGATAATCTTGACGCAACCATGCAGGAAGCCGCGCTTGCCTTCGCCGGGGCGATCTTCGGCAAGGAACAGGCGGCAAAGCTATTGCAGACCTATAACAACCCGGCAAGCGTGGTGAACGTTTGCAGTCAGTATTTTGCGAAATATCTGCGGAAGAAAATCACAAGGGCGCAGGTCAAATGATGTTATATGACACCCTGCCGCAAACTATCAGGATCGGGCGGCGGCGTGTCAAGTGTGACTTCGATTTTCGCAATGTACTGCGGCTTATGGACATACTGGGGGAAGATGACCTGCTCCCGGATGCGCGGGAATACCTTGCTTGCAAATGCGTATGCAAGCACCCCCGGCCGGGGATGCTGGAAGAAATCAAAAAGGTTTTGTTCGGGGATGAGCAAAAAACCGAACATCACAAGCGGGTGACCAGCTTTGGACAGGATGCGGGGATGATCCGGGCGGCATTCCTGCAAGCCTACGGGATAGACCTATACACCGAAAAGGTGCATTGGCTCAAATTCATGGAACTCCTGCAAAACCTCCCGGAGGATACGCAATACATGGCTATTGTGGGCATACGGGCGCGGGATATGCCCAAACCCACGAAATACAACCGGGAAGAACGGGAATGGTTGCGCAAAGCCAAAGCGCAATACGCAATCAAAACCACGGGAAAGGAACAGGAAATCACATACCAGCAAAACGTTGCTGATATTTTCAAGGGTATTATGTCAATGATTCCGAAGGGGTGATGACATGGCAGACGGGCAGGTTTTGATTGAGATAACCGCCGAAAACAAAGGCGCAAAGCAGGTTATCAGGGAAACCACGCAAGAATTGAATAATGCCGGGAAAGAATGGGAAGGCGCGGGCGACAAGTTCCTTGGCATTTTCAAGAAGATTGCAACTTCGGCCATTGTAGCGAAGGTCGGCAAAGCGTTGGTTGACCTTGGCAAGAGATCAATCGAAGCCGCAAGCGATCTCGCCGAGGTGCAGAACGTTGTGGATGTCACCTTCGGTTCGGCCAGCAAGTCCATTGACGCATGGGCAAAAAACGCAATCAATCAGTTCGGTCTCACGGAGACGCAAGCCAAACAATTTACAAGTACGCTGGGCGCAATGATGAAATCTTCCGGGGTTGCCGGGGATGACATCGTCAAAATGTCCACCGATCTTGCGGGCCTTGCCGCTGATATGGCAAGTTTTTACAACCTCGACTTTGAAACCGCATTCCAGAAAATCCGTTCGGGCATTTCCGGGGAAACCGAGCCGCTGAAGCAGCTTGGCATCAATATGTCCGTGGCAAACCTTGAAGCGTATGCGCTGACGCAGGGCATTACAAAATCCTTTGACGCTATGTCACAGGGTGAAAAAACAATGCTCCGCTATCAGTACATCATGCAAGCCACTTCGGACGCGCAGGGGGACTTCGCCCGGACTTCGGATGGGTTCGCAAACGCGCAGCGCAATTTGGAAAGCAATTTGGACAGCCTCAGGACAAAGCTGGGCGGGCCTGTCATGAACGTTTTTAACCGCGTTTTGTCTGCCGCAAACAAGTTGGTTTCCACAATATTCCCGGAAGACACTTCCCGGCATACCATCCTTGACAGTTTTGCGGATATTGACGCGGAAAAAGAGCGAAAACTTGCGGAGGTACAAGCCACAGCCGAGACCGCAAAGGAACTCGTTAACTTGCTCAAAGGGCTTGAGGAACAGGGCTATACAAGCAATATTGTCAGCGATTTTGCGCAGGACGCAAACGAACTCAAGCCGGGGTCTGCAACGGCGTGGGGTTCGTTGTTGACTGCAATGCAGGGCATCAACGGGCTTGAAAACATTTGGACGGGTGACGTGACAACCATCCAAGGGCTTGCGGATGCCATGGCAAACACCAACATCAACGGCAACCGCGCCGCCGCGTGGCAAACCATCCTCGATGCGCTCAAGAACAATGTAGATGTTATCGCGGGGCTTCGCGGGGAAAACCCGGAGGATACGTTCCGTTGGATTGAAACGCTGGCCAATTACGCCAATACGCTTGATCCCGCGTCTGCGGAAGGATGGGACACGCTTTTCGGCTGGATCGCACAGGGCATTCCCGGCCTCGAAGATTCAGAGGAAGGGCGCAAACTGCTTGAAATGCTCAAAGGCCCGCAGAATCAGGTCACAAAAGCGTCTGACGAAGCCGTGCAAGTCATGGAAATGCTGGGCATTTCAACGGAAGAGGTCAACGATCAACAGTCGCTATGGCTGTCCACTTGCCGTGAACTTGTAAAGCTCATTCCTTCTCTTAGCAATATCATTGACGTTGAGACGGGCAAGATCAAGGGCGGCGCAAAAGCGGTCGAAGAATATATTGACGCATGGCAAGCGGATAGCGTGCGGCAGATTTACATTGAGGCTCTGCAACAGAAAATCAATGAATTACAAGCCGCAATGCTTGCCACCCGGTCAAATATAACGGTGGCAAGGACAATGCTTTCCGCGAGGGCCGGGGAACAAATGAACCTCTTTGCGCCCATGGGTGCGGGCGGGACACCTACTGGCCCGAAAGGCCGCATGGAAACGCAGACCGCCATAGGATATATCGAAAAATACGCACGGGAAGCGTTTGAAGCCGGATACGGGGTCGAAGATATTAGATCCGCGATAGACAATCAAAGGTCGTTTGCCACGGATAAACCCGCCGCGTCCGCGATGAATTTTCTTGCCGGGTTTGCGGCAGAAAGTGACGCAGTAAAAGAAGATATCAACGGTTTGGTGCAGGCTGTTTGGGATGAATACGAAACCACGACTATCATCCCGCAAGCAATCGAAGAACTAACAGCCGACATTGACAAAGCCACAAAAGAAGGAATCACAAGCGCGGAAGAACTCGCAAACACTTACGGCACAATCGAAGACGGCGCTCAGGGCGCGGCAAATGCCACGGCAGAACTTACGGACGAACAGAAGCAGTTGTGGGAAACCGCGCTAAATGCCGTGGAGGATGCCGCAAAAGCCGTTGATGAATACCGCGAAAAGACGGTTGAAGCAACCCGGCAATCCCTTAAAAGCTGGGGCGGTATGTTTGACCGTATACAGACCGCCGAGGAAAAGATCCGCAATGAGTATCAGGGCGAAGACATCGAAACAGAAATCAATCTGAAAATCAGTACGGGTGAAATCAAGTCCGCAGGGAATATGCTTGCGAACCTTGAACAGCGGGCGCGATACCTTGCGGATTATGCGGCAAAGATGGAACAGGCGCGGGAAATGGGATACAATGCGGATGTTCTCGCAAACCTCGCTGACGGATCGTTTGAAAGTTATGAAAACCTTGTAGCTCTGACCGCTGACGGCGCAAATGTTGACGCAATCAATAACGCATTCGCGTCCGTGCAAAGTGCGGAAGTTACGCTTGCGGATACGCTGGCCGGGTATCAGCTTGACGCGGACAGCGCGTTTCAAGATTTGACGCAGACCCTCACAGACAGCATGAATACCCTTGATTCAATGGTTATGACGGATGCCCCTGCGCTGGCAATCGGTTCAACCATTGATGCGGTGCTGAATACCATTTACAGCAAGTATGCGGCCCTGCAAAGCGCGGTTTCATCGGTATCAAGTATGCTGGGGATGCTGACAGAAACCAACATCGGATTCCACGGAATGACAATCGGCGGCGGTCATGGTGGCTTTTCCATGGCATGGGGCTACAACGGTAGTCATGCAGACGGTTTGGATTATGTGCCGTTTGACGGCTATATTGGACAGCTGCACCGGGGCGAAGCCGTGCTGACGGCACAGGAAGCACAGGTATGGCGGGAGTTCCGCAACGGCATTGACGCCAACAGCCTTGCGGGCGCGATTTGGGACAATTCCCCGGACATAGGCGGCAATGTGTATCTCAACGGGGAAAGCGTTGGGCGCATCATGTCGGCGGCTCAGGCTGACAGTTATAGACAGTTGGAGAGGAGTGGTTGGCGTGGTTGATGTGTTCTTCCATGACATCCCGCTGGATAACATCGCGGGTGTCAAAATCACGGACATAACAGTTGCGCCGATCCAGTGGTCAAGCGTGGCAAGGCAAAGGCCCATCCGGGCGGGTGCGGATTTTGTGCGGCAGGTCGGGGGCGAAAGACAGATTACAATGTCTTTCGTCCTTTTAGATCGGGACATGGAACGGCGGCAGGAATCCATATCAGCTATCGACGCGTGGCTCAAAACGGACGCACCCGCAAGACTGATTCTTCCGGGCTATCCGGGGCGGTATTTGATGGCCATTTGCACGGAATACCCCGAACCCTACCTGCGGGAGTATTGGCAGGAATTACGGGCCATTTGGACGTGCTACGACCCGTATTGGCAGAGCATGACGGAAAAGTCCGCGGACTGCGGCACGGTTGTCAAGATCGGGGGAAGTGCGCCGCCGTATATGCGGATCACAGACACCCTTGCGGACAGCGGCGACCGGGCCTATTCGGACGGCACGGATACCATGACATTTTCCGGGCTGACCGCTGGGGATTTGGTCATTGACCTTGAAAAGCAAACCGCAGAAATCGGCGGGGTTTCATGCATGGACAAGATTTCGTTTGCGTCAACCTTTATCATCCCGCACACAGGGCAAATGACCATCACAGGCACGGGGAAAGTCCGCTGGACTGAAAGGTGGGTTTGAAGATGCTGTTTGTTTTCTTCAGCTTTGCCGATAAAGTCCTTTTTTCGCGGGATGACATGGAAAGCGCGGATTGGTCGGTTGACCAACTGAGCTTGCAAGCCACGCTCCCCTATAATCCCGGCAAAGAGATTGAACGGGGAATGCGGGTCGGTTTCGTTTGGGATGGGGACTGGCAGGTGTTTGAAGTCCGCAAAGCCAAATCCTATGAACCCGACCATTATCAGGAAATCACAGCGGAACACATTGCGATTTCCGAGTTGACGGACGAAATCTATAACGGGGAGGATGTTTCGGGGCAGACCGCACGGCAAGCCCTTGAACCGATGCTTAACGGGACGCTGTGGCAGATCGGGAACGTCACGGACAGTGGGACATCCTCTATGGATGGCGGTATCAGCAATGTTTGGAACTTTGTCCGGGACATTGAACAAAACTGGAACGTCATTATCACGCCAAGGGTTACGGTTGGGCCAACGGGCATCACGGGCCGTTATTTGGATATCGCTCCGAACCAAGGCACATGGCGCGGGGTCAGGCTTTCCCTTGAAAAAAACGCTGACGAATTGGGCGTAACATGGGATGACAGCGAAGTCAAAACCGCCTTGTATGGCTATGGTCGGGAAAAGGACGGGGTCAAGCTGACGTTTGCGGATGAGGTTTGGGCGGCAACGGAAGACCATCCCGCTAAACCGTCCGGGCAGACGTACCTTGAAGACCCAACGGCAAAAAACCTATACGGCAGGAACGGCAGAAACCGCTTCGGCTATTATCAAAACTCAGCTATTGAAGATGCGGAAATCCTGCTACAAAAGACGTGGGAAACCCTGCAAACGTTAAATTCTCCACGAGTGACCATCAATTGCATTGTGCATGACCTTTATCGGCTTGGCTACAAAGATCAACCTATCAGGCTACACGATAAAGTCATGGTCGAAATCAGGCCGCAGAACAAAACGTTGGTGCTGGATGTTATCAAACTGGACATCAACCTTTTAGACCCCACGGCAACAAGGCCGACCATCGGCGCATATATCCCCAATATCATCTATATTGACAAGGATAACGGGGACAAAGCGCGGGGCGGCGGTGGCGGCGGTTCTGGCAAAACAAAACTGGAAAACGAACTGCAAGAGTTTAACAGTCAAATCATAGCCAACGGCGCACGGATCGCGCTTGAAGAATATCAGCGAGCTTATGAAGACGGCGTGTTGTCGGATGACCTGCTGAATGCGTGGGCCAGCATCAACCTTGACGCAAACAAAATCACAAGCCTTGTCACAGGCACGGGCGCACAGCTAAACTCGGATGGCAGTTTGGTTGTTGACCCAGTCACTGGTGACCCTGTTTTCGTTACCACAGGCGGCGGGCTATTCTCAAAGATCACGCAGAATTCGCAACAGATTGCCTTGCGCGTTGTCAAAGGGGACGTAGCGACACAGCTTGCGGTCGAATGCGGCAATGTCAGCGTTACGGGCGGCAATCTGACCGTTGACGGTTATGTTACAGCAACGTCTTTCGACGGCTTAGAAGCCCGGTTTGACAACCTTGTCAGCGGCACAACGGCGGCAACATCCCTGCTGTCCAACTCAATTTCCGCATCCAGTTCGCTTTCCCTTGGCGCACAAGGTTCATTGTATTTATGGGGTACGTCCTGTTCCATGCTGTCGCAGACTGTTGTAACAGGCGCAACAATCACTATGCCAAGTATTGAATTGAGCGCGGTTCACAACTTTGGATATTTTAACGCTTCGGGGACTTATTTGGGAACGGCGACCGGACGGATCATTACATCATACACGGCAGGAAGCCGCAGTATCAGCACAACCACCCTGCATTATGTCGGCTATACATCGTAACGGAGGACGCGATGGATAATATTCAGTTGGTGCAAGCCCTTATGGTGACCCTTGATAAACTCAGTTTGCGAAGCGTTGCGGACTGGGAAATTGGGGTGGAACTGGCAAAGGGCCTGATTGCCCTAAAAAGGGCGTTGGAAGAAGAAGCAAAGGCAAAGAAACAGCAGGAAGAAAAGGATTTGGAAGAAAGACGGGCGGCACGGCAGAAACAGCTTCAAGATGCTCAGGCGGCGGGCCTTGAAGTGATAGGCGGCGAAACAATCAGGATCAATTCGGATGGTTCATCGGAGGTGGTTATACCGTGAGAATCATCACAACGGCAGACGGTAAACAATACCCTATTTGGAGATGCGGGGCGGCAGACGGGGTATTGTGGATCGGCCTGTCAGGAATGTCCGTAGAAACGGCAGAAAGGGCCTTTTCGGACGTTTTAGCAACGCAAACGATAATTTCCTCATACGAAGGGACAAAGGGCTTAGAAGCGCGGTTTGAGGGCTTTACGGCGTTGGTGCTCGCAAGGGCCGAAGATCAAGGGACGGTCATAGCATTACGAAAGGATGATGCAGATGCAACCGATTAACATCATTAACGGCAGTTGGAAACAGGGCGTAGAACCGAAGGTGGTCAACCTTACGGGGACGGCGTTCATGGAAGAAGCCGGGGCGCACGTCTTCCATATCAGCGCGGAGGACGCAAGCGGCGCGGCAATCGCGTTCACGGGTACGGTATCCGCGCTTTTCCTGCGGGCTGACAATACAACGGTAGCCATTGACGGCGAGATTAGCGATGGCGCGGCAGAGATCACGCTTGTTTCGGATTGCTACCATGTTCCGGGGCGGTTTTCGATTGCCGTCTATGTGTCGGACGGCACGAATTCCGCTTGCGTATATGCGGCGGTTGGCAATGTGTACCGCACAAGCTCGGATGTTGTCATTGATAGCGGCGCAACAATTCCAACGCTGGCCCAGTTACAAGCCGCATATCAGGCTTGCATTGAAGCCACGGCACAGGCCACTAATGCGGTCAGTTATGAAACACAGACGGGCAAAACAGACGCGCAGAAAGCCACGGCAAGGACGAATATCGGGGCGGCTGACGCGGCGGAGGTTTCTGACTTAAAGAGCGCCTCATGTAAGAATTATGAAGTTTTAGCCAAAAGCGCAATCAATAATTCAGGCAATACTTATTATGATGGCTTGAGTGGAAATGGTGAGTATGATTTCCAGTATTATGCAGAAGTAAAAAACAACGGAAGCGGTAGCGGCTATTTTACAGTTGTTTGGTATAATGGCTCGAATGAAATAGCGCGTGATACACAGCAGATTGCGCAAGGCAGTTCATATCTGTTTACAATTCCGAAGGGAACAACGTTCACACGGGTCGGAGTGGCAAACATCAACAGCCTTTCAAATTGTACGATTTATGTGTATGGCAATTCAAATTCAAAATTGCTTGCCTATGCCGAAAAAGATGTGCTTTCAACGCTTTCCCTTGTATCAAAAAATGCATTCCTGCCGACTTTGAGAAATGGTACTGTTGGCAACGCATCAAACGCCAACGGCGTTGCAACCGATACGATTTATCCATTCGGGGATGCCAAGTATGTAAAAGTTGAGATCAACAAAGACAAACAAGTCAGCGGAAATCAATATCAGATTATTTATACAACGTATTCTGTTGACAGCGGCGTGACTGATATTGCAAGTCAGGCAAACCGTATAACAGCAGACGCATATTTGCCAAAGTCTGACACAGGGATTTTTAGCAACGCAGACGGGTCTGTTGGGTTTGCGTTTGCAGTTTTTGAGTGGACATCAGGCGGCACAGCTGACCCGGTGCGTAAAACTGATTTCACAGGTGATGATATTGTTATCACATACATTTACGAGCGTAAAACCATTGAAATTGGTGCAGGAAAAGACTTTGAAAAATTCAGCGATGGGTTAGCTGAGGCGTATAGGCTTGGAAATTGCGATGTAATAGTTTATCCCGGAACATATAATCTTGTTACCGAATTGGGTGAAAGCGGCCTTTCAAACAGCACAAATTATAAAGGCTTGTATATCGGCAGGGACACCCGGCTCACGTTCATGGACGGCGCGAAGGTTACATGCCATTACACCGGGAACGTAGATACAATTATTACATGGTTTGCAATTCTCCGGGCTATGGACGGCAATTATGTTGTGGAAAATGCCGACTTCGATTGTAGCAATATCCGGTACTGCGTCCATGATGAAAAGGACGGCGTTGGTGATTATATCCACGAATATATTGATTGCCGAATGAAAATTGATAACACCGGCAGTTCGTGGGGACCGCATCAGTGCATTGGCGGTGGATTTGGCACTCATGGTATAGTCAAGGTGATTCGCGGCGTTTATGAATCTGCCGGCATCAGCGCATACGACAACGGCGTAATTACATTTCACCAGCCAGCCGATTCGTCTATCACAAATTTTGAAAACAGCCTGATAATTGACGGCGTGTATTTTGTCAATGGTACGGCGTTTATGTCATGTGGCGGTGCATCAACCATCATGTCGGATTTCATATGCTCAGGCTGTTCGGCGCTCGTTGCTCCGTTCGTTAATGGCGCTGGAACGTCCGCAACGCAGAACGTTAATGGATATATTTGGGATAACGAGATTCGGCAATGACTTAAATAAAACTTTAAGGACGAACCGCTCGAAAAATTTGAGCACTTGAAAACCCGGAGGAATCATTCCTCCGGGGGTTCGTCCGGGACCCAGGCCAGCAGCTCGCCGGGCTGACATTGGCACAGGCGGCAGATGACGTCCAGGGTGGCCGTGGTGATGGGCTTGCCGGCGCGGATCTGGATGATCGTGCCGTTGCTGACCATCCTCTCCCGCTGCAGCCTGGTCGTGGGCCATCCGCAGCGGGATAATTTCCCGAGAATATCCTGGTAGACAATCACAAATAACACCTCCTTCGCCCATCATAGCAAAAGCCTCCGGCATTGTCAAGACTATATATAGTCTTGACAAATAGACTATATATAGTCTATAATATGGCAGGAGGTGAGCCCTATGGCATTTGAGGCAAAAGCCGAGCTGTTGAACGCGATGGAGAAACGGCTGTCCGAGATGATCACGGCGGCGGACATGACGCGGGTCCTGGTGGCGATGAGTGACGAGCTGGCCGGATACGACCTGATCAAGACGGCGCAGGAGGATGGAACGGACGATCTGCTGGACGCCTACATGGCGGCGATGCGGATACAGGGCCGGTCCGCGAAGACCCTGGAGCGCTATACCTACATCATCCGCCGGATGATGACGGCGGTGCAGACCACGACGCGGAGAATCACGGTCTACCATCTGCGCAGCTACCTGAGCGCGGAAAAGGCGCGGGGCATCTCCGACCGGACCATCGAGGGCATGCGGCAGGTATTCAGCGCCTACTTCAACTGGCTGCAGCGGGAGGGCCTGATCGAGAAGAACCCGACGGCCAACCTGGGCACGGTGCGCTACGCCAAGAAGGAGAAGGACATCTACAGCGAGACCGACACGGAGAAGCTCAAATTCCTGAGCAAGAGCCTCCGGGACCGGGCCATCGTTCTCTTCCTGGCCAGCACGGGCTGCCGTATCTCTGAGATGACGCAGCTCAACCGGGCGGACGTGAACCTCAACAGCCTGGAATGCAAGGTGCTGGGCAAGGGGAACAAGGAACGGACGGTCTACCTCACACCCGTGGCCGGGATGGTGCTGCGGGACTACCTGGACACCAGGGAGGATGACATGGAGGCCCTCTTCGTGGGGAAACGCCGGGAGAGGCTGACGCCCCATGGCGTCCGGGCCATGCTGACCGTGCTGGCGGAGCGTGCTGGCGTTGATCATGTGCATCCGCACAAATTCCGCCGGACGCTGGCCACCAACCTGATCCGGCACGGGATGCCGATCCAGGAGGTGGCGGCCATCCTGGGCCATGACAAGCTGGACACGACGATGCAGTATGTGGTGCTGGATAAGACTGACATCAAAAACGCATATCGCAAGTATGCTTAAGGAGGCATGAGGCATGGACGCGGAGATGTGGACGGCGACCGGGATCATTTGCGCGGTGTGTGTGGCGCTGGTGTGGGCGGCAGACCGTCTCGAGCGTTGGTGGCGGCTGAACCACCCGCCGGATGACTGGGACGGGTGC